>Ga0209271_10000596_pt1 | contig 12399 bp, 14 predicted proteins | sample tdAd002_FD_187123 | JGI IMG/M metagenome (GOLD analysis project Ga0209271, IMG submission 187123) | Marine sediment microbial communities from the Atlantic coast under amendment with organic carbon and nitrate - tdAd00.2 (SPAdes)... | ecosystem: Environmental > Aquatic > Marine > Coastal >... | reverse complement strand
TTTTGATGCTATTTTACTTTAATTGTTATCCACCTTTATGGACTTCTTATCCTTTTTATTGGATTATTCTTATCCATTGTTATCCAGGTTTATTCATATGTTCTTCATATCTTATTCATATATGTATCGCAAATAATGGCGGGTATGGGTGGTCTCGCCAGAAGACATTCTTCTTTTATAAAAAGGGGTATTTTTAGGGGGTTTTACACTTTTTATTAGCCCTTTTATACGAATTTTTCAATAAATATGAGATAAAATTGAAATTTTAAAATATGTTAAGTAAGATTATATCAAATATGAATGAAAACATATTAAAAAAATTTGAAGAAATTGAAGAATATGACTATAAAAATTTAGAACAATACGAAAAAGGAGGTTATTGTTATTTTTATATAATAAAATACCTACAACCAAGTAATAGAATATTACACTATCACGGTATTACACATAATTTCAATAGGCGTTATACCGAACATTGTAGTAAAAGATTAAAAAATAAACTACATAAAGTAATATGGATGATAAAATTTAATACAAAAGGCGAAGCAATGAGTTTTGAGAATTGGTCTAAGGGTAGAGGTCCTTTAAAATCATTATATTTTAATAATGTTTTTCTAAATTCAATTCCATATTATAAATCATTTACAAAAGAAACTAATGAAACATTTACAGAAGAAAAAAAGAACCTAATTTTATTTTTGTTTGAGATTAAGAAAATTATTAAGGTGTTTGATAAGATAATATATAAATTAAAAAAGATGAAGTGAAAATAATTAAAAGACACAACTCAATTTAAAATGAATTTATGTTTTTATAATATATTTGCTTATATTATAAAATGAAATCATTTTTTAAAAGAAGAATTACATTAGATATTGGAACATGTGGAATAACGTGTGCTATTTCTTATACATCATATCAAAAATATAAAAGAAGTACAAATGAACGTTATAAAAAGATATGGTTAGAAAATGAGAAATTACTATTCTTTGCAAGAAAGTATATACTATCATATACACAAATAAAAAATGATGTTGAGATTCGGGATTTTAAACATAAATATCATATAGAGCAGTTATATAATTTATTACAAGAAAAAGAACCAATAACAATTTGTGCTTTATTTGTGTCTCATTTTTACAATAAAGAAAAATTACCAGAAAAAAATATACTTGAATCGTTTAATAATTTTTTTGATAAGGGGGTAATACCAAAAGAAAGTTTTTTAGAGGATGATAATGAAATTTATGAATTTATAAGGAATACACAAAATAGAAATAATTTTATTTGCCAAAAAAATCACTTTATTAATAATTATTATAATAACCATTTAATAACATATATATCAAATTATAATATAGATTACAAAACTTATGACGATAATGGTATTAAAAGGAAAAATAATTAATTATGATTTAAAATTGATTTACAAATAGATTATAACTTAAAAAATTATTCATTCTTATTCTTTAACTCTTAATTAAAAACTTTTAAATAACAACTTTAAACCTTTTTTATATTCATAACCTTTGATATAAAATGTTCGCAATTTATGATACTGAAACAAACGGATTACCAGATGGTAATGATTTCTCAAAAGTTTATATGACTCAAATCGCAATCATTATTACTGATGGTAATAAAAATTATGAAGAAGTTGAATATATGATTAATGGTGATTTTGAAATCTCACAAGAAATTACTGATATTACTGGTATTACTAAACAAATGACCATTGATAATGGTATTTCTTTCGCTAATGCTTGGAAAACTATTAATAAATTATTAGAAAAACATAATTGTAAATATATTATCGCTCATAATAATCGTTTTGATAATGCTGTTATTAAACAAGAATACAAAAGATTACATAATATTAAAGATATGAATATTAAAGAAAACCCACATCAAGAAGAAATTAATAGATTAATAAGACACATTGAAGATTATAACATATTATCATCAAGATTTATTAATAAAATTAAATATAATTTAAGAATGTTAAGAGCAATTAATTCATTCCTTATATTTAACAGTGATAAAAATATAGAATATATTACAAAATATATATTTAATATCTATAATGATATTAAAAGTAAAAATAAATTATTTGGTGATAAATTCTTTCAATTAGTTCCAATTGATAGTCTAAATGATATATTTAGAAAAGAAATCACAGTTCCTTCTGTTAATGAAATTAGAAGCAAATTAAAACAAGAAAATATTAAAGGATTATCAAAATTAAATAAAACAGATTTATTAGAATTATTTTATGATTGGTTTGATATTGAAGAATCAAAATATTTTATTGAAAATCATAAATTAGAAACAATATATAATTATTTACACGAAAAACCTTATATTCAAAAACATACAGCATTAGATGATTGTTGGGTTCTTCAAAAAGCATTATCTAAAATAAATTATAATATTAGTAATTATGTATGTTTATAAATATTTAACTTTTTTAAAATAAATCATAACAAGGGACTCATTTTAATTCATGTAATTCGCCTAAACTACATCCTTCTTCAAAATGAATATATTTACTATTATCATTGGGAGCAAAATCACTTGGACGAATGATTGACCAATCTGTATGAGATTTTAATATTCCACATTTTGTATAAATATAAGCAACTAATGCAGAACAAAAGAAACGATCATCGTGTGGTTCTTGTTTATGTTCTCTTCTATAAGCATCTATCCAATCTTTTACTACTAAATCATATGGTTTATCATAAACTGCTTTGTGTGTATTCATCATTTGGAAAATAGTTAGTTGTTCTGTTGTATGATATAATTTTCTATACCATATTTTATCAGTATCAGTTTCTATTAACTGTTCTAATGATGTTATTTGAACTCCAAATTTAATTTTATCATCTTGTGGATCTGCTGTTCCATTATATGAACTTTCCCATAAATATAATCCTTTTAATTTTTCATCAATCCATATAGGGTCTCTTAATACTATTCCAATATGACTATAATGACTTTTTGTAACACATTCAATTGCTTTTGCGAACCAACTTATTGGATTCCAACTCCATTGAGCTGAAAATAATATTATATCACCTGTTGATAATTTTTCCATTACCTATATTATATATAAATATTATTTAGTAAATAGTTTTAAAGTTTTTTAAAAAGATAGTTATTTTATTCTTATTTATTTTTAATGATATTCTTTTGAATTTAATCAAAATGAAATATAAAATAATTTTCCAAAAAATCCAATATAAAATTGATTTTTATTTATCTTATAACTTATAATTAAATTACACTAAATATGAATAAAATTATCTTAAAACAACAAACTAAATTAGTCAATAAATTAATTCAATTAGAAGAAATTGAATATTCGGATATTGAAAATTTATATGATGAAGAAACAGAAGAATATCAAGAAATTTATATTTGGTATTTAATTGATAATAATTACTCTGATGTTTTTGAAGAATTAAAAATACCATTAATTGAATATGAAGGGCAAATATGGGTTGGTCAAACTTGGTATGGTGCTTCTTGGAAACAAAGTTGTTATTGGAAAGATTTATGTGAAAAATTACCATTCTTAAAGAATGAGTAATAAATATTTTTTTTAAAACAATTTAATATAATGGACTTATTTACTTTTCATAAAATCCAATATAAAATTGATTTTTATATATATTATAAGTTAAAAAATATCAATACTTATTCTAAAATCCTTAATTAAAACTTTTTACAACAACTTTCCCTGTATTTTTTATATTTGTTTATCTTATAAAAATGTCTTACACAAGTTTATCAAAAAAAGAAGTTATTACTCTCATTTTAGAAAAAGATTCATTAATTGAATTATTAAATTTATATGAAAATCCTTCAATTAAAGGATTTATGTATGAATTAATTGCTGAATTCGCTTTTGCTTTCGGTCAAACTCATTTACATATGAGTGAATATGAAATGTATTTTGGTAGATCAGATTTATTGAAATCTTTTGAACAAATGAATATTGATAAATATTTTGAAGAAAAAGCAATTAGTGGTAATTCTGGTGGTGTTTCAGATATTACATATTTAATGAAAAAAACAGATACATTAAGAATTACATCTGTAAAATATTTCCAAAAAGAAAAATCAACAACAAAATACGATATCTCTGCGATGTATTTAAAATATCAAAAAAATAATCTTAATAAAAAAGCAGAAATCCAAATTATTTGTAATGATAAAGAAGAATTACAAAAACGTTTCTCAAAAGCAAGTAGTGAAAATCAAAAAGTAATAAAAACTGTTTGTGATATTTATGATTGTAATGATGTATCAAATTGGTTTTTAAAATTAAAAGTATTCTTTGAAAATAATACAATTAATCAAATTAAAGATTTTTTAAAGAATAAAAAACCAACTTTACAATTAAGACCACATCAATTTGTTATTGCTCAACAAGTGAAACAAAAATTTGAACAAGGAGTTCCTGATATATTAATTAATGGTATTCCAAGATGTGGAAAAACATATATTAGTGGTGGTATTATTACTGATAATAACTTTAAAAATGTTTTATTTATTACTCCACGACCAACAGATTGTAGAGATAGTTATTTAAAAATGTTTAATGAATATAAAGAATTTGTTGATTATTCATTTGAATATAAAAATGATACAAAAACTGGTGAAATTATTATTAATACACAAGGAAAAACTATCACTATATTATCAAGACAATTGATTATTGACCGTCAAGAAAAAAATATTGATTTAACAAATATTGATTTAGTTATATTTGACGAAGCACATTATATGTGCACGAAATTTACAAAAAATTTAATTCAAAAATTAAAGAAACAACAAACTAAAATCATTTATATGACTGGAACAAGTCAAAAAGTTGAAGACTTTTATAGATTAACAGATGAAAAAATATTAAGATATGGATTAAAAGATATTATTAACTTTAAAGATGGAAATATCTTTGAATATGATGAAAAATTAATGAATGAATATTTAGAAAAATATCATTTAAAAGAGGAAGATATAATTGAAATGTATCGTAAATATCCAGAAATGAAAAATTATATTTGTAGTTTAAATAATGAAGAGTTATCAACATATTATAATGAAGATAACCAATTCAGTTGGAAAAAATTATTTGCTCTCAATAAGAAAAAAGATTTTAAACATAAAGGAACTATTAAAAGTATTATGTCTAAACTATTTGGATTAAATAGAAAAGAAGGATCTTTTATTGAAACTGTAAAAGATGAAATGAATAATGAAGATGAATCAAGTATAATTTTAACATTTTTACCATATGGTCAAGATTTAGGTATTAATAATATTCAAGATAATTTAGAAAAATTATTAAAGAAAAATAAAATTTTCAATTCAAGATATGAAATCGTTTCTTTCTCTTCATTAAAAAAAAGTAATAATGAAAATATTTTAGATACCATCAATCAAAGAAAACAAGAAACAGATAAAGACTTAATTGTCTTAGTTGGATCAATGTTGGAATTAGGATGTTCTATCCCAGAAGCAAATATTGTTATTACTATGCACGATTTTAAATCATCTGATAAATATATTCAACAAATATATAGATGTTTAACAGAAAATAAAGGAAAATTAGAAGGTGCTGTTATTGATTTTAATCCACATAGAGTTTTATATAATAATATGAAAGTATTAAAAAATGGTAATAAATCTGTAAAAGATACTGAAATAATGGATTTAGTTTTAAAAAAAGATATGATTAGAATTATTGGTAATGATTTTGAATTACAAGAAATTGAACAAAGTGATATTCAAGAAATTTATGAAAATATCAATGAATTAGATTTATTAACAAATAGTAATATTTATAATATTGATGCTGGATATATTGATGAAGATTTATTGAAATTTACATCATCAACTTGTAATTATGGTGAAATTGCTGTTATTGAAAATATTAGTAAAGAAGAACAAGAAATTGTATCAGCATATAATGTAGTTAGGAGACAAAAAACCGAAGAAGAAATGAAACAAATTGAAACTAATGTTGATAATGCTTTACAACAAATTGAAGAAATGAATATTGAAGATGTTATTAATGGTATAAAAAATATGATGAATTTTTCAATGATTACAATTGAATAATCTCTTTTTTTTAAATCTAAATAATAATGGACTTATTTTATATTTTTTTAAAATTGATTTTATATTATATATTAAATTAGTTATGGATAATAAAATAAATAAAATTCATCAAGATATTTTAAATAATAACTATAAAATAAAAAAATTCAATAAATGCGATTTACCTGATAAAATTGATTCAAAGAATGCATTAATATATTTCATTGATTATGTATGGTTTGAAAAAATAAAAGATCCATATTTTAAAGAATTACTTGATTTTGTATGTATTCCAAAAAATACAATAGATTTTGAAACACTTGATGATTTTATAAATGCTACACATTATATCAAGTATAATATAAATAATACAGAAATCAAATTATTAAAAACAACAGAAGATATTAGTAAAGAAATAATACAGGAAGTGGTTGACAATATTACAGATGATATAGAAGATATTAATACAGAAGATGATACCGATGAATATACATATGATTTTTTAAAAAGAAAAACAGTAAAAGAATTAAATATAATATGTAAGGAAAATAAATTAAAAGGTTATAGTAAACTTAAAAAAAATAAAAAAATATTATTTATTATGAAAAAATTAAATATTCAAGAAAATGTTATAACTCAACCTAATAATAAAAATAAACTAGAAATTCAAGAAAATGTTACAAATCATTCATATAAACCGATTAGGAAAAAGATAAAAATAAAAAAAAAGAAAAATCAATATAAAATTGATTTATCTTAAATTTATAAGTAAAAATATCCATTTTATCCAATAAAAAATAAACTTTAACTATATATTAAAACTTTTAGAAAATCTTAATATAACATATAAATATGACTACCATTTTTGAAAAAAAATTATTTAATTCAATCAATAATATTGATGAATATGAAGTAGTATTCAGAATATATTTGAAAAATATGTTCAATATTAATTTAGAATCAAAAGAAGAGTTAGTATTATTTTTAAAAAGACTTTTGCCAAAATTTAAAAAATCATTAGATAAATCAGATTATATTTTTAATCTATTACCAAATAAAATTAAAAATGATTTAAATAATATGTTAAGTAATAATAAATATATAAAAATGTTAGATTATTTTATTAAATTAGTTACACCTACCAAAAAAGAACAAAAATCTAGAGCAGAAGTTTTTACACCATTATCATTAGTAAATGAAATGTTAGATAAGTTACCAAAAGATGTTTGGATAAATCCTAATTTAAAATGGTTAGATCCAGCAAATGGTATTGGTAATTTTCCAGTATGTATATATTTAAAATTGATGGAAAGTTTAAAAGATTATAATAACGAAGAAGAAGGGTTAGATTTAAGAGATGAAGAATCCAGAAGAAAACATATTTTAGAAAATATGATATATGTATGTGAATTAGATAAAAAAAATTGTTTATTATATAAAATATTATTAGGGCATCAGGGTAAATATAAATTAAATATATTTCAAGGTAATTCATTGAAAATTGATATTGAATCAGTATGGGGAATAAAAAAGTTTGATATAGTAATAGGTAATCCTCCATATAATAAAGAAGGTTATGACATTACTTTTTATGATGATTTTTTCTTTTTTTATAAAGATTTATGTAATGTTCTATCTTTTGTCATTCCTTTTAGATGGACAAATGGTGGTAGAAAAAAAGTACAAAAGATGAAAACACATATTTTTTCATCAAATAAATTAAAACTACTTAATACAACACAAGATAATGTTTTCAAAGGTACCGATATTAAAGGTGGTATTTGTTATTTTATTTATGATAATAATTATAATGGCAATACATTATATAATAATAATATGATTGATATAAAAAATGGTTTATATGATGAATGTACATCACAAATTTTATCTAAAATTAAAACAACAGATAAGATAAATTCTATTATTAAAAATACAATTTGTGCAATCCGCAAAAATCTTGTTGTTAAAAATGTTGTTATTAGTAATGATAAAAAATCTTTTGTATTTTGTAATAAAGATTATCCGATTGATGATATTAATTTCAAATTAATAAAAAATAAAAAAGGCACAGAACAAGTTCAATTAGTAAATAATAAAAATGGAAAATATACAGTTTATACAAGTTCATTCGCAAGTAAAACATATTATATAAAAACAAATATTGATATTAATAATTTTACTTTAGATAAATTTAAAAACAAACAACGTGTTATTACAATGGCATCATCCGGTTCCGGTAAAAAGGAAGATAAATGTTATGATAACTTTGGTAAAACATACTTACTTGATAAAATGGATTTCTCAACAGAATCTTATATTAATATATTCGTTAACAATAAAACACAAGGTGAAAATTTATTAAAATATTTAGATACAAAATTTGTTTTATTCTTAATGCGTATCAATAAAATGACACAACAATTAGTTGATAAAACATTATCTCTTATTCCATTAGTTGATTTAAATCAAGAATGGACCGATGAAAAATTATATGAACATTTTAATTTAGACAATAAATGTATTGAGTATATTAATTCTTATTAAATTTAATTTTTTTTTAAACTATTTATAATGATGGACTCGTTTTAATTTTATATTAATTCAATATAAAATTGATTTATATATTCATATTAATTATAAACTTTTTAATTATTATGGCTACAATTATTTTTGGATCTATTGCTGGATTAGTTGGATTAATTGCTTTAAAAGACTGTTATAAAAAGAGAAAAAATAACAATATGCCTATCAAAATGGCTCGTGAAATGAAACAATTAGAATATGTTATTATGAAAAAAATTAGAAATATCAAAGAACCATTAATTCGTAATAGTATTATTAACAGCGAAATTGATAATTATAAATTTAAAACAAATATTTATCAACCACTTGTGGAATGTAATTCACTTTCATTTTATGAAGATGGTGTTCAATATGCTATTAAATCTGTGAGAACTGATTATTTAATTGAACGATATAGAGCAAGAAATAATTTGAAAATGAAAATGATGAATAATAATTTTTATTATTCAATTGCTGAACAAAAATTAAAAACTGTTATGGATTTTTATAATAAAGCTAGTTCATATCAAAAAACACATTTTTTAAAAAACGATATGATTGCTGAAATTGTATATTATTCAAACTATGAAAAAAATTTAAGGATTTTATTAGCAAGAAATAGAGCTTTAGCTAATGGTATTCCTCATGGTGGATATGCTTTTTTAAATTATATTGACGAAGTTGATGAACCAATTGATGGCACCATTTAATTTAATTAAAATTTATTTATATTAATAATATTAATTATTATTATAAATCAAAAATGAATAATATTTATTTAAACGAAAAATTTTGTTCTTTTTTACCGAATAAATATAAAATTTTTAAAATAGTTGAAAATTTTTCTGGATTTGATCACGTTTGTTTTTATATTTCAGATAAAAAATTAAATAAATTTAATTTAAAAAAAGCTATTGCTACAATTGAAATTATTATTGATCATTTTTCGGATAGTGAAATTGGTATTTCATCTGTTTCAACTCAAAAAAATTATAGAGGTAATGGCATTGCTTCATTTTTAATATTATTAGTCGCTGATTATTGTAAAAATGATGCTTATAAATTAGTTCTTGATGATATGTCTGATAACTTTATGATGAAAAATAATTTATATACACATTTAGGTTTCCGTTATATTGTTTATGGTTCTCCAGAAATGGTAACTTCACCTAAAAATGTAATTTCATATTTTAAGAAATGGGAAAATAAATATATTGGTAGGGGATTTTTTTAAATTTTTCCGTGTCTTCTTCCATACATTCTACGATATGGTTGAGCTCTTAAATGATGTGTTCTATGAAATGGATATCTATAATACCAAAACGGCCAAAACAAATTACTATATCCTGTTCCATTTTCACATACTATTATCCCATCTATTATTTTACATTTTTCTCCTGAATCTACTGATGATTTATCAAAATCACTTACCGTTCTTTTTATTGATAACATTAAAGCAATTATAATTATTACAATTAATATATTTCTTAAATTCATTTTCATCATACTTACTATTTCTATATATGTTATAGTTAGATTTTTACTATTTCTAATTATATTAATTATTTATATAAACAAATGAATACAAATAAAAATGATTATATTGTAGATAAAATTACATCATTTTCCTATGATAATAAAATAACCTTTAAAAATATTATTAATAAGATTAATAAATATATTCAAAAAATTCCAAACATAAATGATGATGAAAAAATTATTATTATTATTATAATTTTAGAAAATATTATTCAAGAATAATTTTATATTTTTTACAAATTAAAATTTATTTGATTATTAATTATAAATAATGAATAATTTTTTTAATTTACAACAAGAACAAAATATAATGATTTCATATTCTACATTTATTTATGTTAATTTATTTTACATTACCGGATTTACAATTTATAAATTATATAAAAATTATATGATGGATAAATTAGTAAAGAAAAACAATTCTTTACTTAAAGAAAATTTAGAAGTAATAAATTATTATAAAAATAAAACATCATTATTAACAAAAACAATAACAAATTTAAACGAAGAAAAATCATATTTAGTTAGTATTGTTGAAGATGGAGAAACTGCTTTAAGAACTAATGAACAACTTTTAGATACACTTACAAAATATTCATATATTACCGATGATTATAATGTTTTAAAACAAAAATATGATTTATCTATTGATGAGTATAATACAATAATAGATAAACAAGAAGAATTAATAAATCAAATTGAGGAACTTAAATACAAAGTTGTTGATTTGGAAGCAGATATTTTTGATAAAGATAGAAAAATAGAAAAATTACAAAAAAGAGTTGGTATTTTAGAAAAAGAAACAATTGAAAGAAAATTTGAAATTATTAAATTAAGAAAACAGAAATAAATCATTGTTTCGTTTTAAAATATTATTTTTTAAAAACATATTTCAGTATGGACTTATATTTGAGAATTAAAAAATCTTCAAATATATTATAGTAGTTTTAATGAACTTATTTGAACTAAATTATGATTGTTTAGGAATTTTATCTGATTTTTTGTCTGAAGACTTAAATTCTTTATATTTTTTTGATAAAAATAATTTAAAACCTAAGGGAAAACCCGTTGATTATTCAAATATTGATTGGACAGAATCAAGTGAAAATGAAAATATATCTCTTGATATGGTTAGTTTTTATAAAGATAATTTAAATTTTGATATTCTAACCCACTCGTTTAAAAAAAATAATGATTTTGAATATTTTTGTGAACTTTATGCTGACAAAATTTCTTGGTATGATATTTGTAGTAGTATGAAATTAAATAGCATTTTTTATGAAAATAATGCAAGATTTTCTCATAAATTTAAAGATTATATTTTATGGGATAAAGTTTCTGGTTTCGCTGGTCTTGATGAAGGTTATATTTGTGAATGTGCCGATTATCTTAATTGGAATATTATTAGTGGTTCTATTGGTTTAACTCCTTATTTAATTGAAAGATTTCAAGATAAAATAAACTTTGATAAATTAACTACAAACAAATACGTTGATAAATCATTATATGAACATCTTTTAGATAGTGATAATATTGATGATGTAGAAATGAAAGAGGATGAAGATGAAGATGGTGATATTGAATTGAACAATAACAATGAAGAACAGAATATTTCTCAAGTTGATTCTGATTCTGATGATGATCAGGATATTGATATCATCATTCAATCTTAATTATCTATATCCCAATTAAAACTTTTTTTAAATAATTCATTTTCTTCTTGTTCTACTTCTATTTTATTTTCATATCCCAGTATTTCTTTAATCTTTATTTTCTTTTCATTATCTAAATTATTTGGATATTTTATCTTGAATTTAATTAGCAAATTACCATATACTATGTTATTATCATTTTCTACCAATAGTGGCATCCCTTTATTTTCTATTATCATTATATAATTTGGATCTAATAATTTTTCTATTTTTATATAAATATCTTGATTATTTAAGTATTCTAATTTATAATAATCCATACATAATGACTCAATTAATGTTATATTCTCTTCTATATATAAATCATTATTTAACCTCTGGTATTTATTATGGTTTAACTCATTTAACTGAATAATTAAATTACCTTCAAGGCTCATTGATGCAAATGAAATAATTGATAAAAAACTTAAAGAAGTATAAGCAATTATGAGTTGACGAAATCTCTTATCAATTACCTTCAATAGCTTACCTCTATTTG
>Ga0209271_10000594_pt1 | contig 12428 bp, 17 predicted proteins | sample tdAd002_FD_187123 | JGI IMG/M metagenome (GOLD analysis project Ga0209271, IMG submission 187123) | Marine sediment microbial communities from the Atlantic coast under amendment with organic carbon and nitrate - tdAd00.2 (SPAdes)... | ecosystem: Environmental > Aquatic > Marine > Coastal >... | reverse complement strand
CGATCATTTCCCGCTGGTCAGCAAAACCATAAACCATCACGGTTTCACACAACAGATTGATCAAACGCGGCGTACCGCCACTAAAATTATGAATACGTTCACATGCCGCAGGAGTGAACACATCTTTTTCTGCACCAGCTATGACTAAGCGGTGCTGTATATATCCACAGGTCTCTTTGAGATCGAGAGATTCCAGGTGGTAATCGACAGCCACGCGTTGTGCAAACTGCATCAACTCTGGCATTCGCAAAGTTTGTTTTAGCGCTGGCTGCCCCGCCAGAACGACCTGCATCAACTGGTCTTTTTCAGAATTCACATTGGACAACATGCGCAACTCTTCCAGCGCATCAGGTTTCATGTTCTGTGCTTCATCGACAATTAACAGCACTGTCCGATTATTGGCATATTCTTCGATCAGGTATTCCATGAATAACTGATGCATTTCGACGTGTGTCAGGTTGGGTTGATGCAGGTCAAAGGCAGAGAGTATCCAGTCAAGCAAACCGCCAAAAGACTGGTGGGTATTAGTGATCAAACCGACAGTAACATCATCCGGCACGCGCTCGAGTAAAGCGCGCAATATGGTTGTTTTACCCGCACCCGCTTCACCACTAACCACACAAAAACCGACGTGGTTTAGTAATCCATACTCAAGTAAAGTAAGCGCTGCCTGATGTTTTTTACTTAAAAACAGAAAACCCGGATCGGGCAGCATCGAAAACGGCTTTTCCTTAAAACCGTAAAAAGCTTCATACATAATATTTTTCTAACCAGTTAAACCAACAAAATCAATAAGTTAAAAACTAAAAGTGTTATTATACGATTTTATCAGGAAGAATTTCACAAATTTGTCATATCGTATTAGTTATTATAGCCAATTTAATCACTACTCTGACTTTATTTGTCATAAATTATAAATCTGCAGAATGTTCAGGCATGGCGAAATTGATCAACACCCAAGATAATATGGAAACAGATGTGGACCGTAGTGAAGAAGATCAGCTAGAAGAACTCATCTTAAAAGAAAGCATTGTCAGCGCAGCAGGACTGAATTCTGACCAGGTCTTAATCGGCATTAAAGGCGACCCTTCATTACGTGAAAGCGCACCGCTAAGAAAACGTTATGACAGCAAGGTCGACAGTTTATTCGATCAATTAGAGCCGAACCTGGAAGACATCCTGTTAAATCGCGGCATCTATCGAATCTTCGTCGGTTTCAACAGCGGCGAAATTCGAACCAACTCGGTATTTGACCCCTTACGCCAGGAAATACACGATGCTGAAAAAATCGCAGACCATGATTACATCGATCGTCATTTTCCGCTGATAACATATGATGACAAAGTCACTCTAATGCGTGAGCTATATGCGACATTACGCGCCAGCGAATATTACAAAAAAATACCCTCTTACTGGCAGAATATTTTAAATCGTCGCTCACAACACTGGATTCCTTTAGAGCCGGATAACATTCCTAAAATATTATCCACCGTCAGAAAACTGCGTGATATCGAAGAATACTATTTACGCAATATAACCATGTGTATCGTGCAGGGAATCGTCAGAATGCAATTTAACTGTGATGGCACACAGATAATTGATGCCCATAACTTCAAAAATTTTCTGCAAGACAATATTTAAAACGTACTTAGGATACAACCGATGTTGCCAGGCGATTAATGATATTTTTCAGTCGTTATATGTCCAGGTTCACGACGCCGATGTTTACGCAAGCCACGTTCCTCCAGCAGCTCGGAAACACTACTGATCATAGCCGAGTTACCACACATCATGATATGCGAGTCGCCTTCATTGATGACAATGCCTGCTCTTTTTTCAAACGACCCATCAACGAGACAACGCGGAATTCGCTGGTCCAGCGCAGTCTCAGTTTTCTCGCGTGTTACAAACGGGACGAAAGAAAACTGCTTAGCATGTAAATCCTCAATAGCAGCTATCTGTTCCTGATACGTTAGTTCTGAAGCATCTCTTACCGAATAGCCCAATACGACTTTTTCAAAACGCTGCCATACCTCTTCGCTTTTCAAAATAGAAAGGAAGGGGCCTACACCGGTACCTGTTGCCAGCAGCCACAGGTGTTTACATTCCGGGACTTCTGCCACCGTCAAAAAACCATTGGCTCTATCAGTGACAAAAATCTCATCGCCAACCTTGAGCTCTGCCAGTTTTGGTGATAACGGTCCTTCATCAACGATATTAAAATAGATCTCTAAAAATTCTTCTCCAGGCTTATTGACTAACGAATAGGGTCTCGCTACCCGCTCACCGTTTATATCGAGAGCCACACGCACAAACTGGCCTGGCATAAAAGCCTGGAAATCAGCCTGTATACGAAGAGAAAACAATCGTTTATTCCACTGTATTTTTTCAACCACTTCCCCCGTTAACCAATCAGCCATGTTTTCACCTCGGTAGACCCTGTTTCAGATATCATAACAATGACATACTAATCCATTTATCAAAAATGATATCCATACTTATGATAAAACTTCACCCTCAACTCGAAAAAGACTGCACCGTACTGGGCGAGTTCACCTTATGCTCACTTTTACTCGTAAACGATGCCAACTACCCGTGGTTTATTCTGCTGCCCAACCGTGAAAACATCACTGAGATACATCAGTTATCGGCTTCAGATCAACAACAGCTACTTAGTGAATCGATGTTTTTCTGCCATTGTCTGGAAGATATTTACCAGCCTGACAAACTTAATATCGCGGCACTGGGCAACGTCGTGCCGCAGTTGCACATTCACCATATAGCAAGGTTTACTACTGATGCCTGCTGGCCAGCGCCGGTATGGGGCGCAGTCGCGGCATCCCCCCTCACTGAAGAAAAAACAAATACCACTATAAATCAACTGCTTACATGGTTCAAAGAAAACCCTGAACACAGCTTTCGTCGTGTTTAAGTAACATCGGTTAATTACCTAGAAAGATTCTGCTATAATCCCCCAGAATCCTTTAACTATGTAAGCAGAATTATACGATCAACTCGATACCGCGCTAAACGTTCGAAAGCCATAAAGCTGAAACTTTCCTATAATTCATATTTACCTCCAAACACACGAATAATGCACCTATTTAAATACCGCGAAGATCGCCTACCTGTTTTAATTATCACTTTATTGTTTGCGCTGGATATCGCCGCATATTTTATTATCGATAATATATGGCTACTGGTGGCCTATTGGCTAATCATGATCTGGCCTAAAGGCATCATTTGTGCCTGGAACCATCATCATCAACATACCCCAACATTTAAATACGCTTTCCTCAATAGCTTACTTGAACAGATCTATGCATTGCAGACAGGTGCAACCTCTAAACTATGGGTTCTGCACCATGTCTTAGGTCATCACCATCACTATCTTGATCAAACCACTGATGAAAGTCGCTGGAAACGAAAAAACGGTAAAAACATGGGAAGAGCAGAATACTCATTCAATGTAGCGCTTACCGCATACTATCGTGCTTACATGATTGGAAAAAAACACCCTCGTCCATTTAAAACATTTTTGATAGCATCGACAGTAACCTTGTTAGTTCTCGCTGTATTATTCTGGTACCAGCCACTACCTGCCTTGTTCTGTTTTATTTTACCGATGATGGTCAGCCTGCTTTTCACTGCCTGGGTAACGTACGGTCACCATGCGGGCCTGGATGTTGATAATGATTTCGAAGCGTCTTATAACATAATGAGCCCTATATACAATCTGTTGACAGGCAACCTCGGTTATCACACGGCGCACCATCACAAGCAAGGCTTACACTGGTCTCGCCTGCCTGAATTACACGAGAAAATTAAAGACAAGATCCCTGAAAAACTCTATTTGACCGAACACCTGGGTTCTAGCCTGCTAAGGTAATAGATCTAAAAGTGCTGTTGTTACTCGTCCAGTTTCTGACGGGATTTTTTTATATCACCGCGCTTTTTCTTAGAATTAAGCCGTTTCATTTTTGAAGCTTTTGTAGGTTTTGTTTTCTTTCTGGGTTTTCTTACTGTCAACGCTTGCGCAATAAATGATTGCAGCAGTGACAGGGCCTGTTGTTTATTGGTCAGCTGACTGCGAGTTTGTTGAGACTTGACAATAAATACACCATCTTTAGTCACGTGCTGATCACCAAGCATTAATAAACGTTGTTTGATCATTGCTGGCAGGCTTGATGCAACGATGTCAAACTTCAGATGTATCGCAGTTGAAACCTTATTAACATTCTGCCCGCCTGCGCCCTGCGAACGCACAGCTGTCATAATAATCTCACTATCAGGGATAGATAAATGTTTCACCTGCATGAAAAATCACTCATAATTAAATAATAAACTTTAGCAAACAGACATTATAAGCCATGAAAGCCAACGAAATAAAAAAAGGACTGGTAATTGATCAGGACAATAAAAAGATTCTGATTAAAAAAATATTTGTACAATCACCTTCATCACGGAGCGGAAGCACATTATACAAAGTAACAGGGAGTGACATCAGCAGCGGACAAAAGTTTGAGCGCCGATATAAAGGTGATGAAGCCATCACACCAGTAGACATATCGCGTTGTTCCGTTCAGCTGTTATTTCATGATAACGACTCATACACTTTCATGGACAGTGAGAATTATGATCAATTCATCTTAGCTGCAGATGCCGTAGAAGATGAGTCAGACTTCCTGTTCGATGGCCTGGAAGGTATTAATGCACTTATCAGCGAGGGTGAGTTACTCGGTATCGAGCTGCCCGCAACCATGGCACTGGAAATTACTGAATGCTCACCTGCCATGAAAGCAGCTTCATCTTCAGCACGCACCAAGCCTGCGACCTTAACCACCGGCCTGGTCGTGCAGGTACCGGAATATTTAACTCCGGGCGAAATGATTAAAATCAATACGGAAACGCGAGAATTTATTTCACGCGCCTGAGTAAGCCCGCAGATAATGAATCAATCTCCGCCAGCCATCACACCTTTAACTGCCGATTTACAGCAACAGGTGATCGAAGAAACACGACTGTACATCAAACAGGCCGTTCAGTTATTTGACATAAAAAATGCGGCTGTTGATATTACTTTCAACCTGAAAGGCCGCTCGGCTGGCATGTACCGTGTGAGACGTCATATCATCCGCAATACAAGGGAGATCCGATACAACCCGTATATTTTCTCCAAATATTTTACTGATAACTTTAAAACCACCATACCTCATGAAGTCGCACACTATGTCAGCGATATCATTTATGGCTTAAATAATATCCGGCCTCATGGCAAAGAATGGAAAGCAATAATGCAAGCCTTTGGCGCTGATGCCTCGGTCACTGCAAATTATGATCTAACCGGCATACCGTTAAGAAACAGGACATTATTCACTTACCGTTGCGGTTGCCGAGAACACCAACTGGGCATTATCAGGCACAACAGAATCAAAAAGAATCATGGCCAGTATTACTGTAATGCCTGTAAACAGGTTTTATCATTCAAACTACAGGACAGCAAAGCCGCCTGACAACAGTATTAGTAACAGATGAATCAGCTATGGCTCCTCACCATAGTCGATGGTGATCTCTTCATCAGGACTGATATTACGCAGAGCGTATAACTTAAATTCTATAAATTCAGCATGCGGATCAGCACTATGATTGAGGTAGCGCAGTAAATTCTTTCCATCGCGTCCAACCCAGACTTCTTCATATTTTTCTACCCAGAGTACATGTGAGCCATTTTCAGTGACCATAGGACCATCATATTCGCCCATGTAATCGCCCTGTTTTATTATGGTGCGTGAAAACAAACCTTCACCATGTATCCCTGATTCCTTTTTATAATACAATTGATGCAACTCTTCATCTGATAACATAGATCTAACCCGTAACTATTCTCTACTTGTAAATAATCTTAGTATTGTATCAATAAAAAACACCCGATGATAAATCCTGATAAAAAACCACTAGCAGCGAAAACACCTTTTAGCCTCCGCTTAATCCGTTTTATGTATCGTTCTCTAGGACCGTTATTCCCTGCCTACTTCGGAAGACTCGCCTATGAGCAATGGTTTACCACGACAAGATTTAAAACACCTCGATATGAGCTATCTGCTTTAAACTCAGCAACGCGTGAAACCATAGAGGTCAACGATCAATCTCTTGCTGTCTATATCTGGCAGGATAAAACGACAGAGCCAAAAGCAACATTATTATTCATACATGGCTGGACCGGGCGCGGTACACAGATTGTTAATTACATCGAAAAACTTAACGCGATCGGGTATCGTGTTATCAGCTTTGATGGGCCCGCTCATGGAAATTCACCTGGCAAGCAGACCAGCGCACTGGAGATGACTGATGCCGTACTTGCACTCAATAGACAATACGGGAAATTTGACGCCGCTATCACCCATTCATTTGGTGGCATGATTTTAATATACGCTATGTCACTGGGACTAAAGGTAGATCGCTGCGCGCTTATCTGCCCACCAAAAGATTTTCAGATAATCCTTGATAACTTCCAGCGCATACTGAATCTACCGGATAGCGTGGTACAAATTATGACTAGAAGGTTATTTGCCACTCATGGGCAAATTACCAGGGATGCTGTTGATGCCGTAAAAAATGTTAAAAATTTAACAGGCAAAAGCTTACTCATCCATGACGAAGATGATGTTGAAATACCCTGGCAGAATAGTGAAGAGATTGCTCAGGCATGGCCTGATGCAGGTTTTATTAAAACCAGGGGATTGGGGCATCGTCGTATCATTCGCGACAGGAAAGTCATATCAAACATCGTTAAGTTTCTTAACGATGTTTGATATAGATGTGCATAAAATCAGACCTTAGTGGTCATGTCCTTGTGGACCATGCACATGGCCATGTTCGATCTCTTCTTCTGATGCTTCGCGCACTTCGATCACTTTGACATTAAAGTTTAGATCAACACCTGCCAGGGCGTGGTTTCCGTCGATAACGACGACATCTTCTTTTACTTCGATTACGGTCACTACAACAGCGCCGCCGTCAGGACCTTGCGCATGGAACTGCAGTCCTACTTCGATCTCACCGGAGTTCTCAAACATTTCTTTAGGGACTTCCTGTATACGCTGAGGATCTTTTTCACCATAACCCTCTTCTGGAGCAACGGTTACAGATAACTCTTCGCCAGCGGATTTACCTGTCAGCGCATTCTCCAGACCGGGGATTATATTCATCGCGCCATGCAGATATAAAAAACTACCGTCATCGGATTGATCAATAACGTTACCGTCATTATCTTTAAGTGTGTAGTGAAGGGTTACCACTGAATTGGGTTCGATCTGCATATTACTCGTCCGCTCTAAACTAAAAAGCCGCATATCTTAGCAGATTTTAAGGCGACCAGGGAGCCTAAAGATACAGATTACCCCTATAGGCTCCAGGGCTGATTGCCAAAATAGACCCTGAGAAAAGCGATCAGACCACAGATTAGTACCACCAGAAGGGTTATAGCGAGCGCGACTCTATCCATAATCAGGTCATTATAATCTGACCCGGTTCAACCAACAAATTAAAAATAGCCATGACAATTGCCATAACATATATGTTGTAGGTAACTGATATTTAATGATTAAATAGAAACCGGGAGGGGGCCTACTGTCCGCCACCCACGTAACTCGCGACAAACATCAGAACAAACATCACCACCACCAACAACGCAATGACTTTCGCCACATTAGTCAAAATTGTCTTATCACCTTCTTGTAACATTTCCCTTTCTCCCTTACGTTATTAATCACGCAGGCTACTATGTACGCCCGCCCGCACTTTTGATCTGAATCAACAATATTAACTACCAGCAAGCAATAAATAGAACACACATCGATGTGAAATATTGATTTTGACCTTATTCATTAAGCATCAAAACAATGAAATCCACTAAAAAATAAGCTAAGTTTTAACTATGCCTGTTTCCTGTTACAGCCAGAGAATTCTTAACCCATTTCGTGGAGTAATGAACATTATCTCCATCGGCGGCGCTGATGCAGTGACCATCGATGGCATCAACTGGACTCTTTATATCCACGATACTTTCGACTGTCCGACAGATGACCCGGAAGAATTTTTTGCCATCGAGATGCCAGATATCCGTTTTGGTGACTGGAATAAAAGCAACGGCCTGTTACGCTCACCACTGATCGGGTCATATCACTACAATGAGATCCAGGCGATAGGTAATGCATTGCTGGATGCTGTACTGGAACATGCTGATCAATGCCCATATCGATCTGATGATAAATACGAACTCTGGCTACTTGAAGAACACACTGACGAACCCCTGGCATTGCTCGATAGCGTCTGTGATGAATCTAAAATTCACACACCTGAAAATTTAACCTGGGAGGCAGGATTACGCTGCAAACAGGAATTTTTAAAAGAATACCCACCGATAGATGAGAACACCGCAACGGCCGGTGAGCTGCTTAACCAGATAATCAACCAGCGTGCTGGCAGCCAGCCATCTGCTCAATGGTTTTATCGAAACCAGTTTAACGATGGCAAAGGTTTAACCGGCGCCAATCTGGATGACAGATTAGTTAATCGGGAATTATCTCCGCGCTTATTCCCTAAACTGCTGGTTCAACAACAATGGCAGAATAAGACTAAAGCATCACTGGTCGAGGCTTTTATCAACTGGTTATCGCCTTATCTTCTGGTTCTGGATTTTTTAAGAGATGCACAGCGAGAAACACTTGAGCTCACGGCAAGAGATCAGGCGCTGCTGGTCGATAAGATGCATCTACTTTATCCGAAAATCATTAACCAGCAAGCCATCAATGCCGCACGCGTCGAGGCGATGATGCGCAAATCCAATCAAACCAACAGCAAAGACAAAACAATGGAGACGATCGAATATATAGAGACGCAACATTCACTTATCTAATAGATCGCTAATATCGGCATGCAGTTTCTATTCTGATAAAAACAACTTAATTGTCATTGCGACAACATCGTTCCGGGCGATATTGTCGCAATGACAGAAACCTTTTGCCTGGTCACATCCCGTTACCAAACTTATCGTGGTGTATCTCTGTAGATTCCCGCATGGATTTTAAAGCAACCGCATAACCGCGCAATATACCCAGGGCCCACGATATACGTTCTCTAAAGTAACTATCAGCATCTGCATCATTATCTTCAGCTTTTTCATTCAATATCTTTTCTATATTTCTTAGCACTAACTGCTCCGGGATATAACACAGGCGATTATTTTTATAACTGCTCATGCGTAATTCAGCTACCGGATAAGCACCACCATCTGCCGATGATACGGTAACGATCAGCGCCGGTTTATGCCCCAGCTCAAATCGGTTAAACATTAAAAAGAAATTTTTCAATCCTGCAGGAACCTGGCCATGCCATTCAGGTGAAATAATAATGAAACCATCACTTTCAGATAACTGTTTTTTAAGCGGAGCCAGTCGCTGATTCCATTCTTCATTATCTTCCCACAGAGTCTGATCCCACAAGGGCAGAGGGTTATCTGCCAGCGCATAAACCCAGGGGTTTACATCATCAAAACTTTTACTCAAGACATCTTCCATATAGCGCGCAACTTTTTCACTCTGTGACGGATTGCGGTGACTACCACTGATAATTCCAATTCTCATAAACCATACCCTCTAAAAAACTATCGTTTGAGTTTACCTAAATATAATGACAAACACTCACACAACCAATACGGGTTCATGCAGGCGCGACAGCTGCTCTCTTAATTCAAGTACATGCTGCTCCCAGTATTGAGTACTATTAAACCAGGGGAACGCCATAGGAAAAGCCGGATCGCTCCATCGTTTTGCTAACCAGGCCGCATAATGCATCATGCGTAGGCTGCGTAATGCCTCTATCAGATGCAACTCATTTAATTCAAGCGTAGCAAACTCTTCATAACCCTCAAGCAGGTCACATAACTGTTCTGTCATCTCCTGCCGTTCACCAGACAACAACATCCAGAGATCCTGTATCGCTGGGCCATTGCAGCAATCATCCAGATCAACAAAGTGTGGCCCGTCATCGGTCCACAAAACATTACTACGATGACAGTCGCCATGCAGACGTATACTCTGATAGTGTCCACAACGATCAAATGCTGCCTGGATCTCTTTCAATAAATCATCAACCAGTGTCTGATAAGCCTGCTCCAGATATCCGGGAATAAACCCATGCTGCTGCAAATAAGCGGCTGGTTCATTGCCCATCCTGTTTATTTCGATCTGGTGCCGGTGCTGAAATGACGAAGTCCGCCCGACGTTGTGAATACGTGCGATAAAACGCCCCATCCAGTTTAAGTCATCTCGCGTTTCAAGATCAGGCCAGCGTCCACCACGCAACGGGTAGAGTGTAAAGCGATACCCCTGATGCCTGAATAAGGAAACAGAGTCTTTTACAATAGGTGCGACTACAGGAATCTCCTGTTCGACCAGCTCTTGAGCAAAAGCGTGTTCTTCATGTATCGCCTGATCACTCCAGCGGCCGGGGCGATAAAACTTGGCAATGATGCCACCACCTTCTTCCAGGTCGCAGCGATAAACACGATTTTCATAACTATTCAACGCCAGAAAACGGCCACTGGTTTCATAACCTAACGACTCGACTGCTGCCAATATGGTCTCAGGTGTTAATTCGGTATAATCGGGTTGTAATAAATCACTACTTTTCATCGTTATTACTTAACATCACTTAGAACTAAATTAACTGGCAAAAAATTGACCGCTACAGCCAAAATAAATCAACCCGCCCCTCAGCCAGAAATCGAGTGCTGGGCGCAAGGTTATGAACCTCCAATCCATGAACTAACCGGCCAGGTCATCCTCATCGAGGTGATCCAGGTCAACTGCCCCGGTTGCTTGGTACACGCATTGCCAGAAGTTTTACGGCTACACGAAAGCTATGCATCACAGGGCTTAAAGGTGTTTGCGCTTGCTACGGCATTTGAACACTTCGAACATAATACATTGAATAACCTGCAGCGTCTTCTACAACATGGTGAACTCATTGGCGACCCGCTTTATCAATTAGAGAAAGCAGATTTTCTTGACAATAAAAAACTGCCCTATGACATACCGTTTAGCGTCGCCATGGATAAACTGGTAAAAAATGAAGTCGAGACTACTGAGAAGAACATAAACCAGTTCATCTTGAGCCAGATTCCTGATTTTCATCACGGTGATCTGAGTGACGAACGAAAACTCGCTATCTATCAACAGGCCGAGGCTTACCTCACCAGCAAAACATACAGCGCCCTTACCTTTGAGATGTATCAATTACAGGGAACTCCCTCGAGCATACTGATCGATAAAAAAGGTATACTCAGGAAGCTATCATTTGGCGCTGTCAATACACTGGAAACAGATATACAACAGTTATTGAACGAATGATTTAGTTTTTAGGCTTGTTAAGTATTATAATTCGCTCCACCTTTATAAATTGTACAGACATCATGATAGAACGCATCGCAGAAAAATTCCTCTATGCCAGCCGCTGGTTACTGGCACCTATATATCTAGGCCTCAGTTTTGGCCTGCTACTCCTCGGTCTTAAATTCTTTCAGGAAGTCTTCCATGTGCTGCCCCTGGTCTTTTCCACCAAAGAAGCTGACCTGGTATTAATTATATTGAGCCTGATCGATCTGTCACTGGTTGGCGGCCTTCTAGTGATGGTCATGCTCAGCGGTTATGAAAACTTTGTCTCCAACATCGATCTGGATAATGGCGGTGAAAAACTGAGCTGGCTGGGAAAAATGGATGCTGGCTCGCTTAAACAGAAAGTTGCCGCCTCTATCGTTGCTATCTCATCGATCCATCTGTTACAGAAGTTCATGAATGTTCAATCTATCGAAAATGACAAACTGATGTGGTTTGTCATCATCCATCTAACATTTGTTGTATCCGCAATCGGTATGGCTTATGTAGACAAGATAAACAAACATTAGAGATGTCGAACTGATATGCGCGGCATGGTACCACCGGACCCCGAGTCCAAAGCATCCAATCTTGAATACGCTGTGGTGTATGTACCCAAACGCAGCCGCAATCGTTTTTCTGCCAACTGTGTAGAAATTAAATCTTGCGCGGCAGATGCACTCGATAACGCAGACCCTGCTAAAAAATATTTTGCCGCACGTGTCAGCGGCCCCTCAAAATCATCAGAAGGACAATATATTTATTACCTTGTCGAATGGCTGGAGTAAACAAACTTGAAAAAAAACTAACCACAGAGACACTGAGCGCATTGAGAAACGATATTCAGTTTTAAAATTCGCTTTTTATCTTTAACAGTTATTTGTGTTTTCTCTGCTTACTCCGAGCCTTTGTGCTTAATCCTGTCAAAACCACTTAAGCAACATCCAGATAATCTTGCCCCATGACATAACCCGCCTTATCGAGGTACTGACG
>Ga0209271_10000593_pt1 | contig 12445 bp, 10 predicted proteins | sample tdAd002_FD_187123 | JGI IMG/M metagenome (GOLD analysis project Ga0209271, IMG submission 187123) | Marine sediment microbial communities from the Atlantic coast under amendment with organic carbon and nitrate - tdAd00.2 (SPAdes)... | ecosystem: Environmental > Aquatic > Marine > Coastal >... | reverse complement strand
GTGTCACTTGACAAGGTCATCAAGACCATGCGCGAAACCGGTGCCGACATGAAAACCAAGTACAAGGAAACCGCGCGCGGTGGTCTCGCGGTCAACGTTATTGAGTGTTGATTGGCTCATAAACTCCCTCCCCCTCAGGGGGAGGGTTGGGGAGAGGGGATCAAATAAAAGCAACTACTTTGATTATATATCCCCTCTCCCTAACCCTCTCCCGAAGGGAGAGGGGATGCTCTGTTCATGTATTCCTCTTCATTACAGGATAAGCACCGTGGCCAGCCACAGGAACATACCCATGCTGGCGACATCTGTGGACGTGGTCAGGAAAATGCTCGATGCGGTTGCAGGATCGGCGCCGAGGCGTTTCAGGGTAAACGGTACCAGCACACCGGAAATGCTGCTGATGGTGCAGCTTCCGACCATCGCAAGAAACACGACGAAGGCCAGCAGCTGTGCATCCGGATTATTGCTCATCATTGCGTATGCCAACATGCCCGCGCCTGCTGTGATCCCGACCAGTATCCCGTTGAAAAGGCCAAGCAAGGCCTCCTTCTGCAAAATATTCCGCATGGAATAATGGTCACTTTCCCCAAGCGTCATGCCGCGCAGTGTGACCGCCAGTGACTGGCAGCCGGTATTGCCAGACTGGCCAGCCAGTACCGGCAGGAATACGGCGAGCAATACAACCTGTGCAATGGTGTCTTCGAAAATACCGACAACATAGGCCGCCATAAATGCAGTCAGCAGGTTCAGCTGCAGCCATGGGTGCCGCATGCGCAGGCTTCTCACCCAGGAAGTCTTCAGGTGCTCTTCTTTCTCGACACCAACCATCTGCCCGGACTGGGCGCTGAGGTGAAAGGTATATTCACCGAACAGCACATCCCCGTTGAGGGTACCGATGAGCCTGTTTTCATCGTCACAGACCGGGTAGACCGGATAATGACGCCGCACCATGGCCGCCATCGCATCGGCTACCGGGGCCTCCGGATGTAATGAAAACAGGTGCGTTTGCATAACTTCACTGAGCGGCTGGTCAGGGCTTGCCAGCATCAGGTCACGCATCACGAGTAAACCGATAAGCTGGTTATCCGGGTCGACCACGTAGCCGTAGGTAATCATCATGCGGCTCACCAGATCACGGATCTCGGTAATGGCTTCCTTCACCGTGATTTCCGGGCTGAACACGGCATGCGGTTTGCACATCAGGCGGCCAATGCTGTCCTCCGGATACTGGAGTGTGACGGACCATTGCTGGCCTGCTTCAAAGTCAAAGCTGTCAACAATGGCCTGGCTTCTTTTCCCGGGCAGGTGGTGCAGTACGCGCAGGACCATGGGCTGCGGCAGCTGCTCCAGTACCTTTGCAATGACGAGGTCAGTCTCATCGTGCAGGATATTTATTATATTCAGCGGGCGCTGTGGCTTTACCAGTGCGACCAGCTCACTGATATGACTCTCATCGTTGTCATGCAGTGGGCGTGTATCCGTTGAACTGTTTTTTGTCATTGGAGATTGCCTCGTTTTTCCGGTTCCGGTGAGAATGAGTGGATACTCGGGGTATTATGCATGTTTGAGGGGTGCATGAAAAACCCGGTTAATGTTCATTGACGATTGGTGTGTGCGGCGCACCCTACGGTTGATTGTGATCACTTTCACCCGGGTCATTTGTCAGGCTCACAACCCTTGCGGTTACGTACATTTTTAAAATAACTGCCGCGGCAAATGCATACAGGCCATAGCGCATCTCGACGCTGGCGATCGCGCCAAGTTTTACGGAAACCACCAGGATTGCAACAACAAACACATCCAGCATCGACCACTTTCCAAACGTATGCATCCAGTGCAAATACTTCCTGATATTTTCCGGATTATTATCCTTTGCACTTAGCACTGTATGTAAAAGTACGATCTTCAGCAACGGCAGCACGATACTGAAACCGCTGATCAGGATAAACAGAAAGAACTGTCCTTCCCTGAACAGTTCTATCACCCCGCTGATGACCGAGAAAGTGTTCTCGATCAATACAAACTTGTGCAGGGTAATGATCGGCGCGACCAGGCCGACGCCCAGTAGCGCAGTTGTAATCCACAAAATTACTCTCAAGCGCCAGGCTTCAGCTGGATAATTACCGGGGATATTTATATCTGCATCTTGCATGGGTATTTGAGCCTGGCAGCCGCTGGATGCGGATATTGCCCAACAGTGGCCTGGTTACAGGGTGATGATCTGGTCTGGCATATTCCCGGACAAGGCAGAGTAGAGGTTGGGGAAGCAGCCAATCGTTGCACCCTCGACCAGTTGATCTTCAATATCTCTTTCCTCGCAGCACTGGTCGCATCCCATCAGCAGGATATTTTTTTGTTTTGCTACTTTCGCCAGGCGCTCACCAATCGGATTATCCTTTACAAGCACGTAGTTGTTGTCTTCAAAGAAGAACATGCCGACCACTTCTACTCCATGGGCGTCTGCTTCGAGCTGGGGTAGTATCATTTTCCCGAGTTTGAAGGAAACCGTGTGACCCTGTGTTGAAAATATATATGCGACCTTCATAAATCTTACTCCTTCTATATACATTGAATTGCAGGGTCGAATTCATTCGACCAGGGGTGTTTCATACAGATACTAAAAAGCCCCTCATAAGAGGGGCTTTGATAGTACAGGGCTGCAAGCCAGGTGTGTATTACTTGCCGGCAATATCTTCCAGCTGTTAACATCCGGGTCAGAGTAAAAACTCGCTCAGACACATCAAGTTCTTGCTCTGACCCCGAATGTTGTTATCCCACCCATGCTCAATATCCAGAATATTTCTTACCTGCAAGGTGGCATCCCGCTATTCCAGAATGTGAGTCTGCTGGCGTATTCCAGCCAGCGCATCGGCCTGGTCGGCAAGAATGGCTGTGGCAAATCCACGCTGTTTCGACTGATACGTGGCGAGATCAAGCCGGATAGCGGCGAGGTTTCCATTCAGCCTGGCAAGACTATCGCGTATGTTGAACAGGAGATCGCCAACTCCGATCAACCCGCGCTGGAGTTTGTGCTCGACGGTGATGCTGAGCTGCGTTTGCTGGAGAAAACGCTGGCGCGTGACAATCACGATGCTGAATGGTTTGATGCGCAACACCGTTATGAGGATATCGACGGCTATGGTGCCGAGGCACGTGCCGCGCAACTGCTGAACGGGCTTGGCTTTTCCAACGACACCCTGGTTCAGCCGGTTTGCAGTTTCTCCGGTGGCTGGCGCATGCGCCTGAACCTGGCGCGCGCGTTGATGCATCGCGCCGATCTGTTGTTGCTGGACGAACCCACCAACCATCTCGATCTCGAGGCCATCCTCTGGCTCGAACAATACCTGGCGCGCTATCCCGGCAGTATCCTGCTGGTCTCGCACGACCGCGAATTCCTCAACGCCTGTGTCAACCGCATCGCCCATGTGCACGACCAGGCCATAGACTGCTACACCGGCGACTACGACTACTTCGAACGCGCACGCGCGGAAAAGATAACGTTGCAGAACCAGGCATTCAACAAACAGCAGGAAAAGATCGCACATCTCGAAGACTACGTGCGCCGCTTCCGGGCCAAGGCCACCAAGGCCAAACAGGCGCAAAGCCGCCTCAAGGCGCTGGATAGAATCACGCGTATAGCCGCCGTACATGTCACCAACGGTCATTTCGAACTGGAGATCGAAGCGCCGGAACGCAGCCCGGACCTGTTGATGCGCGCGGAAAAGATGGGCTTCGCCTATGGCGACAAGACACTGTTCGGGAATATCGAGCTGGTGCTGCGTGCCGGTGCACGCATCGCTTTGCTTGGTCCTAACGGCGCGGGCAAATCCACGCTGATAAAGTTGCTGGTGGGCGAGTTGCAGCCCACCTCGGGCACGCTGGAAGTCACGCCCGACATCCGTATCGGTTACTTCGCCCAGCATCAACTGGAAAATCTCGACACCACGGCCACGCCACTGCAACACATGGAACGGGTGGCGCCCGAAGAAACCACGCTGGCGCTGCGCAACTTCCTTGGCCGTTTTGGTATGGCCGGAGACACTGAAGACCGCCCGGTGGCGAGTTTCTCCGGCGGCGAGAAAAGCCGTCTCGCACTTGCCCTGCTGGCCTGGCAGAAGCCGCACCTGCTGCTGCTTGACGAACCCACCAACCACCTCGATCTGGACATGCGCGACGCACTCACCATCGCGCTGGAGGAATACACCGGCGCCGTGATGATTGTATCGCACGACCGCAGCCTGATCCGCGCCGTGGCCGACGAACTATGGCTGGTCGCCGATGGCGAAGCCAAACTCTTCGATGGCGACCTGGAAGACTACAAAAGCTGGATCGAATCCCGCCGCCCGCGCGAAGCCGCTACCAGGGCCCGGCAGGAAAAGCCGCGCACGCAACGTGCAGCCAGACCCAACCGGAAGGCGTTGCAGTCCAAACAAAGAAAACTCGAAACCGCGCTGGGCGCCGCACAGGAAAAACTCGCCATCGTCAACCAGCAGCTAGCCGACCCCGCTACCTACACCAGTCCCGACCGCGACAAGATCAGTGAACTGAATACGACGCACGCAAGCCTGGAAGCGAAAGTGGCAGAGCTGGAGGAAAGCTGGCTGGCGCTGGAGATGGCGATGGAAGAGGATTAAATGGTGTTAGAGCACATTTATTTATAATATAAGCAGCAAATGTGCTCCGACACTCTTTCTTTTGGAGTGCATCGGTTTTTTAAAGCGGCAATCCAAGGAGACATGGCATTGAAACAACATAAATTTAACGTATTACTGGCAAGTATCGCCTTACTGGGTGCGTGTGTAAGCACAGGAATTTCGCAGGCAGAAGAGCCGCCAGTCGAAGAGGCCGCTAGCGGGACTCCGGCGGCTTCCGCGGAAGAGTCTGCAACTACGTGGGACAAGACGAAGGAGGTATCCGGTGAGGCCTGGGAGGCTACCAAGGAAGGCAGTGCAAAGGCCTGGGATGCTACCAAGGAGGTATCCGGTGAGGCCTGGGAGGCCACCAAGGAAGGTAGTGCGAAGGCCTGGGATGCTACCAAGGAAGTATCCGGTGATGCCTGGGAGGCTACCAAGGAGGGCAGTGCCAAGGCCTGGGATAAAACAACAACCACAGTCGAGGGTTGGCAGGAAACAGAGCCGGAACCAGAAGCGGATTCAACTCAGGAAACCCCGGTACCCAGTCAATCACCCTGAGCATAATCAATGGGGTCGGACCCCATTGATTCCTGTAGCTATGGCGCCCGTCGCTCGATGCTCCAGCCGGCATCTTTTTTCGTATACACAAAGCGGTCATGCAGCCGGCTATCGCGGGCCTGCCAGAATTCGATCTGAAACGGCCGCACGCGGTAACCACCCCAGAAGGAGGGCAGGGGTACATCCCCCCGGGCGAACTTGCGCTTGATCTCGTCGACCTTGGCATCCAGCAGTGAGCGTGACGAGATCACCTGACTTTGTGGTGAGGCCCAGGCGCCAATCTGGCTGCCGCGCGGGCGCGATGCAAAGTATTTCATCGATTCCATGGCCGGGATCTTTTCAGCCGTGCCGCTGATCTTGACCTGCCGCCCCAGTGCGACCCACGGAAACAGCAGGCTGACCCGGCTGTTGACTTCGATCTGTTGTGCCTTGGTGCTTTCGTAGTTGGTGAAGAAGACGAAACCGGCCTCATCAAACAGCTTCAGCAGCACGGTGCGCAGCCACGGCTGGGCGTTTGCGTCTACCGTGGCAAGACTCATGGCATTGGGCTCGGCGATTCCCGAGTCGATGGCCTCTTTGTACCAGCGTTCAAACTGCTTGATCGGGTCCGGGTCCAGTGTTTGGCGCGGGAGTCCATCCACCATCCAGTGCTTGCGGAGTTCATCGGGATTAGTTGCCATGGGGAAACGATACCTGGAAGGGGGTCGGGGAATATACAATAGAAAGACAACAGGGTGTCACCCTTTCTATTCCTTGCAAGGCGCGGGGAACACCCACAGGGACAGTGCATACAGGGCCAGTGCCACGGCGATAACCGTGGGAAAACCAAGGTGAATGGCGAGCAGGGTGGCGAGCACGGCGCTGATCACGGACGCGCAGCCGTTGATGGCCCATGCCCACGGTATAAGGTCGGGTGCATGGTCTGCCAACCGGCCAAGCCCCAGCGGGAAGGGCAGCCCCATGCAAAATGCCAGCGGTGCGATGAGGACAACACTGATCAGGATGCGCACGGCATCGGGCAGCATCGCCAGCTGCTCCAGCAGCGGGCCAAGTGACAGCAGGTATAGCGTGCCGAGCACCACGATGCCGGTCACGGCTCGGCTTAGCAGCCTGCCATGATCGGCCACGGAAGCACGCCCCAGCCAGGCACTGCCCAGCCCCGAGAAGACCAGGAAGCTGCTGAGCACCACGGCGACCGCGTACAGCGGGTGGTGCAGAAACAGCAGTAACTTGTGTATGAAGGCGATCTCGATAAACAGAAAGGCCAGCCCGAGGATGAAGAAATAAGCCATCACACTGGAACGGCGCACAGTTTGTTGCGCCGGGTTGTTGCGCCGCTGGTAAATCCAGATCGGCAACAGGATCAACAGCAGGCTGGCAATAGCTGCCTGTAACAGTGTGGCCACCAGTACCAGGTAACCGGCATCGGCCAGCGGTGCACCACCGCGCTTGCGCAACTGCATGACCTCCGCCAGGGTCCGCCATTTAAAAAAGTGGAAAAAATAGGGTTGCTCATCGCTGGCCGGACGCAGGTTGAATTTATAGTCATTCAGAAAACCTTCAGGTGTCTCTCCCAGCAGCGCCTGGGCGGCGTCATGGAACCAGGGCTCACGCAAACGGTTGTAGCGGTTGCTTTCATCACGTCTGATGCCCGGGTACCAGGCCACATCAAAGGAACGCGCGGCACAGAAGGCGCGCACGCGCTCAAGGTCCTGTGTGCTGACGGCAGCGTTCTTGATCAGCAGGGTGCTGGTTTGCCAGCCGCGGATCAGGATGAGGTGCTGCCCCGGGTCATCGATGCCGCGGGCTTGCAGGGCCTTGATGCCGGTGGCAAACAGCTTCAGCGTGTCCCGCGGCGGCAGTTTTATCCAGCGCGTGATGGAGAGGAAACCGTCTGGCGCAAGTTTCTGCAGAAATGCAGACAGTGCCTCGGTCGTATACAGGTGGTTTTCGCTCAGCGCGAACTGCCCCGAGGCAGAGGCACTGAAGGAATCCAGCAACGAGACCTGGATGAGGTCATAGTCACCTTTGCTTCCGGCGGTAAAGCTGCGTGCCTCGCCAATGTGCAATGTTACGCCCGGTGCCTGGTACAGATGGCCGGCGAAGTCCGCGTAATCCGTGCTTACGAGGCGGGCGAACTGCGGGTTCAGCTCGACGGCATCGATCACCGCGCTGTCGTGGTAGAGGGCCTGTAACACGTCGGCGCCACCACCGGCACCAAGGACCAGTGCCCGGTCTACCTGCCGCAGGTGGTAGGGCAGTGCCGAGGTCAGCTGGTCGAGATAGGCGAGTGTCTGCCGGTCACCGCTATAGCGGGTGATGACGGACAGCCCGTCACCGTCGGTGAACACACCCAGTTGTGCCGGTGGTTCAGTAGTGGCATTCAGACTCAGGCCGGGGACATGCCGCAGCGGGATGGCCGGGCTTTCCAGCACGCTCAGCAGGCCCAGCGGGCTGGAGTGTTGCGCAACCACGCGCGTGTCCTTGACCCGCAAGGTCTGGCTGAGACTTTTGTAGGGCGACATTTCCAGGCTGCTCCAGCTGGCGGGCAACAGCAGCAGCGCGGCGGCCAGTGGCAGTAACAGCGCGGCTGTGGTCAATCGTTGCCGCAACTCCCGGACGGCAAGCAGTGCAGCGCCGATGCCGAGCAGGCCAAGCCCCGTCAGTGCCTGCACGGGCAGGACCACAAACAACAACAGCAGGATGCCGATGCTGCCCAGGCCCGCCCCCAGTAAATCGGCCGCATAGATGCGCGCCAACCGGGTGCGGTAGTGAATCAGTGCCAGCCCGATTGCATTGGCGGCGAAGAAAAAAGGCAGCGCGAGTAACAGGTAGGTATACAGCAGCCAGACGGTTTGCCGCGCATCCCAGAGCACTTCCTCGGCATTGAAGGGGATGCGTTGCGCGATCAGGAAGCAGCCGACTGAACTGATGCCGAACAAGGCGAGGTTGATGATGTAACTGGTGGCAAAGCGCTGCAACAGGGGGCGCTGCAGCAGCATGAGAAAGGCGCCACTGACGCCGTAGCCGAGCAGCGCCAGGCTGATCATCATGTAGGCGAAGTGATGCCACTGGATGATCGAGAACAGGCGCATGAGCAGCACTTCGTAGGCAAGCGCCGTCGCCGAGACAAGGGCGATGGACAGCAACGGCAACCGCTGCCGGTCTGGTGCAGCAGGCGGGTTAATCGTGTTCCCCGGTGAGCGGGACGAACTTTACAGGTAAAATTTGCCGGGTGATGAGTTGTCCGCCCGGGTCTTTCTCGATCAGCACCAGTTGCTGGGTGAGAAACCGGCTGCCTACGGGTATCACCATGCGCCCGCCGGGTTTGAGTTGTGCCACCAGCGGCGGTGGCACGTGACTGGCAGCGGCCGTGACCACGATGGCATCGAAGGGGGCATGTTCCTCCCAGCCATAATAGCCGTCGCCGATGCGCAGCGTTACGTTGTCATAGCCCAGCCGTGACAGTCGCACGGCTGCCTGCTCGCCGAGCTCCTCGATAATCTCGATGCTGTATACCTGCCCTGTGAGTTCAGCCAGCATGGCCGCCTGGTAGCCGGAGCCGGTACCGAGTTCCAGCACCGAGTCGCCGGGCCGTGGCTTGATCAGGTCGCTCATCAGGGCAACGATATAGGGCTGCGAAATCGTCTGCCCAAAACCGATCGGCAGCGGCCGGTTGTCATAGGCATGGCGGCGTTGCGCGGCGGGGACAAACTCATGCCGGGGCACCCTGGCAATCGCAGCCATGACGCGCGGGTCCAGTGCCTCCTTGTCGAGATACAGGCTGGTGTCGCGCACATCCTGTTCGATGGCTTCAACCATCTGCTGGCGGGCCTGTGCATACTCGTCACCCGCAAGCGCAGATGCCGACAATAGCAGCAGCGCGATGCCTATCCAGAATAAGGGGTGCCTGTACAACATCTTCGTTCCTGTCAAAACACGGTTACTTGCTATAAGTGTAGACGATGTTCCCGGATATGACGCTGCACAAGCACCTGCCAAATGTTGTCATTCAATGTAGCCCGGATGAAATGAAGTGGAATCCGGGGCTGCGTAGGCCCGCATCCCCGGATTTCGTTTCACTCTATCCGGGCTACAGTTTGGTTTTAGCCGCCCCGGTCATCTTCCTCTGACGGTTTGCCAAGGCCTGCAAACAAGTTGCAGGGTTAATAAACCCTGTTGCCAGCAGGCTAATTAACAATAATTGTTACGAAAGATTACAATGCGGGCCTGGGCAACCAGGCCTGATCCCGGGAGTGATCAGGCAAACACAAGAGGCGATAACAATGGAAGCAATAGTTGATGGCAAGACGATCCAGTTGAGCGAGGCTGGCTGGCTGGAAAACCTGGATGAGTGGAGCGAGGCGCTGGCGCCCGTGATCGCAAAAAACGAGAAAATAAACGAGCTCACCGAGGAACACTGGGACATCATTAATATGGCGCGTGAGTATTTCGCTGATAATGGAGCCGTGTGTGAGCCGCGTGCTTTTTCCAAGTTGATGAAGAAGAAATATGGAAAGGACCGCAGTGATCAGAAGTATATCTATTCACTGTTTCCCACCGGCCTGATCAAATGCGCCAACAAGATCGCCGGTCTGCCGCGTCCGAAGGGCTGTAGCTGATTCAACCGTAGGGTGTGCCGTGCGCACCATAAATCAATAATTTGCGATTACCAATTGGTGCGCATGGCGCACCCTACTGTAGCCCGGATGAAACGTAGTGGAATCCGGGGGTGCGTGACCACGCAGCCCCGGATTACGTTTCACTCCATCCGGGCTACATCCTGCAGGAACGATTCAGCCCGGTACGGCCGTGTTTGTGGTCGAATGAATCAGGCAAAGACGGTCTGCGGTGTATTTTTGAAATCCTTTGCAAGGGTCTCGATGGTGAGGCGCATGACTTCGCTGAATACCTTGTCCCTGTGGCTATTAACAATAATAGGTATATTTGCGCGGTCGGCCTCGGACAGAAGGTAGGACTGCAAGCGCCAGATTTCGTCAAAGTGCTCCAGATAGCGGCTGGCACGGCGCTGCGGCGCATCGCTGCCCCGGCCGCGTATTCTCCGCTGTAGCTGTTTGCGCTTCAGTACACCCAGCATAATGGGCATAACGATTGCGTCATCGTTTTCTATCAGCCTTTCAACGAGTGCCGGATGGATATGGACGCCCTCCAGGATCAGGGATACCCGCTCACGCAGGGCACGTTGAATAACCGCTTCTATGGCGACAGCGAGCAAATCCGCCTGGCTCAGGTAGCCATTCACCAGCAGCGTCTCCGGTACTTCCTGGATGGCCTCCGGTTTACCAGGCAGTGCTGTCCAGGCAGTAAATGACGAGGTATGCAGAACCGGCATAAGCTGCTCGGGCATCATGGTACGCATGACCTCGCGCAGCATGTCGGTTGACTGGGTGCGTACAATATCCAGGCGGCTTGCCAGCATGGTGGCAATGGTACTTTTTCCGCAACCGGCCGTGCCACCGATAAGAAAGATCAAGGGCTTGCCACTATTGACAAAATCACGCCATACCAGCCAGCGATGGGCCACTGCCGGCCCCAGTTTTTCTGATTTTCGCAGGTACCTGTAGGTCAGTTCACTCAGGTGCTTTGATGGAAGCATTTCAATGCGCTTGTCAACCAGGTGCTTGTGGATGGTTGCCACGAGTTCCATGGCGTCATCGCTGTTGAGGCCGATGGTTTCAAGGCCGTGCTGGTATTCAAGCCTGGAAAAGGGTGTTACCGACCCGTCGCGCTGTTCTACCTGGATGGCAAAGGGTTGTTTCTGTTTCTCGTAGCGGGTGACGATGCTTTGTTCTGAATTGGCCTTGAGCTTGTCGAGGACCATCTGGCGCAAATCATCGGTGGTTATTAGTGACTTATCATCAAGATCATCGCGAATCTTCGTTGCCAGGTCCTGGGCTGCATCGAAGGGCAATCCGGAGTCCTGCAGGGAGCGAATCAGGATGCCGCGCAGAAAGGGGACGCGCGTATTGTCTTCCCGGTCTTCAACTAGAATTTTTGACATATATCACCCTGCCGGGCGGCGCATCCTTGCTATAGCTTGTGAGCTGATACCTGTAGATGATAGCGGCTTTACAGGTTAAGGTATAGAAAAGGGTGCAGGTTGAATTGTCAGGAGGATCGTTATGTTCAGAACGGCCGAGCTTGGGCAGAAGGTGTCTAAAAGTGAGTTCAACAAGCGCGAACCGCTGCTTCGCCAGGAATTGCTGCAGGCGCAGGCAAATCTCAAGGTATGCAACAAATTCCCGGTAATCATTGTGTTCGCCGGCGTGGATGGTGGCGGCAAGGGCGATACCGTCAATATTCTCAATGAATGGATGGACCCCCGCTGGCTGATAACAAGGGCCTATGACAAGCCTTCCGATGAAGAACGGGAGCGGCCGGAATACTGGCGCTTCTGGCGTGATTTGCCGCCGGAAGGCCACATTGGCCTGTTCCTGAGTTCCTGGTATTCACAGCCAATACTGCGCCGGGTGCATGAGAAAGATGACGAGGCCGTATTTGATGACAGGCTTGATCGTATCCTGGCTTTCGAGCAGGCGCTGGCCGATGATGGTGCGCTGATCCTCAAGTTCTGGATGCACCTGAGCCGTGATGCCCAGAAGCGGCGCCTGACAAAACTCGAAAAAGATCCCCTGACAAGCTGGCGTGTCACCCACCAGGACTGGGATCACTGGCAAATTTATGACCGCTTTGAGTCTGCCGCGGAACGCACCATCATGCGCACCAGTACTGGCCATGCGGGCTGGACAATCGTCGAGGGTGTGGATCCGTGTTTCCGCAGTCTGACCATCGGGGAAATCGTCCGCGATGAGATCACCAAACATATTGACGAAGTGTGCAGGAAGGCATTACTGCTGGAGGAACTGGCAAAAGAGGAGAAGCTGGATGCGGCGGAACAACAGGACGAGGTAACGGCAGGGACGGATGCCCCGGTCATACCTGCCCTGAAGAGGGCCACGGTGCTGTCCAGCCTGGATATGTCACAGCACCTGGTGAAAGCGGACTACAAGAAGCAACTGAAGCAGTGCCAGGCGCGGCTCAACCAGTTGCATCGCAAGGCGCTCAAGAAGAAAATATCGACCATCATGATGTTCGAGGGTCCGGATGCTGCCGGCAAGGGCGGTGCAATCCGGCGGGTCACCGCAGCACTGGATGCCCGCCACTACCAGGTCCTTCCGATTGCCGCACCGACGGATGAAGAACGCGCCCATCACTACCTGTGGCGTTTCTGG
>Ga0209271_10000592_pt1 | contig 12451 bp, 13 predicted proteins | sample tdAd002_FD_187123 | JGI IMG/M metagenome (GOLD analysis project Ga0209271, IMG submission 187123) | Marine sediment microbial communities from the Atlantic coast under amendment with organic carbon and nitrate - tdAd00.2 (SPAdes)... | ecosystem: Environmental > Aquatic > Marine > Coastal >... | reverse complement strand
AAGAGATTGGAAAGACAATCATTTTCTCTGTAAACCGTACTGCAAATTATATATGTATTAGTAAGACCTGAATTGTTATAATACATGACCAAGGCAGGAGAATAAGAGCAGTTTAAATTGCTAACCTTATTAGATAGGGGAATTTATGTTTTGTCCAATATGCCGCGCTGAGTACAGGGAGGGATTTCTGGAGTGCACTGATTGTGATGTCGACCTGGTTGAAAAGCTGGGGCCCCAACCGAAAATGCCGGGATTTGTCAAGCTGGCTACAATTTTCAGGGAAGGGAACATTGCCGTTATCAAGGCAAGTCTCGATAAGACTGAAATTGAATATTATATTGACGGAGAACAATCGCATCGACTCGCACCGGTTCCATTGGCAACAAGGTTGATGGTACGGGAAGATTTCAGGAAAGAGGCGGAAAGTATTTTAAGAGATTTGGAGTTAATTTAGGGAAGCCGCCTATTGGCAAATTAGTATCTGTCCAGAAACAAAGAATCAGTTATTCTTGGCTGATCCACTTTTTTTCTTCAGTTTTAAGAAAGAGAAGAGGCCACCCGACCGGGTGCATGAGTTGCTGCCTCAGCCCACAAGGTTACGGGCTGCCATCCGCATGTTAATTGCAGCAAAACCGTAAATAGCGGCAACAGCTATAACAAGTATCAAAAGCCATTTCATAGAACGTTCCCTGTTTTAGGTTAAATTCCCTATTGGTGAAATATAATAACTGTTGTTTGGGATTGTAGCAATCAATACAAAAAGATTTTTTCTGCAATTAACAGCGGCAAGGTAGTTTTTCAGTATATTACGCAATGTTTAATTTGGCATTATTGGGCAGGTTGTGTAGTTTGAAAATGAGTTTTAAATAGAGATATTTATTATTGGGTCCTGGCCGGTACAGGACAATTCATGGTAACCAGACTTTGGTAGAGTAAAGTGATGCAGGAAGCAGAAAAGGAAAAACTCGCAGGCCAGATTAGAGAGAAGATTGAAACGGTGAAAGAGGATATCGTTTCCTACGTAGAGCTTACTCAACCTGTTGCCCCTGATGATGCCATAGGCAGGCTTACCCGCATGGATGCAATCGGCAACAAGAGCATCAATGAGGCTGCTTTGCGGGAGGCCAGGAATACTCTGGCAAAACTGGAGCGGGCTCTGAAAATGATTGAGCAGCCCGGATTCGGTTTGTGCAGGGAATGCGAGGAACCAATTCCGCTGGCCAGGTTGATGATAATGCCGGAATCTGACATGTGTGTTGATTGTGCCGAGGAATTGGACTGATTAAATGAAAGATATGGAAGGTGTAAAATATTACACACCAATAGAAGAAAAAACTAACATCATTTCTCATGCCATTGGTTTAGTTTTAAGCATTGTTGCTTTGGTGCTTTTAGTTACGTATGCAAGTCTGCATGGAAGCATTTTGCATATTGTAAGTTTTAGCATTTTCGGAGCAAGTTTAATCATTTTATATGCGGCTTCTACTTTTTACCACAGTACTCAAAAGCCGGAGTTAAGAAACAGGTTGAGAGTCTTTGACCACGCATCTATTTATGTTCTCATTGCTGGATCCTACACTCCTTTTACGCTTGTTACGCTGAATGGCCCATTAGGTTGGTCTATTTTAGGGGTTTCCTGGGGGTTGGCCTTAACCGGAATAATTCTGAAACTTTTTTTAACAGGAAAATATAAATTAATTTCGACACTAATGTATGTATTTATGGGGTGGATAATCGTTTTCGCCATCAAGCCAGTAATAAATAATCTATCTTCAGAAGGTTTATTTTGGCTTGTTGCCGGTGGAATGGCTTACACAATCGGCGCAATTTTATACAGCATTAAGAAAATAAAGTTCAATCACGCCATTTTCCATATGTTTGTTTTGGTTGGCAGTATTTGTCATTTTGTATCGGTGTTTTTTTATGTTTTACCAAGTGAATAAATCAGCTTATCAAATTGGAATTATTGGAACCGGAAAGTCATCATTGCCACTAGACTTGGCAATTTCCCAAGAGGTTCAAAAAAGTTTCTATCTTGGCAGAAATGGTTGAATTCTGATATAAATTACCTGACTTTAAAGCCAAAATGTAAAAAAAGTGAGGACTTACTTCATGAAGAAACTGACTCTGGTATTTGTTGTTGCATCCTTATTTATGGTTTTTCCAACTATTGTCGCTGCTGACCATTATTCAGATGGAAAGCTTCTTCAAAAAACCTGTACTGAAGCTCTTAAACTTTTTGATTCCCGTGCCAATGCAGATCCTTTCCAGGCCGGCAGTTGTCTGGGATATATTCGTGCTGCTAATGATATGTATGAAATAATGGTCAACAATGCTAATCGAACTATCTGCATTCCCTCAGGGCTGGATGTTAAGCACCTGATAATGGTTGTAACTAAATATTTAAATGAAAATCCCGGGAAATTGCAGAATGTTGCTTCAGCATCAGTTTATGAAGCATTTCAACAATACTTTCCCTGCGTCAAACCTGAACCTGAAAAGTGAAACTTCCATGAAAAAGCCGGCTCTGTAGTAAGTCAACATTTCCAGGGAGTTTTTTCAGATGCCTGCTTTATCTTTTATCCTTGCTCTTCCGGGTTGTTTTTTTCATCTTTCAAAGGAGACTTTTCCTGCAGGATTCGTGTGTTTTTTATTGAAAAATTCTTTTTGATTTCCTCTTCGTTTAATCCCAGGAATTGCAGAGAGCATCCCTGGGCGTATATTTCACCATTTTCAGCGGTTCTATATGTCCAGAGTCTGCAGTATTCTTTCATGCAACATCCATGCTGCGATTTATTTTTTGTCTCGCCAAATCCCGCAAAGGAAAGCCCCTTTCCGCTTTGTGCAATGACAAAGGGACACATATCAAAGAGCTGATAGGCGTTTTCTGTTTGAGTCTGGGAAATAATCTTGTCTCTGTTTTGATCTGCTATCTGCTGATTTTTCTCCTGTTGCTGCCTGAGGCGAATTTTTGCCTCAGACTCGCGTCTCTTTTTCTCCTCTTGTTCCAGTCGCAGTTTTTCTTCTGCCTCTTTTTTAAGTTTTTCTTCTTCCTCTTTACGCCTGCGTTCCAGTTCTTTTTGCCGCGCTTTTTCAGCTTCGAGTTTTTTCACTCTGTCTTCTTCCTCTTTTTCCTTGCGCTCCTGCTCCTCTCTTCCCAGTCTCTCTTCTTCCTCTTTAAGTAAGCGTTCCAGTTCTTTTTGCCGTGTTTTTTCAGCTTCGAGTTTTTTCACCCTGTCAGCTTCTTCTTTTTCCTTGCGTTCCTGCTCCTCCCTTCTCAGCCTTTCTTCTTCCTCTTTCCGCTTGCGTTCCAGTTCTTTTTGCCGCGCTTTTTCAGCTTCGAGTTTTTTCACTCTGTCAGCTTCCTCTTTTTCCTTGCGCTCCTGCTCCTCTTTTTTCAGTCTTTCTTCTTCCTTTATACGCTTGCGTTCCAGTTCTTTTTGCCGCGCTTTTTCAGCCTCGAGTTTTTTCACTCTGTCAGCTTCTTCTTTTTCCTTGCGCTCCTGCTCCTCTTTTTTCAGCCTTTCTTCTTCCTCTATACGCTTACGTTCTCGTTCTTTTTTTGTCTTTGCCAACCGGGATTGGCGTTCTTTTGCACGTTGTTTTTCAAGTTGAGAAAATTCGTACTTGGCCTTATATTTTTCAATAATTCCACACGAGGGACATTCGTAATCAGGGAAAACAAGGCTGTCTTGTTCGGTCCTTACATATTTACATTCAGGGCATATTTTCATAATTAAAACTCCTGGAGGCACCTGCTGTTAAAGTCGTAATTTTTACCCCATACAATATACAAAAAAAGACCACAAAGTACACATTTGATGTCCAACCGGAAATTATTCTGACTATTTGTGTTAAAATTATAATCGAATGTTAAAAGGAAAATAGGTAACAATATTCAAAGTATGTCAGGAGTACCTGCTTGGATTAAGCCAATATACCATTTGAGATTGTTGTATTTTGGAAATGGGAAGAAAGAATCACTCCAGGCATATTCAACTCTGTGTAGAGAATTTTTTCAGCCTGGCAATGACCCTGTCCCTGCCAATGGCCATCAGTATATCGAAGAGGCCGGCGCCGGCTGCCTGGCCGGTGACCACGGTGCGGGTGCCGTTGATCAGGATGCCCGGCTTGATATCAAGTTCATCCGCCAGTTCCCTGGTAACCCTTTCAACATCCTCTTTATTGAAATCAGGCAGACTCTCATAGCGTTGGGCAAGCTGCCCTAACCATTCACCGATTTTCTCATGCTTGGTTAGGTTTTTCTTGACCGGTTTCGGATCCATGTCATATTCATCGCTGAAATAGGCCCTGCCGGGTCCGCCAAAATCGGTAAGCACATGGAACCTGCTCCTGATAAGATCAACGGTGTCCAGAAACCATTCTTTTTTGTCCTTTTCATAAGCATCATCCCATAGCCCTGTATTCAGCAGAATGTCTTTCACGAGGGGGGCGATTTCTGCAACCGGCATGGTCTGCAGATAATGGCCGTTTATGGAGAGGGCTTTAGGATCGGTGATGAACTTCGGGTGGTCTTTCTGATAGTTGAAAATAGAGTTTGCCTTATTCATGCCTTTTAAAGAAAAGACTTCAATCAGTTCTTCCCGGGTAAAAATTTCCTGATCACTGGCAGGTGACCAGCCAAGAAGAACTAAAAAATTCAGCAATGCCCAGGGCAGGAAACCATTTTCCTTGTAGAATTGTACTGTTACTACTTCACCGTGGGATCTTTTTGAGATCTTGGCCTTCCTGGGATCAAGGGTAAGGGACATATGGGCAAAGACCGGAATAGGGACGCCAAGTGCTTCGTAAATGAGGATCTGCCGTGGTGTATTCCCGAGGCCATCCTGACCGCGGATAATATGGGTGATACGGTCACGGATATCATCCACCACATTACTAAGCAGATAGAGCGGTGTACCGTTGGAACGCATAATGACAAAGTCTTCAATATCCTTATAAGTCCTCTCTATGCGGCCATAAACCTTGTCTTCAAAAACAACCGATCCCTCTCCATCCGGCACTTTGAAGCGGATAACATAGGGAGCCTTCTGCTCTTCCTTTGCAGCGATTTCCTCTTTGCTGAGTTTCAGACAGGTCCGGTCATACTGATAGGTGATTTTGGCTGCCACCGCAGCCTGCCGTTTTTCATCAAGGTCCTCTTTGGTGCAGAAGCATTTGTAGGCATGCTCTGTTTCGACCAGCTTATGAGCGGTTTCAATGTGTTCATTAATATGGTCTGACTGAAAATAGGGCCCTTCATCCCAATTTATTCCCAACCAGCCAAGGCCGTCAATTATGCCATCAATAGATTCTTTGGTGGAACGTTCAACATCTGTATCCTCAATTCTCAGAATCAGCTTGCCATTATGTTTACGGGCATACAACCAGTTATAAATAGCAGTTCTGGCTCCACCTATATGGAGATAACCGGTAGGACTCGGTGGAAACCGTAATCGTATTTCTGACATTATTTGCTCCTGTTTGCTAATTTTCAGGGGAATAAGTATCCCGGAGAAGTGAAAATTCAAGTAATTTTTTGTGGCTGTTTATAAATCTTTTCATTAATACAATCAATAGGCATAAATGGTATAAAATGCGATTAATTTATTCTCATTTAAAAAGAGAAAGGTGGAATAAAAAGGAAATTAAATAATAATTTGTTTGAAATATTTGCCAAAATCATTTTTAAAACCTTTTTCTTGACTTGTTGAAATAAGATTTTTACGTTTCTTAATCTTTGCTATAAAGATTCTTAAAACCACAAAAAATCTTCAGGAAAATCCTGAATGAAATTGATACTGTGAGACTATTCGGTCAATAAGCCGAGTATTTGTTGAAAATAAAGGAGAAACGATGAAGGTTCTGATAAGTGATAATTTAGCCCCCATTGGAGCAGAGATTCTCCAGGAGGCAGGCATTGAGGTTGACATTAATACCGGTCTGGCTCCTGAAGAACTAAAAAAAATAATTCCCGAATATGATGGGCTGGTTATACGCAGTGCCACCAAGGTAACAGCTGAGATCATCGAAGCGGCTACAAACCTGAAAGTTGTGGGCCGGGCCGGTATCGGGCTTGATAATGTTGATATCGCTGCTGCCAGCAAGCATGGCATTGTGGTAATGAACGCCCCGGACGGCAATTCTACCACTGCCGCTGAGCATGCCATTGCCATGATGGTTTCCCTTGCCCGGAATGTTCCACAGGCCACTGCCTCTATGAAAGATGGCAAGTGGGAGAAGAAAAAATTCATGGGCCGTGAATTGACCGGCAAGACTATGGGAATTATCGGCATTGGACGGATTGGGAGTATATTTGCTGAAAGAGCCCAGGGGTTGAAAATGAAAGTGATAGCCTATGACCCCCATATGCCCGAGGAACTTGTCAAAAAAATTGGTGCGGAATTGACAACTATTGAGGATGTATGCAAGAAAGCTGATTTTATTTCTGTGCATGTTCCTATGACCAAGGATACCAAAAACCTTATTTCAACAGCAGCATTCAAGAATATGAAAAAGGATGCCATGCTCATTGACTGTGCCCGCGGTGGTGTAGTTGATGAGGATGCCTTATTCGAGGCTCTTACCACTGGAGAAATTGCCGGGGCAGCCCTGGATGTTTTTTCCCAGGAACCGACAACAAAGGAAAATTGCCCACTGCTTGGACTGGATAACTTTATCTGTACACCACACCTCGGTGCTTCAACAAGTGAGGCCCAGGAAAATGTTGCTGTTGCGATCGCCAAGCAGATAGGAGAATATCTGCGAACAGGCGTGGTAAGTAATGCGGTGAATGTACCTTCTGTAAGCAGCGACGTGCTTTCCAAAGTTGGTCCCTATCTCACCCTGGCGGAAATGCTGGGTTCTTTTCATATGCAGATTGCTAAAGGCGGAGTGGAAGAGATCAACCTGGAATATATCGGCGAATTTGAAGAACTGACCACCAGTCCAATAACAGTAGCTTTCCTGAAAGGTCTTTTCACGCCGATCCTGCAGGACGCTGTTAATTATGTAAATGCTCCTCTCATAGCAAAGGAAAGAGGCATACGCGTTGTAGAATCCAGAACCGGTCATTCCGATGATTTTACCAGTCTCCTTTCAATTCGGGTAAAGACAACCGAGGGGGAAAATATGTTGGCTGGAACGGTTTTTGGCAAGAATGAACCCCGATTGGTAAGAATGAATACTTTCCGCCTGGAAGCACTCCCCACCGGGCCCATGCTTTTCGTTTATAACAAGGACGTGCCGGGTGTCATAGGTGCGCTGGGTACAACCCTGGGTAAACATGGGGTGAATATTTCAAGAATGACTGTGGGGCGCGAGATGGAACAGGGGCTGAATATTATCCTGCTCAACACAGACAATATGATTAGTAAGGAGCTCTTAAAAACTGTACAGCAGCTTGAATATATTGATGATGCAACGGCTTTGGTGCTTCCCCATTACGCAGAAATATAAATTTGGCGATTAAATACAACTGAGGTGACCAGCATGGAGAAGAATGAGAAATGTGAACCGTGCCCGGAAGGCCAGGTAAGAAAAGATGGCAAATGTGTTATGCCGGAAGTTACTTTCACGGCATTTGTCATGTCTCTTAACACCTCAGCTCTTTTCCACCTCGGTGAAATCAGTGATCCGGTAACCGGAGAAAAACAAGAGAATCTGATTCTGGTTAAGCATACAATTGATACACTGCAATTGCTGGAGGACAAAACAAAAGGGAATTTGACTGATGAGGAGCAGGATATTTTTAAGAATGTTCTCTATGATTTAAAAATGAGATATGTTGCGAAAGTTTCCCAACAAAGTGGATGAACCTTGCATAAACAGAAAATCAGACAAATATTTGCCAATTCTTCCAGTATAATGACCTCCGGTTCGTGAAAGAAGTAACTCAAAAAGATAAGATATCCAGCCTTACCTTAAAGGCTCCTGCCAAGATCAACCTTTTTTTAAAAGTTTTAAATCGCCGCCCTGACGGCTTTCATGAAATTGAAAGCCAAATGCAGAAGATTGAGCTTTTTGATATTTTGCATCTATCCAGGCAGGCGGAGGCAATTTCATTATCATGCCCGGGAACCACACTTCCGGAAGACCAGGGGAATCTTGTCTACAGGGCAGCCCAGGCTTTTTTTTCTGCCACAGGGATTAAGGCAGGAATAAAGGTCATACTGGAGAAAAATATACCTATAGCCGCCGGCCTGGGAGGCGGCAGCAGTGATGCTGCAGCTGTGGTCATCGGCTTGAATACATTTTTTAATACCGATTTGGGCCGGGAGCAGTTAATGGAAATTGCCCGGCCGCTGGGAGCGGATGTACCATTTTTTATGCAGGGTTGCAGTACTGCAGTGGCTACTGGAATCGGTGAAATCATTCAACAGGTCGAGCCCATGAAGGGATTTTCGATTGTACTGGTGAATCCTGGATTTGAAGTTTCAACAAAATGGGTGTATGAGAATTTCCCGTTGACATCCAACTCCAATCCATATATCTTAGCGCGGGGCCAAAAAGTGCCAAGGAGTTTTCATGGTGCGGCCCCTGGTTTATATGAGGGAATTGGAAATGATCTCGAAGTGGTTACAATCAGCCGCTATCCAGAGATAGAAGATATCAAGAAGGAATTGAAGAAGGCCGGTGCTGTAACATCTCTGATGAGCGGTAGTGGTCCTACCGTGTTTGGTTTGTTTTTAAGTGAGGAAGATGCTCGGCGCAGTTTTATTCAGTTGAGTAAAAAATTTCTTGGAAATGTATTTCTTGCCAGACCGTATATTCCTTGATTGTCTTTCAGTAAAAATATATAATAGTTTATTTGTCTCGAGGGAATCGTTCTAAATGTTGCAGACCGGAGCCGGATTTATTGGAGATACTTTTACGGCTTTATAAAAATGAGCACATTGGGGCGTCGTCAAGCGGTAAGACACAGGTTTTTGGTGCCTGCATTCGGAGGTTCGAATCCTCCCGCCCCAGCCACAGAAAAAAATTCGCCACAGATGTAGGAATGATAAAGAATTGGCGGATATGATTAAATAAAAACTATACGAATAAAGAGCTATGCCTAACATTATTAAGGTATTTTCTGGAAATGCCAACCCTGAATTAGCGCATGATATTTGTGGGCACCTCAATATCCCTCTGTCGAAAGTTGAGGTCAGACGATTCAGTGATGGTGAGATATTTGTTGAGATTGGGGAGAATGTGCGGGGAGCTGATGTGTTTGTCATTCAACCTACATGTACTCCGGTAAACGATCACCTGATGGAACTGGTAATCATGGTTGACGCACTGCGCCGTGCCTCTGCCAGAAGGATTACAGCTGTTCTGCCATATTATGGATATGCCCGGCAGGATAGAAAAGTTGCCCCTCGTGTGCCCATAACAGCTAAAGTTGTGGCTGAAATGTTGATGGTTGTCGGTGTGCGGAGGGTTCTGGCAATGGATCTTCATGCCGGGCAGATCCAGGGATTTTTCAATATTCCTGTCGATCATCTCTATGCGGCTCCGGTACTGCTTGAGTATATCAATGAGGCCTTTAATAACGTGATCATGGTCTCACCTGATGCCGGCGGAGTTGAAAGAACACGTGCTTTTGCCAAACGTTTAAAGTCTGATCTTGCCATTATTGATAAGCGCCGTGATCGGCCCAATGAGTCTAAAGCCATGAGTGTTATCGGTGATGTTGAGGGAAAGACCGCGATATTGCTTGATGACATGGTTGATACGGCAGGGACCCTTTGTAATGCTGCTGCAATGTTGATGGAGGCAGGTGCTGCTGAAGTGCATGCCTGCTGTTCGCATGGTGTACTTTCGGGACCGGCTATTGAACGGCTCGAAGCATCAGTTATTAAATCGCTCGTTATAACGAACAGTATCCCGCTAAGCGATAAATCCAAGGAATGTGACAAAATAACAGTACTTTCTGTTTCGCAACTTCTAGGAGAAGCGATTGGGAGAATTCATTCTGAAGACTCAGTGAGTTCTCTTTTCGTTTAGATAGTTTAAGAGGGCAATAAAAGAATTTATTGATTTTTGATGATAATTGATTTGGAGATACAGGATCAGAAGATTGCTGTTTTCAATCTTTCTGGTCATCTTTTTTTAAGGAGGAAATAAAAATGATACAACAGGATATGGCTGCCTCATTGCGACAGAATTTCGGTAAAGGGGCTACCCATCAATTGAGGCAAAGTGGATATGCACCCGCCATTCTCTACGGAGGTAAAATGGAGCCCATAGCACTCGCCATGGATGCAAAAACTTTGACTAGAGATCTTTTGAAGTTTCAAGGCCATAATGCTGTTTTGAGCCTCGATATTGAAGGCGATAAAAGCAAGAAAAAGCATTATGCGTTGATTAAGGATATTCAGATAGACCCGATTACAGATGCTGTGCTGCATGTTGATTTTCTTGCAATTGAACTTGAGAAGGAAATCGTCATGGAAGTTGCTGTTGTATATACCGGAACTGCAACAGGGGTTGACATGGGTGGCATCCTGAACATTATGGCACATACTGTAAAGATTAAAGGGCTGCCTTTAGACATTCTGGATGAGATTACTGTAGATGTTACTTCATTGGAATTAGGGCGCGCCGGTATTACTTGCGGTGATTTGTCAATACCGGATAATGTTACCCTTGAAGAAGAACTGGATAGGGTCTGTGTTGCAGTTATTGCACCAAAGGCTGAGGTAGAAGAGGAGATTGTGGAAGAAGAGGAAGGCGAAGCTGAAGAAGGCGCCGAGGCAGCTCCTGAAGCTGAGGAATCTGCTGCTTCAACTGAGGAATGATAATTCACGCATCCAGTCTTCAAATAACAGGTTTGGCCGGGAAACAGATATTCTCTTTCCCGGCCTTTTTGTTTATAGCAGCCCGTTAATATTTCTTTTTTAAAAGAATTAATCAAATTGGCAACAGGACACTTTTGCAATGTACTTAATTGTTGGCCTCGGTAATCCAGGACTCCAGTATGCTGACACCAGGCACAATGTAGGTTTCATGCTTTTGGATTATCTTGCCCAAGGCATCAATGTATCTTTCACAGAATCCAAATGGAAGGCTTTAATAGCTAAAACCACTATCTGGGATGAATCTGTCGTCTTGCTCAAGCCTGAAACGTTTATGAATGCCAGTGGCACTGCCGTGGCTGCAGTTGCACAGTATTACAAACTGTCAACCGATAATATAATTGTCATTCATGATGATCTGGACATACCACTTGGCCGGATAAAAATAGTATCAGGCGGTGGAACTGGTGGTCACAAAGGAGTCCGCTCAAGTATTGAACATCTTGGCACCAGGAATTTTTCACGCGTAAAAATTGGCATAGGACGTCCCTCAGCTCCAATTCCCCCTGAAAAATATGTATTAGCCAGGTTCGGACCTGATGAGCATGAGGTGATCGAGCAGAGGATGGCAGTTGCGGTTGAAGGAATAAGAATTTTAGTGCAACAGGGAATTTCGGCAGCTATGAATGCAGTGAACCAGAAAGAATAGCGCCTTATTTATTTTGTGGATTATCAGCAAAACCCTTGCGGGCATTGAATAAAAAAGCAAAATTTGAGTTTTTGGGAAAATTATGTTATACTGTTACTTTAATCGTTTGTTTTGAGAAGATACCAGTATCCCTGGTGTATTATAAATTTGGTGCTTTTCTGTTAGGAAATGCATCATAATTTTATAAGAAGGAGAGAAATTGTGTTTGATGTAGGACAAATGGCAGTTTATCCAGCTCATGGCGTAGGTAGGATCGAGTCAATTGAGCACAGAAAGGTCGGCGAATTAGAACAGTCTTTTTATGTTATGAAGATACTGAATAATAATATGGTTATCATGATACCGACAGCCACAAGTAAAAATGTAGGCCTGCGCTGCATAATTTCCCCTAAAGAGGTAAATGAGGTTTTTGATATTTTAGAGGAAAAGGATGTTGTGATTGGTGCCCAGACTTGGAATCGTCGCTATCGTGAGTATATGGAAAAAATAAAAACCGGGTCTGTTTTCGAAGTGGCTTCAGTTTTACGGGATCTCTACCTGCTCCAGGAAGATAAAGATCTGTCTTATGGAGAAAGAAAAATGATGGATACTGCCAAAGGCCTTCTGGTAAAGGAACTTTCCATCGCTAATGAGATTGATGAGTGTAAGGTCGAAGAGAAGATTGAGCAAATCTTTTCATAAATTTTCAAACCAGCCATTGCGTTAGTATTCTTCCTGATTCTCAGCAATAGAGATTGATCTAAGAAATTATAATACAGAAAACAATTCGATATTCCGGCAACCCGTTTTCCCAAAACACGGGTTGCCGGAAAGTATTTAGTAATTACACCTAACTAAGAATTATCTGTTTTCCTCCGGGAAGTATTTCAGAATAGTGGATTTGCTGTAAGTTGTTCTACCTATGTTATACACATGTTAGTTTCATGTATCTCCTAAGGTAATGAAAAACACTTATATATAC
>Ga0209271_10000589_pt1 | contig 12472 bp, 12 predicted proteins | sample tdAd002_FD_187123 | JGI IMG/M metagenome (GOLD analysis project Ga0209271, IMG submission 187123) | Marine sediment microbial communities from the Atlantic coast under amendment with organic carbon and nitrate - tdAd00.2 (SPAdes)... | ecosystem: Environmental > Aquatic > Marine > Coastal >... | reverse complement strand
CGCTTCAAACTGGCAGTCGACACCATACTCATCCTTGAGACGATGGGCGACCACATCGAACTGGAGCACTCCGACCGCCCCGAGAATCAGGTCGTTGTTAGCAATCGGCCTGAATAGCTGGGTTGCGCCTTCCTCACATAACTGGGTCAGCCCTTTGAGCAAGGCTTTCATTTTAAGCGGATCTTTCAACTGAGCACGTCTGAATAACTCGGGCGCGAAGTTCGGGATGCCGGTGAAAGCAAGTTGCTCGCCCTGGCTGAAGCTGTCACCGATACGAATGGTGCCATGATTGTGGATGCCGATGATATCGCCAGTATAGGCTTCCTCGACGTGACCACGATCTGCGGCAAAAAAGGTCAGCGCGTCGGGAATTTTCATATCCTTGCCGATACGGACATGCCGTAGTTTCATGCCGCGGGTGTATTTACCGGAACAGATACGCATAAAGGCAATCCGGTCACGGTGTTGCTTGTCCATGTTTGCCTGGATCTTAAACACGAAGCCGGTGAGCTTATCTTCTTCAGCGGCGACGTTGCGACTCCTGGCAGGGCGCGCCGTGGGATGCGGAGCATACTCCTTGAAGGCATCGAGTAGTTCAGCCATGCCAAAATTATTGATAGCCGAACCAAAAAAGACCGGGGTTAGTTCCCCTTTCAGATAACTATCGAGGTCGAATTCACTGGACGCACCGCGCACGAGTTCGATTTCTTCGCGCAACTCATCTGCCATTTCGCCTAGCACGTCGTCAATTCTCGGGTTATCCAGACCTTCTATGATTTCGCCGGATGATATCTTTTCCGCATCACTCGCCGAAAACAGGTGCACCGAGTCGTTGAGCAAATGGAAAACGCCCTTTAGATTTTTCCCCATACCGATTGGCCAGGTGATCGGTGCGCAGCGAATCTTGAGCACGTCCTCAACTTCGTCCAGCAAGTCGATCGGATCACGACCTTCGCGGTCGAGCTTGTTAATGAAAGTGATAATTGGCGTATCGCGCAGCCGGCAGACTTCCATCAGTTTGATGGTGCGTACCTCGACTCCCTTGGCGCAGTCAATGACCATGAGGGCAGAGTCAACCGCGGTCAGGGTTCGATAAGTGTCCTCTGAAAAATCCTCGTGGCCGGGTGTATCGAGCAGGTTGATAATGATGTCGCGATAGGGAAATTGCATGACCGATGAAGTGACCGAAATGCCGCGCTGCTTTTCGAGCTCCATCCAGTCAGAAGTGGCGTGCCGGGAAGCCTTACGGCTCTTCACGGTTCCCGCCATCTGTATTGCCTTGCCGAACAATAACAGCTTCTCGGTAACGGTTGTCTTGCCGGCGTCCGGGTGCGAAATAATCGCAAAGGTGCGGCGTCGACGCATTTCGTCAATATCTGACATCTATAACTTCCAAATTTACTAGAAAGGGCGGCTAGCTGTTGTGCACGTCGGCCGGTTGTGAAATATGCCTCGCAAACAGCAGGGCATCCTCGCGACCTTCGGATGCAGGGTAGTAGTCTTTGCGGCATCCGATTTCGTTAAAGCCCGCCGAATTATAGCAACTTATCGCGGCGCCATTGCTAGGACGCACTTCGAGTAACATGGTTTGTGCATTCCTCTCGCGGGCCTCATCGATCAGAAACTCGATAAACTGCCTGGCGTAGCCCTTGCGCTGGTGTTCCCGGGCAATCGACAGGTTGAGCATGTGGCTCTCTCCCGCCGTAACGCTGATGACCGCGTGGCCGACAATGTTTTGCTGTTGCAGCGCCAGCCAGCAGTAGTAACCGACGCGAATACAATCGTTGAAGATTTTATCAGTCCATGGAAACTGGTATACCTCACGCTCGACCTTCATGACCCATTTTATGTCGGCGAGGGTCATCCGCCGAAAGCACAACTCGGAATCTTTCATCGCAGCATTTGATGTAGCAGTTTTAAGTCCTGCCAGGCGATGGCCTTGGCTGAAGGGTTGCGCAACAGGTAGGCCGGATGGTAGGTGACTTTAAGTGGAATTTCGGTTCCGGGAAGTTTATGCATTTGCTGGATCAGCTTGCCAACCGGTTGATTGCTGCCGAGCAGATTATGGGCGGATACACGGCCCACCGAAAGAATAACTTTTGGTGCAATCTGTTCTATTTGCGCCTCCAGGTAGGCGCGGCATTGTTGTGCTTCATCCTGCTTCGGGTCACGATTGTTGGGTGGGCGACATTTGACGATGTTGGTAATGTAGACCTGTTCTCGCGCGATACCGATTGCTGCCAGCATACGGTCCAACAGTTGCCCCGAGCGCCCAACGAAAGGTTCGCCACGGATGTCTTCATCGTGTCCGGGGCCTTCACCAATGATCAAGAGATCAGCCTGCCGATCACCGACTCCGGGTACTTTCTGAGTGCAGTTATGCGCGAGCTCACAGGCATTGCAACCATGAATGGCATCGATGAGCGAATCCCAGGAATCGAAACTCGTCGGAGCAGGGGTCCGGGTAACAGGATTTTCCGCGGCAACTTCCTGTGGCGAGCTATCGACGGCATTTTCTACTGCTTGCGGTACTGGTTCGCTAGCAATCTCGACAACAGGCCCGGTTGCAGGCCTGTTGTCGAGGGTATCAGCACGTTCACTCCATGCCTGAATGCCGATTCCCTTAAGGCAGTGCTGTTGGCGCTCGGTTAACATCGACGTTTACACATCTCCCAGTTGGGGATGGGTGCGATCAGCACTGTTGATTACCTTGTTCAAGGCATTGATATAGGACTTTGCCGAGGCAATGACGATATCCGTATCGGCACCCTGGCCATTGATAACCCGTCCGTCTTTCTCAACCCTGACGGTGACCTCGCCCTGGGAGTCAGTCCCGGTCGTAATCGCGTTGACCGAATAAAGCTGTAGATTGACGCCGGTTTCGGTTAATTTTTCGATTGCCTTGAAACACGCGTCCACTGGCCCATCGCCATTGGCCTCGGCCTGCTGCTCGGTACCGTCGATATTCAGCGTCATCGTGGCACAGGGGGTTTCACCGGTTTCGCAGCAAACCTTAAGGCTCACGAGTTTGATGGTTTCGTTTTCGGTTTCAAAGGCGGCTTCGTTAACCAGCGCTAACAGGTCTTCATCAAAGATATCGTGCTTCTTGTCTGCCAGGGTCTTGAAACGGGTAAACACCTCGTTAAGTTCTTCCTCTGAAGTGAACTCGATATTCAGCTCCGCCATGCGCGATTTAAATGCATTGCGGCCTGAATGTTTGCCGAGAACCAGCTTGTTAGTTGACCAGCCAACATCCTGGGCACGCATGATTTCGTAAGTCTCGCGTGATTTCAAAACGCCATCCTGGTGGATGCCGGATTCATGTGCGAATGCATTGGCACCGACAATGGCCTTATTTGGCTGCACTGTGAAACCTGTTATTCCCGAAACCAATTTCGAACAGTTCATGATCTGCGTAGTATCGAGGCCGGTATCGCAGGGGAAAATATCCTGGCGGGTCCGCACCGCCATGACGATTTCCTCCAACGATGCGTTACCGGCACGTTCGCCAAGGCCGTTTATTGTACATTCAACCTGGCGCGCACCGTGCAGCACGGCCGACAATGAATTACCGACCGCAAGCCCCAGGTCATTGTGGCAATGCACGGAGAAAACCGCCTTATCGGAGTTTGGAATGCGTTCCATCAAATCCCTGATTAAATCACCGAACTGATGTGGCACATTGTAACCCACGGTATCCGGGATATTGATCGTGGTCGCGCCTTCTGCGATTACAGCCTCGATGACGCGGCACAGAAAATCAGGTTCGGAGCGCCCCGCATCTTCTGGAGAAAACTCGACGTCGTCGGTGTACTGCCGCGCCATACGAACCGAGGCTACGGCGGCTTCAACCACCTGGTCGGGAGTCATCCGCAGTTTGTGTTCCATGTGAATCGGGGAGGTGGCCAGAAAAGTATGAATCCGCCCCGAATTGGCGGGTTTGATGGCGTCGCCTGCACGTTCGATATCAACTTGCTTGGCTCGCGCAAGACCGCATACGGTACTGTCCTTTATGATTTCGGCAACGGCCCTGACCGATTCGAAATCACCTTCGCTCGCAATCGGAAAACCGGCTTCGATAATGTCGACTTTCATCAATTCCAGCGCCCGTGCGATACGAATTTTTTCGTCACGGGTCATGGATGCGCCGGGACTTTGCTCACCATCACGCAAGGTGGTGTCAAAAATGATTAATTTGTCTTTGCTCATGGCTATCTCGTCTGTCTAAACGTTAAATATTTTGGGTGTTGTTTACGTTTGCCCTCGTCAGGAGTTCTGTGATCTGCCTTACGGCAGCAGAGCGAGTAGCAGAGATAGCAGCAGGTACGCAGGCAGGAGACCCAGGCGAGCTGGAGATGCATATTGAAAATTGGTGTACCGCGATTGCATAAAATGGAATATAGCCAACTCTGGCATGCTTGCCAAGCAAAATCTCGGACTTATGATTCTGGAGTTGTATCCTGTTTGGACTCTGCCAGGCGCCCGCGCTTGCGATTCCAGCGGAACAGGGAAACGATCGGACCTGACAGCATGTACAGGAAAAAGAAGGAAAACAGTACGGTCGCCGTTTCAATCGATAGAAAAACAAAGATCAGCACTACCGCCAGCAGTGATACGAAGGGAACGCGTTCGCGTAAGTCGAAATCCTTGAAGCTGTAATAGGAGAACCTGGAAACCATCAATACGCCGGCCGCTACGGTCAGCACCAGCGCTGCGTATACCACGTCCTGGCCAATGATATCGTAGCTTTCACAAACCCAGACCGCACCCATGACCACGGCGGCCGCTGCCGGACTGGCGAGGCCTTGAAAATAGCGTTTGTCGGCGACGCCGATCTGGGTATTAAATCGCGCCAGGCGTAGTGCGGTAGAGGTCGCATAAATGAACGCTGCAAGCCAACCGAGTTTCCCCATGAACACCGATACATCGCGCAGATGTACCAGCGACCACAGGTATACGATCAAAGCTGGCGCAACGCCAAATGAGACCATGTCAGAGAGACTGTCGTACTCGGCGCCAAAAGCAGATTGAGTATTGGTCAGGCGAGCCACGCGACCATCGAGTCCGTCGAGCAAACCTGCCAGGAAAATTGCGATTGCGGCAATTTCAAAACGCCCGTTCATGGCCGCGATGATCGCGTAAAACCCGGCAAATAATGCGCCCGTGGTGAACATATTGGGCAACAGGTAAATACCCTTGCCCATGCTCTTGCGAACTTCTTTCGGGTTGCTGTCATCCATCGTTATATGACGGGCACCAGGTGCCCGTTAATCCCACTAGTTCTTGGATTTATCCACTAATGCATTGGCGCTAAGCCAGGGCATCATCGTGCGCAGCTGGGCTCCCACCTGCTCGATCTGATGGGCTGCGTTATTGCGACGCCACGCCGTCATTTCGGGATAGTTGGACTGGCCCTCGGTAATAAACTTTTTCGCATAGGCACCGCTTTGTATATCGTCCAGGCATTCTTTCATCGCCCAGCGGCTTTCCTCGTTGATGATTTTCGGGCCAGTGGTGTATTCACCATACTCGGCATTATTTGAAATCGAGTAATTCATATTGGCGATGCCGCCTTCATGGATCAAATCGACGATTAACTTGAGCTCGTGCAGGCATTCGAAATAGGCGAGTTCGGGAGCATACCCGGCTTCGACCAGGGTTTCGAATCCAGCCTTGACCAGTTCGATGGTGCCACCACAGAGCACAGTTTGCTCACCAAACAGATCGGTTTCAGTTTCGTCTCTGAAGGTCGTTTCGATGATTGCCGTGCGACCGCCACCGATGCCTGCGGCATAGGATAGCGCCAGTTCTTTCGCCATGCCCGAGGCATCCTGCTGGATTGCAATTAAATCCGGGATACCACCGCCTTTGACAAACTCGGAGCGTACTGTATGTCCGGGCGCCTTGGGTGCAATCATGATGACGTCGAGATCGGCGCGCGGCACAACCTGGTTATAGTGAATGGCGAATCCATGGGCGAAAGCCATCGCGGCACCCTGCTTGATATTGGGTTCGATTTCATTGACGTAAAGAGCGTTCTGGAATTCGTCCGGGGTCAGGATCATGACGACATCGGCTTCGCGGATCGCATCGGCGGTGTTTTTGACGGTCAGGCCTGCTGCCTCGGCCTTGGCGGCCGAAGCCGAGCCCTCGCGCAGTGCAACGGTAACGTCAACGCCAGAATCCTTGAGATTATTGGCGTGGGCATGGCCCTGGGAACCATAACCGACAACGGTAACCTTCTTGCCCTGGATGATGGATAAATCGCAATCCTTATCGTAATAAATGTTCATAACTGCCTCGTGTCACAGATTTGGTTGGTGTGTTGTTATCAAGAATAATTTGTGGGCACCTTTACAGGGTAAGTGCTTTTTCACCGCGCATGATGCCCATGGAGCCGGAGCGCACTACTTCGACGATATTGTTTTCGTGCATGGCCCTGATGTACGCGTCGAGCTTGTCGCCGGCACCGGTCAACTCGATACAGAATGTGGTATCGGTTACGTCGATGATTCGTGCGCGGAATATATCCGACAGACGCTTTACCTCGGCACGCTGGGATTCGCCGTCGGCCTTGACCTTGACGAACATCATTTCACGTTCGATGAAATTGCCTTCGGTAAAGTCCTGCAGCTTGACCACGTCGACCAGCTTATTGAGCTGTTTGGTAATCTGCTCGATGATGCGATCCGAGCCAGTCGTAATAATCGTCATGCGTGAAAGCGTCTGGTCTTCCGTGGTCGCAACCGTCAGCGATTCGATGTTATAGCCGCGCGCGGAAAACAAACCGGAAATACGAGACAGTGCACCGGCCTCGTTTTCGACCAGCAGGGAAATGATGTGTCGCATTAAACCAGTTCTCCCTTCGCCTTTAGTGACGCCTGCACCTTCTGCTGCAGCGGAGAGATATCCATTTCGTTATGGGCCTTGCCAGCCGAAATCATCGGGTAAACATTGGCTTCCTGGTCGGTAATGATGTCGAGAAATACGGTTCTGTCTTTCAGTTTGAAGGCTTCTACCATCGCGTCATGCAAATCGTCGGGGTTATCGACGAGGATACCGACGTGCCCGTAAGCTTCGGCCAACTTGACGAAATCGGGCAGCGAATCCATGTAAACGTGTGAATAGCGTTTTTCATAGAAAAATTCCTGCCATTGACGCACCATGCCGAGATAGCGGTTATTAAGATTAATGATCTTGATCGGAGTGTTGTATTGCAGGCAGGTCGACAGTTCCTGGATGCACATCTGGATACTGCCTTCGCCGGTAACGCAGGCTACGTCCTTATCGGGGAAGGCGAGTTTGACCCCCATTGCCGCGGGAAGTCCAAAACCCATGGTGCCGAGTCCCCCGGAATTGATCCAGCGACGCGGCTCATCGAAATGGTAGAACTGTGCGGCATACATCTGGTGCTGACCGACATCCGAAGTGATATAGGCATCGCCCTTGGTGACTTTATACAGTTCCTCGACCGCGGCCTGCGGCTGAATCACCCCTTTCTTTTGTTCGTAAGCGAAGCTGTTTTGCGACTGCCAGGACTTGATCGTTTTCCACCAGGCATCGAGCGCTGTTTTGTCGACTTTAAGCTCGGTCTGATCAAGCTGCTTTATCATTTCGGTAAGCACCTGTTTTGCGCCCCCGACGATGGGGATGTCGGCGTTAATCGTCTTTGAAATCGATGCTGGATCGATATCGATATGAATAACTTGCGCATAGGGGCAGAATTTGCTGATCACGCCGGTAATCCGATCGTCGAAACGTGCGCCGATACATATTAATACATCGCATTCGTGCATCGCCATATTGGCTTCGTAGGTGCCGTGCATGCCGAGCATGCCGATGAACTGGGGATCAGTTCCCGGAAAGGCCCCGAGGCCCATCAGGGTCTGTGTGATTGGATACCCCAGCTTACGTACGAAGGTGCGCAGCTCCTCGGAGGCATTATCTAAAATGATACCGCCACCGGTATAAATCATTGGCCGCCTGGCATTGAGCAGCAACTCGACCGCGCGCTTGATCTGGCGGGGGTGACCCTTGAAGTTCGGGTTGTATGAGCGTAACTCGATCTTTTCCGGGTACTGGTAAGGGATCTTGATATGCGGAGCGGTAATATCTTTTGGAATATCAACGACCACCGGGCCGGGACGACCGGTAGTGGCGACATAAAATGCTTTTTTCAGGGTTTCCGCCAGCTTGTTCAAATCCTTGACCAGGAAGTTATGCTTGACACAAGGTCGGGATACGCCCACGGCATCGACTTCCTGGAACGCGTCGCTGCCGATCGCGTGGCTAGGAACCTGGCCGGTAAGTACAACCAGTGGAATCGAGTCCATGTAAGCGGTTGCAATTCCGGTAATTGCGTTGGTCGCCCCGGGGCCCGAAGTCACCAGGCAAACGCCCGGTTTGCCGGTCGCCCGCGCGTAGCCGTCCGCGGCATGCGTTGCACCTTGTTCGTGACGCACCAGGATATGTTCGACATCATCCTGTTTCTGCAGCGCATCGTAAATATGCAATACGGCACCGCCAGGGTAACCGAAGAGGTGTTTGACACCTTCGTCCTTTAAAAACTGGATTATTATTTCAGAACCCGATAATTCCACACTAACCTCTGTTGCTTACTTTAAGAAAACGCAATTGTTTACGCCAAACCCAAAATTCTATTATGGTTAAAATACAAATGCACTAATAACAGCTTGGATTTATTGAAGAAATCCCAAAAAACATGCAATTTAAGCGAGTTGGACCGGTAATATCGGAAAATGCTGGCCGGAATCTATTTAACCTGGGCCGAATAGTGTTATCTGCCGGACCAGCAACTTCAGGATTTCTTCAGTAAAAATACGAATTTTCCGCCTTCCTCGCCGGAAGACAGCAGTGGATTGTTGGTCTGTTTTGAAAAGGCCTCAAAGTCCTTTAACGAGCCTTGATCAGTAGAGATTACTTTCAGAATTTGACCGCGTTCCATGTCGGTTAGCGTTTTCCTGGCTCTTAGTATAGGCAGGGGGCAATTCAGTCCAGAGGCATCAAGTTCACGATCAAATTCAGCCATGAGATATGTCCATTATTTGGTTAACCGGTCTTGTAAAGCTGCATTTATATGCCAGGACTTTTTAAAAGGCAAGCGGGGCAGGGATTATACGATGACCTCGACGGGTTCGGGGTCCAGCGCATGACCTCCGGTCGCCCACTTGACTACACCGCCGCGCAAACTGATGACGTTATTAATACCTTGCTGGTTTAAAAAGCGGCAAACCTGCGCGGAGCGACTACCGGTTCGACAATATATGACGATTTGTCGGGGCGATTCCGAAAAGTAGTTGAGTTTTAAAGGAATCAGGTGCATCGCCAGGGTCCTGGCGTTAGGCAATACGCCGCGTTCGATCTCCGCAGGGGTACGGATATCAAGTAATTCAAAATGATCTTCTTTGCGTAACATGCGATGCAAATCAGAAACGCTAATTTCTTTTATTCTGGACATTGAATATGAACTTCGGGAACGATTACTATACTGCTGTGTCGATATTATTCTAATATAGCTCAATTTCCAATTGATGGCGTTCATATGCCTGAACATTCCCGACGATTACCAGAATGCGCCCTTTCAGCCCGGTTAGGGGTTGTTGCAATTCTGCTGTTGTTAACCAGTTTTACCTCTAGTGCCAGATCGGATTTACCGAGCCTTGGTGAAAATTCATCAATTAATATTGAGCGAGAGATGAAACTGGGGCGCTCGGTTTACAGGAAGCTGCTGTCAGTAGATTTGGTCGAGACCAACCCTTTGCTCGATCGCTATATCAACGACCTCGGTTTTCGCCTGCTAGCGGGTATCGATAATCGAGTGCGCGATTATCGTTTCTTCATTGTTCGTGATGACGCGGTAAACGCATTCGCCGTTCCTGGTGGCTACATCGGTATTAACAGGGGACTTATCGCGCGGGCGCGCACCCAGCATCAACTGGCTTCGGTAATGGCGCATGAAATAGCCCATGTAGAGTTAAGGCATGGGCTCGATTCAATGGAAAAGGCGAGCGAGGTGAATACCGCATCAATTCTCGCGATGATCGCGGGCCTGGCGCTTGGGGGAGAGGCCGGGTCTGCGATGCTTTTTGGTGGCATTGCAGGCGGCCAGCAGGCGATGGTCAATTTTACTCGAGAAAACGAGTATGAAGCCGATCGAATCGGAATTGGACTGATGGGCGATGCGCACTTTGATCCGCATGGCATGGCCGAGTTTTTCGCCATCATGGGAAAGCTCTCGGGTAGCTCCGGGCTCGGTATCGAGTATCTGCGCACTCACCCTCTGAGTAACAATCGAGTCGCTGAAGCACTTGGACGAGCGCAAAACATGCCGCCAGGCGGGAATCAGGTGGATGATTTTTTGTTATTCAAGGATTTTCTGCAATTCGTGAGCAGGGATCATTTACCGGACCAGGGAAGCGACTTTCTGCGTGCACTGGCCTCGACCCAGGCCGCCGAGTATGATCGGGCCGATAAGATGCTCGTCGATTTATACCGTCGTGATAGCGATAATATCTGGTACGGCATTGCTTTTGCGGAAAACCTGGAACACCTCGGACGCGAAACCGAGGCAGAGTTGGTGTATCGGAGCTTGCTCGATATTTTTCCAGGTGATTACGTCCTTTCGATGCACTTGCTGCGCTTACTCAAGCTGGCCGGGCAATATGAGTCTGCCCTGGTCATTGCCAGGCAGCTTGAAAACGAATTTCCGGAGAATCAACAGGTTTATTTCGAGTTATCAGAAATATACGATTCCCTGCAACAACCCTCGCTGCGCATGATGGCCGAAGCGGAGTTTCACCGTATTACCGGAAATCCGCGACAAGCGGTAAGACTCTACGACCAGGTACTTAATTCACCCGAGACCGATCTTGCCACGGAGTCAAAGGCCCGCGAAAAGCGCCTGATACTGTTAGAGCAATAAAATTTATCAGCGACAGGAATAAAGCTTTTTGCGTTACTGCCGATAGCTACCTCGTTAACAGGATATTGTTGTCAGTAGCAGGCACTGTGCATGAAACGACGAACCCTATTGAAAGCGAGCCTTCAGCTAGGCGTAACCGGTATGTTGTTCCCGGGGATTGCGATTAGCGCCTATCCTACCAAGGCCTTTTTGGCAAAGCAGATACCGGATGCTTTGCGCGAAGCATTTGGTACGACTGATATTGGCGAAAGTAGCAAGATTGAAATCGAAGCACCCCATATTGCCAGCGATGCCAATATGGTCCCTGTCAGAATCAAGTCCGGGTTTGAAAATACCGAGTCGATTTCACTCGTGGTAACCGGCAACGAATCGCCTTTTACCGCCTATTTCAGGCTTTACGAAGCGCAAAGTTTTGTCTCGACACGAATCAGGATGGCCGATACCAGTGATTTGCTGGTTATCGTCAAGGCCGATGGGGTTTTACATACCAACAAACGACCGGTTCGCGTGGGTCGTAATGGCTGCGGGGAATCATAATGGCCAGAAACCTGAAGATTCGCGCACACGAGATCGATGGGCAGGTAATCGTCAAGAGCGTTATCAACCATCCGATGGAAACCGGACGGCGAAAAGTAAAGAAAACGGGTAAGAAAATTCCATCCCATTTTATCAAGGAAGTCATTGTCAGTCGTAACCGGCGCATTGTCATGGAAGCGTTCTGGGGGAAGTCGATTTCGAGGAATCCGTTTTTGTCTTTTCAAATCCCCGGTCGTAAAGGTGACACGATTACCATCTCCTGGCTCGACAACCGCGGCAATACCGACACCGCCAGCGCCAAAGTCCGCTAGCTTCCGCTTCACTCACGTCATACCCGGCATTCCGGCGACCTCCTCGTCATTCCGGCGAAAGCCGGAATCCATTTCAACGTCCCTCAATTCGAGCCGGACAGCCTGCCGGCTGTCCGCTTTGGCTTCATGCGCAGATCAGGAATGGATCCCGGCGCGGGCGGGCCGCGCAGGCGCCGGGATGACGTTTTGTGGTGAATAAGTCCTGAAGAGGAATAAAAAATCCTCTTCGGGACTTATTTTCTTGTTAGAATCCGCGAACTTTTTCAAGAGCAATCGATTCGTGTTTATCAATTTCCAGGCGCTCGGCTGCCGGCTCAACGAGGCCGAGCTTGAAACCTGGGCTAACCAGTTCATGCAGCGCGGGCACCAGGTGACCACCGATGTCGAAGAAGCCGATATCGTCGTGTTTAACTCCTGTGCCGTTACAGCACAGGCAGATCGCAAGTCACGTCAACAGATCGGGCGTTTGCAGCGTAAAAATTCGGACGCACGGCTGGTCGTTACCGGGTGTCACGCAAGTCTGAATCCCGATGCGGTTAAGAATTACCTCGGTGTTGACCTCGTTGTCGATAATCAGCAGAAGGAACAACTGGTCGATCAAGCGCTGGAACTGATTAATGATCGAGACGCCTGCGACGGGGCGAGTGAGCCAGTGGTTGGGGAATCACTAAACGCGCTGCTG
>Ga0209271_10000588_pt1 | contig 12481 bp, 9 predicted proteins | sample tdAd002_FD_187123 | JGI IMG/M metagenome (GOLD analysis project Ga0209271, IMG submission 187123) | Marine sediment microbial communities from the Atlantic coast under amendment with organic carbon and nitrate - tdAd00.2 (SPAdes)... | ecosystem: Environmental > Aquatic > Marine > Coastal >... | reverse complement strand
TTAAAACAACCAGGCCAATTGGCAGTTGGCCCTTTAGTTGGTCATCGGTACCGAATACTGCACATTCTGCAACACTCGGATGGGTGGCAACAACTTCTTCCATAGCGCCGGTAGATAAACGGTGCCCGGCTATATTGATGACGTCATCCATGCGGCCCATGACAAAGACATAGCCGTCCTCATCTATATATCCGCCGTCACTGGTTTCGTAATAGCCTGGGAATTTGCTCATGTAGGAGCTTTGGAATTTTGCGTCATCTTTGTACAGGGTGGGCAGGGTACCTGGGGGCAGTGGCAGTTTGACAACCACGTTGCCTTCCTCGTGGGATCCAAGTTCTTTGCCTTCATCGTCCAAGATCCGGATATCGTAACCGGGGACCGCAACGGTGGGGGAACCAGGCTTAATGGGCATCTGCTCAATTCCCATGCAGTTGGAGGCAATAGGCCAGCCGGTCTCTGTCTGCCACCAGTGGTCAATTACAGGCCGGTGCAGGATCTTGCAGGCCCAGTGGTAGGTGTCTGGATCAAGCCGTTCGCCGGCCAGGAACAGGTATTTAAAGTCTGAAAGATCATAGGGTTTAGTATAAGCTCCATCCGGGTCTTCCTTCTTGATGGCACGGAATGCAGTAGGTGCAGTGAAAAGTACCTTAACACCATGCTGGGAGATAACCCGCCAGAATGCACCGGGATCAGGCGTGCCGATGGGCTTGCCTTCATAAATGATTGTGGTGCAGCCCCTGAGCAGCGGAGCGTAAATAATGTAGGAGTGGCCAACTACCCAACCGACATCCGAAGCCGCCCAGTAAACATCGCCGCCTCGAACATCATAGATATTTTCCATGCTCCAGTTCAGGGCTACGGCATGGCCGCCGTTATCCCTGACCACACCTTTTGGCATGCCGGTGGTGCCGGAGGTGTACAGGATGTAAAGAGGATCAGTGGCCAGCACCGATACGCAGTCTGCAGGTTGAGCAGCAGCAACCAGTTCCGCCCAGTCAAGGTCCCTGTTTTCATTGAGAGCAGCTTTAACCATGTCACGCTGATAGATGATGCATTTTTCCGGTGTATGGTCGGCTATTTCAATGGCCTTGTCAATCAGTGGCTTGTACTCAATAAGCTTTTTCCCTTCCACGGCCCCTGAGGCAGTAACGATCACCTTGGGCTTGGAGTGGTCAATGCGAATGGCCAGTTCATTTGCCGCAAAACCTCCAAAGACCACGGAATGGATTGCACCAAGTCGGGCACAGGCGAGCATGGAGATGGCTGCTTGCGGGATCATGGGCATATAGATGATAACCGTGTCGCCTTTTTCAACACCCTGACCTTTGAGTACCCCTGCAAAGTTTGCCACCAGGTCACGGAGTTCCCTGTAGGTGAACTTTTGGATGGTATTGGTTACCGGGCTGTCATATATAATAGCCACCTGGTCAGCTCTGCCGCCTTCGACATGACGATCTACCGCATTATAACAGGTGTTCATCTCGCCGCCTGCAAACCAGCGGTAGAATGGGGGGTTGGTGTCATCCAGAACCTTGTCCCATTTTTTGTACCAGTCAATGCTCTCTGCGGCTTTGCCCCAGAAATCATCTGGATCTTCAACGCTTTTTGTAAAGATGTCTTTGTACCTGCCCATTATGGCCTCCCTGTAGTTTTTCTCTTTTTGTTACAACTGGTTAAAGTGACAAATATCCACACTTTCCTATTATTCAGACTGGAAATTTTTAGTCCCTCACTACCACATTGTGGTAGTGAGGGCAAGCTGTTTACGTAAAAATACCTAATTTAACCGATGAAGCCCCAAACTGCACATAAAAATCGATTTTTTGGTTCTTTTTCTTAAGTCAGGATATTTCTTTAATATATGCGATCAAATATCTTTTAAATTTACAGGTATCAATTCAGTATATTTGATACCTGTAATAGGCTTCGCAAGCACTTTCTCCGGATACCCGGCAATCCCACCATGATAATTTCCCGGGTTGGCTTTCTGTAACTTACTTGAATAAAGGAAATTACGAATAAATCAATATGAATATTTTGACAGGTTATGCGTAGGTTTAACCTACGTGTGAAAGCAGGAAGGAGCGAAGGTTTATTTTTTTTCCTTTGATATCAAGTTTTTCACGGAGATTGCGGCGATGGAAATCAACAGCGCTGACCGAAATTTTAAGGAGATAGGCCATTTCTTTATTCGATTTTCCTAGGCGGATAAAATCGGCGATCTGGATTTCCCTTGGAGTCAGACTATGATATTGTGAATAAAGTTTTTTAGAAAATGAGGAGGTTATTTCCGAGAGATTTGCTTTAATGGTTTCCAGGTAGACTGTTTGCGATTTTTCGGTCAAGGTGGATTCAAGCTCATTGATAAAAGGAAGTACCAGTTCTTTTACATTTGTCAGCACCTTATTTTCCAACTCTTCTTTTGCTTCAGCGCTTTCCCTGAGCAGAACTTTCAATGCCGTATTGGTTTCTTCAAGCATATTGGTGCGCTGCCGCAAAGTTTCTTCAACCTGTTTCTGGTCACTTATATCGCGGATGGATTCGACAGCTCCCACATAATTCCCGTCATTGTCATACAGGGGTGCCGCCAGGCCGGACAGATAGGCGCCTTTGCCTCCATAAGCAGAAGCAACAAAGGCTTCGGCATGTAAGGTGTTTTTGTCTATCACCTTGAAGTCATAATGTTTTCTGAGCTGGGGATTCCGGTTTTCCACCAGATCGATCAAGATAGGCCTCTGTTTCCCGTAAAAAGGAACTGCATAAACAAAATCTCCTTTGCCAACAATTTCTGCTGCAGGAACGCCGGTCATTTTTTCAATGGCTCTGTTCCAGGCAACCACAACACCCCTGTTATCAATCACAAAAGTGGCATCCGGAAGAAAATCAATAATTTCGGTATAGTCAAACGACATATCTCTTTCAAGCAACGTAGTATCGTAACGGAAGTAATAGGTTCATATTATTTATTCGTGTCACAGTTATCAGGTTTTTTGGTATTTATAATAGGCTCCGCACGCCCCTTCTCCTGAAACCATGCAGGGGCCAATCGGATGTTCCGGACTGCAGGCGGTTCCAAAAAGTTTGCAGTCCGCAGGTGTTTTGATGGATTTTAAGACATCCCCGCAGGCGCATCCTGCAGGGTCTTTCACCTCTCTAACCTCTATGTCGAACCGTTTTCTGGCATTGTAATTGTCGTATTCAGCCCGTATTTCCAGACCGCTGCCTGGAATAGTGGTCAATCCACGCCAGAGGGCGTCAGCAGGCTCAAAAACCTTATACATGACAGCCATTGCCTGGCGGTTTCCCTCTTTGGTAACAGCCCTGTTATAGGCTATTTCAACCTTGGGAGTCTCTGTTTTAACCTGCTCAGCAAGCATGACGACTGCCTTAAGGATGTCAACCGGTTCAAATCCTGCAATGACGCATGGGATGTTGTATTTTTTAACAAAAGGCTCATAGGCGTCTGCCCCGATCATGATAGTGACATGGCCCGGGCATATCAGTCCGTCGATCTGAATAGCAGGGTCTGCAAGCAATGCTTCTAAGGCGGGAGGCATAATTTTATTCGAAGAGATTACTGAAAAATTCTGCAACCCTTCCTGCTCGGCCGTGATTATGGCGGCTGCCACCGTCGGGGTAGTTGTTTCAAACCCCACCCCCAGAAAGATAACCTGGCGGTCCGGATTCTGCCGGGCAATCTGGAGTGCATCAAGGGAGGAATATACTGTCCTGGTATCTGCACCTTCAGCCCTCGCCTCCTGCAGGGAAGATCGGCTGCCGGGAACCCTGAGGAGGTCACCAAAGGTTGTAATTATGGAGCCTTCCAGTTCAGCTGCTTTAATAAAGGTGTCGATGTCTGCCGTTGCAGTAACGCAGACAGGGCACCCTGGTCCTGATGTAAGGGTAATTTCAGGGGGCATCAGGGCCCTGATCCCATGGCGGCAGATGGAAACAGTATGTGTGCCGCATACCTCCATGAAGCGGACAGGCCGCAATCCTTCCTGTTTTCTGAGCAAATCTGCAAGTTTTCCTGCTATATCTCCGTCTCTATAAGTATTCAGCCATTCCATTTTTAGTTACCTGTTGTAAGTGTCTAAAGTTACGAGTACCCCGCGAGAGGGTATAAATGCCTAAAGTTGGGCCTAGCTATCAGCGGTCAGCTTTCAGCTTTTCGTTTAAAATCTTTTCCCCTTGAGTCCTTGGCCCCTTGACCCCCTGAACCCTTCATTTTTTCAAACATTGCTCTGCCAGCAACAGCCTGCCCGAGGGAGAGTCCTCCATCATTTGTCGGTACCTGTTTATGAGCATAGACATTAAAAGATAGAGCTTCAAGGCCGGTTTTCACTTGCCGGAGCAGATTCAGGTTTTGAAAAACGCCACCTGACAGAACCACTAAATTAATGTTTTTTTGATCTCTGATTTCCCGGCATGCCCTTGTAAATAAGGCTGCCATGGTGTTGTGAAACCGTCTGCTGACAATCTTTGGTGGAATATTTTCCAGAATGTCATTAACCAGACCAATAATGATTGGTTTCACGGGCAACAGCCAGGGCCTGTCTTCAGCTTTTATAATCTCAAAATGATATGAAGAGTTATCAGTATTATCAGGCTCAAGGAGCATTTCCAGTTCGGCGGCGGCCTGCCCCTCAAAGCTGACAGTGTGACGCAGTCCAAGCAGAGCGGCAACCGAGTCAAAAAGTCTGCCGCAACTCGAGGTCAGCGGTGAATTTATGGATTTTTCAATCATCTGTTCGATAAGAGTAATTTTATCAGCCTGGTCCAGCAGTATCTGTAACTTCAAATCCTTATATTCAGGGCCATAAGCACGGTATAAATGGCTGACAGCCATACGCCAGGGCTCTTGAATCGCAGCATCGCCACCCGGCATTTCAACATTTGACAGGTGAGCAAGCCGTTCATAAGTGTGGTAATCAGCCAATAATACCTCGCCTCCCCAGACAGTTTGGTCCGGGCCATAGCCGTTTCCATCAAGGGTCAGGCCTATAACCGGGCCATCAAGTCCATGTTCAGCCATGCAGCTTACTGCATGGGCATGGTGGTGCTGGATGCCGATAGTGGGCAGTTCATTCTGGCTGAAAGCATAACGGGTGCCCGGATAATCTGGATGCAGGTCATGCACCAGGAGATCAGGTTCGACTCGCATGAGTGCTTGAAAATGACAGGCAATATTTTTCTGGTGCAGTTGGGTATCAATATTATCCAGGTCGCCGATATGCTGGCTCAGAAAGGCTTCATTTCCTTTCGTCAGGCAGATGGTATTTTTAATGATTGCACCCAGCGCCAGAGTGCGGCCGCTGCTTTTTTTCAGGTTGACAGAGGCTGGAACAAACGCCCGGGCCCGTCTGTATATGGAAGAGTAGCTGCCATCCAGGCGGATAACCGAATCATCGGTCTGGGTGATGATCGGCCGGTCGTGCAGGAGAAAATAGTCGGCGACATTTGCAAGTTTTCCAAAGGCTTCATCATTATCCTTGACTATAGGGGAACCGGACAGGTTGCCGCTGGTCATGACCAGGGCAAGAAAAACGTGGTATTTGAAAAGAAGATGATGGATAGGGGTATAGGGCAGCATGGCCCCGATAAAGCGATTGGCAGGCGCAACATTTTCTGCAAGCCCAAAAGGGGAGGTCTTCTGCAGTAATACAATTGGCTTTGAGCGTCCGCTTAAAAGATTTTGTTCGTCCAATGAGACGCGGGCAAATGATTTTATCTTTTCCAGGCTGGCGGCCATCACTGCCAGGGGTTTGTCTGGCCTGCCTTTTTTCTTTCTGAGATTGGCTATTGCTTCCGGATCAGTGCCGTTGACTGCAAGATGAAAGCCTCCTATGCCCTTTATAGCCACAATTTTTCCGGATTTTAAGAAATCTGCAGCCGTTTGGATGTGGTCTGTACTCTCCAGAGGCAGGCCGTGTGAATCAGTCAGCGTAACTGAAGGGCCACAAAGCGGGCAACAGGTGGCCTGGGCATGAAAGCGGCGGTCAAGGGGATCTCTGTACTCTGCCTGGCATTGTTCGCACATGGGAAAGTGCTTCATTGAGGTCAGGGGTCGGTCATAGGGGGTTTTTTCAATCAGGGTGTAGCGCGGACCGCAGTCTGTGCAGTTAATGAACGGGTAGAGATAACGACGATCTGTCGGATCAAAAAGTTCTGCCAAACAGCTGTCGCAGACATCAGTATCGGGTGTTATGGGACCGATCCTGTTTCCGGATGAAATGGATGCATGAATCTGAAAGGAGTTATGCTTTGATGCAGGATCAATTTCTGACTTTTCGACATGCAATTCATTAATGGATGCAAGAGGCGGCTTTTCGGTGGTTATGGCCTGGACAAAACGGACAAGATCGTGTTCCGGGCCATCTACCTCTATGGTAACGCCTGCTGCGGTATTGGCAACATAGCCTGTAAAGCCCCGGGTCGTGGCAAGCCGGTAAATAAAGGGCCGGAAGCCGACCCCCTGGATGATGCCGCTGACTCCAATGCGGGCCCGGATCATTTTATTGCTGTCTGTTCCCGTATCCAATTGTGCCAATCGTCAAGTCCTTGTCCGGTATATGCGGAAATCTCAAAAATTATCAAATCAGGATTGATGGATCTGGCCGCCTCCTTTATTTTTTCAATGTCACAGCGCAAATGCGGCAGGAGATCCACCTTGCTGATCAAAAGAACCCGGGATTCCTTGAACATGAGAGGGTATTTGTACGGTTTGTCATCCCCCTCGGTGACACTGAGCATCATCACCTTGTGGTCCTCTCCAACATTAAATTCAGCAGGGCAGACGAGATTGCCGACGTTTTCCACAACCAAAAGGTCAAGGCCGGCAAGGTTAAGATCAGCCAGAGCATTCTGAATCATATTGGCATCAAGATGGCAAGCACCGTCCGTTTCAATCTGCACCGCTTGCAAACCGGCCGCCGCAACCCTTTCGGCATCAAGAGTTGTCTGGATATCGCCTTCTATGACACCTATTTTGAGCTGGCCTTCAAAGTGCTTGCCCATTTGTTCGAGCAAGGTGGTCTTGCCAGCGCCCGGTGAACTCATCAGGTTGATCACTGCAAGGTCGTGGTTATCAAAAAGCTTCCGGTTGTCTTTCGCAATCTTGCTATTGGCATCAAGAATGTTTTTTACAACTGCTACTCGCAATGTTTTCTCCTTTAAAAAATATAATAATATATACTAATCAGGTATTTACTCCTATTTTTGGCGAGCCCGGATAATACCCCATGTAAACCTCTTCTGCAAAGGGTTATATATTGAGATTACAACTGATTTAAATAAAAGGAGAAGATGCCAAAGTGGAGTGGGGATATTCTGATGTTAAAAATGAAGAGAACCAGAACCATTAAGAAACCCGGGTTAATTCTTCACTGGTTCCAGAGGAGCACCTGATTTTCAAAATCAATGGTATAATGATAATTTTTTAGAAAATTCATACCGAGCAGACCGTCAAAGGCAACATCTGGACCAGTGTGCTCTATGATACCGGCCAGGAGATTTTTTTCCGTGTGCGGACCCACTGTAACTGAATCAAGAATGACCGCCTCGGCATCAATCAGCTTTCCGTCTGCGACACGGATGGAACCTTTCCGGGGCTTTTTGATCGAAAGTTTTTTTGCAATATGCTTGTGCAGGGTGATGTTGGTAGATCCCGTATCCAGCAGTAATCTGGCCCTAACCTTTTTCTGCTTATAAGAGAGGGTGACAGGGACGACCACATGGTTGTCAATAATGGAAATTTCGGTTTCATCCTGTAGAGGCGATTGCGCGTCAGGTTGAGCATACTGTATTGCAGGCTCTCCAGTTATCAGGGGTGGTTCCATTTCAATAATGTCTACTTCTGTATTCGGCTGGACAGGCGGAATATTTGTCATATGGCGCACACCGTTTTTATCGGTCCAACTGTAGATTGTCTCACCTGCTGCAAGAAAAGATGACAGCATGAAGATCGCCAGTACGGCAAAAAAAACTATTCTAAAGTTCATAAAAAAAATACCTGTCAAACCTGAATGATTTTTTTAATTTTCATAATACCCTGTTGTTGATTATAATCATCTGAAGCTCGAAAGTGTGTGGAAAAAATGAAAGTAAAGGAAAAAACGTAACTGTATCGGATAATCATGATTAATGCTATCAGACTCATTGCAGAGAGCAGGATCAGCGAAGCTATCCGGAAAGGGCAGCTTGATGTTGAGGGATGGCGCAATAAACCTCTGCCGATGACCAATGATTATTTGGTGCCTGAGGAGTTGCGCATGGCGCACAAGATTTTAAAAAATGCAGGTTATCTCCCTCCTGAAATAGAGACCAAAAAGGAAATCCAGCAGATTGAGGACTTGCTTGCTACCTGTGAAGACGAACGCACCAGAGTGAAACAGATAAAAAAACTCAGTTATCTGATGATGAAGCTGAGCTGTATGAAAGGGGATACTTTAAATATCGAAAATCAGAAAGAATATTATCGGCAGGTCATTGAGAGAATTACCGTCAAAAAGAGCAGCTCAGAATAAAATACAATTATTCATGATGCCAAACTAAAAAGATTTTGCAGTGTCCAAAAGCAGGGTCACAGGTCCCTGGTTCACAAGTTCAACATCCATCATGGCCTGGAACTTTCCAGAGGCGACAGGGATATTCAGTTTTGCTGTTTCGCGGAGAAACATTTCATAGAGTTCCACTGCAAGCTCAGGGGGGGCTGCTTCAGAATAAGAAGGGCGCCTGCCCTTTCTGCAATCGCCATAGAGGGTGAACTGTGAGACAACAAGTATTTCTCCACCGACATCAAGCACAGACAGGTTCATAAGTTTTTCCTGGTCGGGGAAAATTCTTAAATGGGCAATTTTTTCAGCCAGCATTTGAGCATCTCTGGGGGTGTCATTTTTGTGAACACCGAGCAGGACTAAAAGTCCGGGACCGATCTCAGAGACCATTGATTCGTTGACTGTTACGGATGCTTTTTTTACGAGTTGGATAACAGCACGCATTTCCGGGCCTTTTATGTTGCTTTATTCTCTGACATGTTTATCAACCTGGATGCCAAATTTTTTGATACGTTTCCAGAGAGTGACCCTGCTCACACCCAACCTTCTTGCTGCTTCGGATTTGTTGCCTCCAGAAGACTGCAGCGCCTGGATAAGTTCCTGCCGCTCATTTCCTTTCGAGAGCTTTCTGACTGTTTTAGAACCCTGCTGAACGTGGAGAGGCTGCTGCCCAAGCAGTTGGGCCGGCAGGTGTGCTATCGAAATATCCCCTTCAGGGCAGAGGACGAAGGCATATTCAATTACGTTAATCAACTCTCTTATGTTTCCAGGCCAATTGTATTGCATGAAAACATCTAAAACTTCTTTGGCAATGCCTGTGATATTTTTTTCAGTTTTTAAGCGCATTCGGTGAATAAAGGTGTCAACAAGCAGCGGGATGTCATCAAGGCGCGCTCGTAAAGGCGGCAGATAGATAGGTATGACATTAATACGGTAATAGAGATCCTCCCGAAAGAGCTCCTCTTGCATGAGTTTATTCAGGTCCTTGTTGGTGGCAGCCAGAATTCTGACATCCGTAGCGATGGGACGGTTGTCTCCCACTCTTTCAAACTCTTTTTCCTGCAGAACACGAAGCAGTTTTGTCTGGGTCGCCAAAGGCAGATCGCCGATTTCATCAAGGAACATATCCCCTTTGTTTGCCGCTTCAAACCGGCCAACCCTTGTCCTGTCTGCGCCGGTAAAGGCTCCTTTAACGTGGCCGAAAAGTTCACTCTCCAAAAGGTTTTCGTTTAGGGCGGCACAGTTCACTTTGACAAAGGGACCATCGTGACGGGCGCTTAGAATATGGATGGCAGCTGCAACTAATTCCTTGCCGGTACCGGATTCACCAAAAATGATCACTGGTGCTTCCGATGGCGCTGCACTGGCAATAAGGTCAAAAACCTTTTTCATGGCGGCTGATTTGCCAAGCATGCCGTGAAAACCATCTTCATTATTCAGCTGTTTCCTGAGGCGCAGAATGACTTCTTCTTTTTCAACGACAGGACTGAGATCGGTCAGGTTTTCAACCCCCCCTATGACCTCGCCGTTTTTATCCCTGATGAGGGCGGCATTCTTTAAGACATGAAGCTCGGCGCCGTCTTTTTTTTTGAAAATGCACTTTCTTCGTCTCACGTTGCCTTCTTTGAATAGGGCGCAATATTTATCCTTGCCCTCCTTCCTGGTGCCAAAACAGGTGTCGCAGCCAAGAATTTCGCAGGTCTGGCCCTCCACCTCTTTCTTGGTGTAGCCGGAAAGCTGCTCAAAGGCACGGTTGACATAGACAATTTTTCCGTCCGGGTCAACCAGCATCAAACCTTCAAGCATCGTGTCGATTACAGTTTGCCAATATTTGCCGTAATTTTTTTCGAGCATATATCCTCCGAGAAACGACTACGCAAAGTTTCACTTATAAAATTCCAGGAACTACTTTGCAAAATCCGGGCCCTAAACAATGAAAGAAGCTTAATACATCCGGTAAATACGCAGGATCATATTTTTTCACTTCAGGTTCAGTTGTTTTTTTTGGGGAGCAATTCCATTAGCAGTAAGCCTTAACAACTAAAGCCCCTCCCTTATTTTTATTCATTAGATGGATTAAGAATATTTTGCTGGTTGTTTTTTTGTCAGGCAGAACATGTGTTAATTGGCGTTAGCTTGTTAATTAATAACATTAACACATGTTAACTGGGGGGGCAATGGTTTGATGCGGAGTGTCAGGACAAATTGCAAACCCTGATTTCTCAGATGCCGGAAGGATAAACTGTCTCGTCTGGTCATGATACAACTGGTAAATACTAAGCCAGGTTGCCTAATTCATGTTGAATAATGGAGATGGCTGCTATTGCTGCGGTTTCAACTCTTAAAATTCTGCTGCCCAGGGTCACGGGTTCATAACCGGCATCTACAGCCTGTCGAACCTCATCGGTATTGAAGCCTCCCTCCGGGCCTATAAGAATCATCACAGAATTAATTTTTTTTAGTGGGGCAAAAATCTCACGCAATGGTTTTTGTCCCTCTTTATCTTCCCAAAAAATGAGTTTCAGGTCGTGGGCATCTTCTCCAGTAACAGAAAGCAGTTCTTTAAAATCTTTCGTGAGATTCATCTCAGGCGGCTTGGGGCGGTTGCACTGTTTACATGCTTCAAGGGCTATTTTTTCCCAGCGTGAGAGGCGCTCCACTGCATGACCCTGAGCAGCACAGTAGCGTGAGCGAAAGGGATGCAAACCTGCAACTCCCAGTTCTGTCATTTTCTGGATAATAAAATCCATTTTTTTACCCTTGAGCAAACCAATTGCCAGGTGCAGGGCTGGATGAAAATCCTCGGCTGTTTCTATATGCGGGGTGATGGATACAATCTTTGATTCAACTCTGCTGGGGGAAATTTTGGTAAGTACTGCCTCATAATAAGAGCCGCTGCCGTCAAACAGTATTACTGTAATGCCCGTGGACAACCGCAAAACGGTTGATATATGGCGCGCTTCTGGCCCGGCCAGAACTGCTGTTGAGCCGGTAATATTTTCTGGAGCTATAAAAAATCGACGCATATATACCTCTATATTTTGTTTTTTATCTTATTTAAACTTTTTGAAAAAGCAGGGCTGCCCATTCATCTTTTGTTAAGGTTTTTATGAAATTCAAACCCTGCCTTGTATAAATTTCGCGGATTGAATTTTCCTGATCTTCTTTAAGGATACCGGACAAAACCAGGTAACCTTTTGAAGCCAGAAGTCCGGTTAAGAGCTTTGCCATTTCAGCGAGGGTGTCATGGATTATGTTGGCAACAAGCAGATCGAAACTTGAGCGTATTGATGCAACATCCTGGCCGCTTACAGTTACTATATGCTCCAGCCGATTCCTGACAATGTTTCCTTTGGCAGTTTCAACAGCATCCGGGTCATTATCAATTGCCAGGACATCTTTGGCCCCGAACAGGGCGCACCCCATAGCCAAAATGCCCGATCCTGTACCGACATCTAAAATATTTATTAGTTTTCCTTTGTTATTCTGTAAAAGCTGCTCAAGGAGCAAAAGAGCCAACTGGGTGCTCGCGTGGTGGCCGGTGCCAAAAGCGAGGCCGGGATCCATTTCAATAACAATGTTTTCTCCACTATCCTTCTGGCTTTGTCCCTTTGTTTCTTCCCATGATGGTTTGATAGTAAGTTTTGGTGTGATTTGAAAAGAGGTAAAAAAGCTTTTCCATATCTTCCCCCAGTCCTCTTCAATTATCATTTCAGTGTTGAAGCTCGGAGAAGAACATCCGGCAAAAATAAGAGACAGATTGGCAAGAAACTGCCTGAGTTCATTTATTTTCTTTGAAACAGCCTTTTTATCGGACTCTGTTGGGCCGATAGGGATATATGCGGTAATCTTTTCGAAGGTGATATCGCTGTCTTTGTCATTACTCCGGTCCTCTTCTGAAGGGGATATCTCAATTCCGCTGCCGG
>Ga0209271_10000586_pt1 | contig 12497 bp, 12 predicted proteins | sample tdAd002_FD_187123 | JGI IMG/M metagenome (GOLD analysis project Ga0209271, IMG submission 187123) | Marine sediment microbial communities from the Atlantic coast under amendment with organic carbon and nitrate - tdAd00.2 (SPAdes)... | ecosystem: Environmental > Aquatic > Marine > Coastal >... | reverse complement strand
TTTCGGATTCATGTTGTTAAGGCTATTGAACCGCTGGATGCCAGCAAGGAACAGGACATATGTCCACAGATAAACGCAGATGAACACGGATGAAAGTGTTTTAAAGTATCTAAATATCTGTGTTCATCTGTGTTCATCTGTGTTCATCTGTGTTCATCTGTGGATAATTTGATTTTAGTAATTCGCGTTCATTTGCGGGGGCCGTGTAGCGGCAGGCGGACAATTATTCCCTGTGTGGTCAGGGTGTTATCAAGGGTCTCCCCACTGTATTTGGGGAAGACCCAAACATTAAACCTCTAACATAGGCCGGTTTCCGCACTGCGAAAGCTGACAGTTATGGTCATATCAAGTCTGGACTCTCTCACTAAATACGACCAGGCATCCAGTCACTCATGTTTCCATGTTTAACCTTAATGAATTTGAGAGATCTTGTGTATTTTAGTCATGAATGATATTCATCAATTGGATCCGGGCAATAATCACGTCGTTTACACGTCTGACAGTATTCACCCAGATACAGCTGGTCGACCCAACTGGCCAGCTTTTGTATTTCTTCGGGATCGTCAAACAAGAAGCCGGCTTCGAAATTACGCCTGTCTTCATGTTTGCTGCCCATGCCTGCACCGGTCAGATTGGGTGAGCCCACAAAGGCGATATTATTATCAATGATGACGGCTTTTGTATGTACACGCGGGCAAAGAATTCTTTCAAACAGATCACTGTTAACCAGCTCATCGTATTGATCGAAGTCTTCCCTGAATCGTGGTCCCGGTTCTTTTGCATGAATCAGGCGTACTGCAACACCATTTGATACAAGATTAGCAAGTAACTCAAGAAACGGCGCATAGCCACGATTCATTTCAACATGCATGTCTTTGATATCTGCAGTCACAATCCATATATACTGCTTCGCAAACGGAATGCGCTGTTGTATAAGCTCCTCATAGATCTCCCGATTTAACAGTAACTGATGCATGATTGACTTTCTGATTCAAAGGGCCAGCCGTTTATTCGAGATGAGCCCTTGCGCATCATTAAAGGAATAAAATTGGTATGAGTGGTATGGGCAGTATCAGCTTATTCGCTCATTACAGTTAGCGTGGCTTCTCCAAACCATTTATGAGCTAGCCCCTGCATTAAGCCGACGTTTTCAGCGCGGTCAATGAAATTTCTTGCCAGGTTCATAAATAATGGGTCATTGGCCGGCAGCGCTATACCTATCGGCTCGTATGTCAACAAAGAAACGACTGACTGGAAACCGCTGTCGGGGTAACGTTTCATTACGCTGAGACAAATCGGGAAGTCAGTAAGAAATGCATTGGCCTCGCCTTTTGCAACCATTTTTGTACCTTTATTCATGTCATCTACAAGTATGAGTTTGGCTTGCGGTAGCAATTCTTTTACGAAATTCTCACTGGTTGTGCCTTTGACCACTGCAATTTTTGCATCTGTTTCTTTAAGATCTTCGGGCTCGTTTACCTGGGCAATATCCTGTTCCTTGGTTACCAGGCATTTGCCGGAAACGAAGTACGGTCCTGCAAAAGCCACCCGCATGTTCCTGTCCACTGTCATAGTCATGTTTGAAAGTACGACATCAACCTTGCCTTGTTCGAGTGCTGGTATGAGATGCTCAAAAGGAAGGGTTATTAATTCAAGCTTTACGCCCATGGTTTCGGCCATGGCTTTTGCCATATCAATGTCGAATCCGACAAGCTCGCCAGTGATCAATTTTTCGGACATCAATGGCATGTTGCCCGTGGTGCCGACCACCAGTTTTCCGGACGTTTGGATGCGGGATATTACCGGTGCGCCGTCAACAGCATACACGTTACTGCTAATAATGATAAAAATGAGAGTACAAAAAGCAAGAATTAGACGCGTGATGTTATTCATAGTTATAGCCCTGGGAGAAAGATCGAAGATTTTATAATTATTGTTGAGGCGAAAACTATATAGAAACCGGGCTGCCGTCAACTGGCATATATAACAATGACTTCAGCTTGATGATTAGGTGAGCAGAACATGTTTGACTGGACTTAAAACGCGTCCATCAGTAGTAGTGAGCAGAAGTAATACGCTCCTGTGCCAGAAATATCGCGGAAATATTTACATTATTAGCTTTAGCATAGCAGATATTGACACGAATAATATTTATCACATTTTAATATACATCATTAAAACAATGCGTTACATGATATTTGTAAGGTAGTATATTATGAGTAAAAAATATACAAGTGTGGAAATATTCTAATAGATGAGCAATACTGAGCTATTCTTATATATTCAGGGATTTATGATTATTTATTAATGGTGCTTGGCAAAGCCTGCTCGTAAGCTCAGGGCTTTTCCGGCGCAGCGATATTACACGAATTCAATGGGTAAATTGTAAAAGAAACTTATACATTCAAAATGTCTGAAGACACTTTACATACAAATGATGTTTTGCTTGAAAAGCAGGTAGAGCCACTTTTTAAAGCAACATTATCGGGTGGGTTAGCAAACATATTTGCAGCTGCTCTGGTGTTTTCTCTCCTTAATGACACACATCACAATGAAAGTGCACTATGGCTTAGCGCAGTAATTATTTTATTCTCCATAATACGCATAGCTGTTTCAAACACTTACTTACATAAGATTAAAAGTGGAAACAATAATAAATATAAATTTAACGTATATTTAAATACCCACACTCTACTTACATTTCTTATAGGGTTCAGCTGGGCTGTATGCATATATATCCAGCATCAACCAAGTGATGAAGCTATACGAAATATTGTATTTTTGATCAATTTTGGTCTGATAGCTGGAAGTATTACCACGCTTTCGACATATAGAGTCGCATACCTTGCATATATGCTGCCACAGTTAATTGCAATTATTGCAGTGTTTCTAATCATCGGCACACAAACCAGCCATTATTTGGCTTTTACTGTTTTATTGGCAACTGTGTTCATGATGGCAGCCAGTTTCAGTATAAATCGAAGTCATAAAAACGAAATACAATTAACATATAACAATAAACAGCTCATTAGTGATTTAAATACTGAAATAGTCACACGAGAGAGCGTTCAAAAAGAACTTGAAAAAAATAAACGTGAACTTGAGATAAAAGTAGATGAGCGAACCAGGGAGTTGGTGAATATTAATGCCAACCTTGAAAGGGTCATTGATAAAAAAGAGCAAGCCGAACAAACTCTGCAATATCTTGCTTATCATGATGAGCTCACAGGTATGCCAAACAGAAATACCCTGGTCGATCGGATAGGTCAGTCAATTAAGAAATCATCTAGAGAAAATCAGCAGATGGCTATCCTGTTCTTTGATTTGGACCGGTTTAAAAATGTAAATGACAGTCTGGGGCATGCTGTCGGTGATGAATTACTGCAGGACGTGGCTTCAAGATTGTATTCATCATTACGCAATAACGACACAATATCACGTAATGGTGGTGACGAATTTGTAGTTGTATTGGAAGAATTAAACGATACTAATGAAGCAGTCCATGTGGCTAAAAAAATCATAGATTGCTTAACGGAAACATTTGAAATCCAGTCTCATAAAATTCATCTTGGCGTCAGTATAGGCATCAGTATTTATCCTACAGATGGCGAAACACCCCTGGTGCTATTACGTAATGCTGATACAGCCATGTATCGTGCCAAAAAAGCGGGTGGTAACCAGTTGCAGTTTTATGACGAAAGCATGTCCAGGCAATTGCGTGACAGGCTTGAGCTGGAGCATGAGTTACATGACGCCCTTCTTGATGGCGAGTTTTACCTGCAATATCAGCCGCAGATAAGCTGTTTATCGGGTGTGACTACAGGTTTTGAAGCGCTACTACGCTGGAACAATAAAAATTATGGTGAAATTCCCCCGGGTCAATTTGTGCCGTTGCTGGAGGAAACCGGATTAATCTATTCTGTTGGAGAGTGGGTGGTATCACAAGTCATTGACTTCATAAGTATTAACCATATTAAAGATATTACTTTTTCAATCAATTTATCAGCACTGCAATGCAATGATCTGGAATTTGTTAACTTTGTCAGAGGGAAAATTGAACAATCATGCATTGATCCATCTCAAATTGAATTCGAGATTACAGAGTCACTACTGATTAAAGACTTTGACAAAACAAAGCTATTGTTAGATGAGATGCATTCAATTGGTTGTACGATTGCGTTAGATGACTTCGGTACTGGATATACATCAATGAGTTATCTGGCGCGGTTGCCAATCGATATTATTAAAGTAGATAAAACATTAGTACATAATATTGATGTCAATAACAATCTCAGGAGCATAGTGAAAGCTATTGTTACTATGAGTGATGGCCTGGGGATTAGAAATATCTTTGAGGGTGTTGAGACCATGGCAGAACTCGCAACCATTAAAAAGATGGGTGGCGAAATCATACAGGGTTTTCTCTTTAGCAAGTCTCTAAATACTGAAAATGCCATCAAGTGGCTGGACGCCGGGGAAAATGTAAAACAAGCTTAACTTTTTTTATATAAGTACTGTCCATTGCCATAAGCATAGCCATGCTCTGGTAAAAACATGGCCTTACAAAGAGCGAAGTAATTATTCCAATGGCGAACTCTCTCTATACTCATTTTACCTGGATAGATGTGATGTAAGTTGTGCCAGAAACTTGAATGCCACTTGTCCAGCGTTTTCCAGTAATTCATTCCATTGATAAACCAGGAATCTATTAATATGAAATTCTTAAAGTTATTTTGTAAGGTAGTAAATGGTATCACCTTTCCACCGGGGAAATATTCTCCAATCATAGTCTTTTGAGGATCGAGAAATTGTGGTATCAGGTCTCTGGAAACAATTAGATGATGGAACATATGGCCATTATCATCCAGTAGTTCACTTATTAACTCAAAAAATAGTTCTATATTATTTATTTGCTCCAGCAATCCAACAGAGCAAACCATATTATATTTTTCGCTGCCAAGGACTCGGCAATTGTTACTCTCGATTTCACAAAAATAAAGCTGGAATCGCTTCGAAGAGAGTGCGTCCGTTGATACTTTAGTGCGGTCGAGTATAAAATTATATTGATCTTTACTGTGCGTGGTTGACGATATTCGTATGTCAGGATATGTGTCGAGTAAATAGGATTCGAAGTAGCCGAATCCACAGCCGATATTTAGCAGTTTTTCATCGCCATTCAGCTTCATTCTTCTAGCTGTCAATTTAAACTTGTTTAACTGGGCTTCGGCGAGCGATTTATTGCTCTCAAGTACCCTATCTGGATCTTCATCAAAATAGGCCTCTGTGTATGACATGGTTTCATCATCAAGAAATGTCTTGAAAAATGCAATTCCCTCATCATAGTGATTCTCTGCAAGCTCATCGGGAGCGAGAGCCAGAGGGCCTTGATTGATACAGGCGGATTGATTGTTGTTTTTGTGCCTCTTATATTCCCTGGCAAAATATTGGGTAAGTTGCCTCTCGAAAGTTTTTAAATCATCGGAACCATATTGAAATATACCTTCCTTGCGTAATTCATCATATATATTTGTGTGCATTGGAATTGAAAGCACAGTTAAGCTTTTTGAACAGCAATGACAGCATTTAATCCGCCAAAAGCAAATGAGTTGGATATAGCAACATCTATCTCCTGCTGACGGGCTACATTAGGCACATAATCCAGGTCGCACTGTTCATCTGCGACAGTAAAATTCGCTGTTGGAGGAATATTTCCATGATATATCGCTAATGCCGTGGCCACGAGTTCTAAAGCACTTGATGCACCGAGAGCATGACCATGCATCGATTTCGTTGATGACACAGCAAGGTTGTTAGCATGGTCTCCAAATGCCTGGCGAATGGCTTCTGTCTCGGCAGCATCATTCACCTCTGTTCCTGTGCCGTGTGCATTGACATAGCCAACCCGTTCAAAGCAGATACCTGAATGTTGCAGAGCATTATTTATTGTGTTTGCAATGCCTGTAATATCTGGTCGCGTAATGTGACCGGCATCGGAAGTCATGCCACAGCCGGCAAACTCGGCATAAATTCGGATACCACGTTGTTTTGCATGTTGTTCTGATTCTAGCACTAACATCCCTGCGCCCTCTCCCAGTACAATGCCGCTACGATCGGCACAGAACGGTCGACAGGTATCGTTTGTTGCTACCCTCAAGGCTTCCCATGATTTAAGTAGACCAAAAGTAAATGGCGCATCAGAAGCACCTACAAGGGCGACATCAACCATTCCGGACTTAATCATGGAGTAGCCTTGAATAACTGCGTGTGAACCAGAAGAGCACGCGCTGGCAAGTGCGAATGTCGGTCCCTTGATGCCGAGGTGCTTACTCACCATGCTAGCTGCGGCGCTCGGCATGCCTTTCGGAATTGTCAGTGGATGTGCACGTGAGCGCTGTTGCTTGTAGAGTTGGTCGTAAGTGGCTTCATCTGTGTGTTTTCCACCACAGCCGCTACCGATAACAGCCGCGGCCCGGGTGACAGTGTCTTCGCCTCTGACCAGACCGGCGTCCTCAACGGCTTCCCTGGCGGCAATAACTGCCAATTGAGAAAAGCGATCTAATAAGGTGAGATCTTCAGAAGAGAAATAGCATTCGGGATCGAATTGCGGAACCAGCGCACCCATGGATATTTTTATATCTTCCATGGGCAGAAGTAAGGGTTTGATAGCAGATTGGCCTGCGATTAGTGCTTCCCAAAACGCGGTTGCGTTTAAACCTAGTCCTGAGACAGCACCTAGTCCTGTGATTACGACCCGGCGGTTCATTGAAGCGAGCTCAATATGAGTAAATTAACAATGAACAGTTTCCAGCTTATACAGAATATCATTTACCGTAGTGATAGATGTTATAAGCTCATTTGGAATTTCTGTATCAAAGGCTTCTTCCAGTTCAAACAACACGGTAATCGCTTTTAATGAATCAATGCCCAGTGCTGCGAGCTCGGTTTCTGGTTTGATATCTTCAATTTTGCAATGTGCTGTTCTCGCAATTATTTCCATGACTTTATCAATTGCCATAATTATTATTCTGATAACGGTTATATACAACATCCAGACTATCAGCTGAGCCAAGCCCAGGATTAATCAATCCTGTCTAATCCATTATTCCGTAGCGGTTATTCTCCCCTGGTGCACAACGATTTAATACTTTACAGTTTTATTATCATTCTAGTCTTTATAGTACTGATCTGAATATCGTTCGTCTAGGACTTTTTTGTATTAATTTCAGTTAGATTCGTTAATTTTCTAAGTTAAAATTTAATTTGCTGTATTGGTCAAAAATTGTCATTATAGAGGGTGAAATCATGTCAGTTTTATAAAAAACAGGTGGTAATAATAATGAAACTTGTACATGGAACACCGGGCGCTACACCGCAAAGGGAAATAAAGCCACAATCCGAGTTCACCCAGTTCGCGACGCGCTACGAACCTGAGACCAGTTCCATCTGGTGCTGTATGCAGCCCGAACCCCGACCCTGTCTGAACGCTACCTTGATCGATGAGCTGTTCCTGCTGCAGCAGCAGCTCACCACGACGTATAACAGGCAGAAATCAGGCACGGTCTGGCCGTTCAGGCACCTGATCCTGGCCTCGAAAATACCGGGAATCTACAACCTGGGTGGCGATCTGGGGCTGTTCAAGCACTATATTACTAATGCTGATACCGATAAGCTCAGGGAGTACGCATACAAGACCATCGATCTGATGATTCGTAATATCAACAATCTCGATTTGCCGATAACAACGGTTTCCCTGGTACAGGGCCAGGCACTCGGTGGTGGTTTTGAAATGGCCCTTTCATGTGATGCGATCATTGCTGAGCGCAGCACACGTCTGGGCTTCCCTGAAATACTCTTCAACCTGTTCCCTGGTATGGGTGCGTATAACCTGCTTGCACGCAGAATTGGCCCAGCACTCGCAGAACGCATCATTTTGAGTGGAGAAACATACGCGGCAGCCGAGCTCTATGATATGGGCGTGATCGACGTGCTGGCAGACGACGGCGAAGGCATTCAGGCAACGAAAGACTATATGAAGAGCCATAACCAGTCACACAATACCATTCGTTCCATGAAAAAAATTCGCCAGATCGTTCACCCGATCTCCAGGCAGAACCTCTACGATATAGTCGACATCTGGATCGAAGCGGCAATGGACCTCAACGAAAAAGACCTCGCGAAAATGGATCGCCTGCTGCAACTGCAAAAAGACACGAAAAACAGCAATACCATCAGGGAGAACAAAACAGAGTTAACACCGCGGCATGGTGAATGGCGAAAAATAACGGATGTGGAATTTCCCCTGACCACACATCTTGGCGAGAATGTGCCTGAAAACAGAAGAAAGAATGATGGTCGCAGGCGGCCTGAAGGGACTACTGAAGAAGAGTCGTAGTACTGCGCCTATCCAATTAAATTGGCAGGGAAAACACGTCTTCGAGTGTTTTCCGTGGTACCTTCAGCTGATGCTGTTCCTTGATATAGTGGGCAAAATCTTCGATTGTTGCAGGTGGTTTTTGCATTCTCTCCAGTATGCTGCGCAGGTCCTCCATAATGGCCCATGGGTATATTATCCAGCGCCATTCATGGACAAATTCAGTGTAATAGTCCGGTATATAGCTGGATACGGTTTTGTGATGCAATACGGCCGTTTTTAGTTCCGCAGGTTCACCATTTTCCAGCAGATGCTGTATGGCTACATCAAAGCTATCGCCGGTATCACTGACGTCATCAATCAACAGCACGCGTTTGCCGGTTATATCAGCGGACAGCGGATAGCGTAATATCGCAGTCTTTTCCTTGTGTACACCATGGTAATGTTCGATCTTGATAACATCGAGGTCAAATACATCAAGGTAATCACAAATAACGCGTGCTGGTATACAGCCACCGCGGCTGATTGCAACAATGATCTCTGGCTGGAATGATGCCTCATACATTGTCAGTGCCAACTTGCGTGAAAGTTGATAAAAGTGTTCCCATGTAATGAGCTCACAGCGGCTGCTTTTGGTCACGGACTATATCTCCTTATTCACTGTTCACTATTCACTGCCGTCCCGGTGCCAGATTAACTTACCGTCTCGATACACGTCCCTGATGCGATGCAATGGAACCGTGTGCGTTTCGCCCATGTCATCAATCAGCTCGAAGTCAAAATGATCTTTCTTGTCAAAAATCAACTCTTTCAGCGGCACCTTGATAATACCTTTTTCAAATCGATCGTAGTAACCGATGATAAAGTCAGCCTGACCAAATTCATCGTCCCACTTGATCCGGTTTAATATTTCATGTATTGGAATCATTTCATTATATGCAGTAGCCCGGATGGAGTGGAGTGAAATCCGAGGATATGTTCAAAAAAACCCGGATTAAACAGCGTTTCATCCAGACAGCAATTTTTCACTATTCACTGTTCGCTATTAGTTGTTCACTGCTTTTCATCGCGCCACATCGCGTATGGTCGTTCTATCCTTTGCATTAACTCACTCAGACTGAATGCCCTTGCATCTTCAGCAATCAACATGCCATCAATGTAGACTTTTACAGCGGGTAAGCTGAACACGCTGTGTTGAGCGCAAATTTCAGGTGATGCCTCGCAATCAACATAAACAGCACGCATGTCTGGAAAATGGTTATCTAGCAGGGAAATCAATTGCGGGCGTAATGTATGACAAACATTGCAATGTTCTCCGCCGAAGAGAATAAACAGTGCACCCTCTGCTTTCATCTGTTCCAGGATCTCGAGATCAGTAATGCTTTGCATGACGTTACTATTACTTGGCATAACTAAGACCACGCTCATGATGAGCCTGTCTAATCATTGTCCTATGCTTGTCGAACGGCATTTTTCATTATTAGTTATTCACTGTTCATTGCCCTTCGGGCGCTGCCCGGTTGAAGCAGCATGTATTTCAAGATAGTGTTCGAAACCCCGGATTACACTTCGTTTCATCCAGGCTACAATTATTCATTGTTCACTATTCACTGCTTCCCTCAGTCCTTCACTCATCAGCGGCCGCATTGTAGTCAGCAGGGACTTGAACAGCAATTTATTCTGTGCCTCCTCGGCGGCCAGTAATTCTTTCATATGCTGGCGTTGTGTCGGCATCGAAAAACATGCGGGACACGAATCGGCGATTACCGGCAACTCGTTGTTCTGTGCAAAATCGCGCGTCAACCGTTCGCGTACATAAACCAGCGGCCGGATGATTCGCAAATCGCCGTCATCATTCACGTAATGCGCTTTCATGGTCTTGAGTTTGCCGCCGTGAAAAGCAGACATCAGAAAACTCTCCGCCAGGTCATCCAGGTGCTGCGCCAGCGCAATCACATTGAATCCGTTGTTACGTGCCGTGCTGTATATGACACCACGCTTGATGCGCGAGCAGAAAGCACAATATGAGTTTTTTCCCATATGTGCCTTCGCCATGTCCATGATGGGTTCGCGCTTGTAATGGTAGTCAACGCCCAGCTCGTCGAGATACGGAATCATCGGCGACGGATCAAAGTCGCCGGCCATTGGATCAACCGTCATCGCGGCCAGCTCGAACTTCACCGGTGCGCGTTGCTGCAAGTAATGCAGCACATGTAGCAGCGACAATGAATCCTTACCGCCGGAAAGACCAAGCAGGATGCGGTCGCCTTCTCGGATCATGTTGAAATCACCGATTGCACGACCAGTGAGCGACGATAATGATTTAGAGGGTTTTATGAATTCAGCCATGGGTTGCAATAATGCCAGAAAATGACACCACAGGCAGGCTGGTCAGAAATATTCTCTCGCAGAGACGCGGAGAGCACAAGGATTATAGGAAGTAATTATCCGCAAATACACGCTAATACACGCTAATGAAAACTTTTATCCACAGATGAACGCAGATAAACACAGATAAGGATGTTTTTAAGCTTCTAGATATCTGTGTTTATCTGCGTTCATCTGTGGAAATATTCTCATGCCCACTAAGGGTGATATCGTTTACAGATTATCCCTTATCACACTGATAAAGGCGAGCCGCAAAGAGCGCCAACTACGCAAAACTATTTCGGCTTTAAATAATACACTTCGCGTCCTTGGCGTTATTTGCGGCTATTTCATCTGTATCACGGCGCGGTGAATACCATGCTGAAGCCGCCGCTAACCGTAATGGTATTATCACTAGAAATCACAGTATTGATACCGTCATCTTCAGTTTCAGTAATCTCCAGAAAATCAAAGACCATACCGGCGACGATACCGCCGGGTGATTCGAAGCCGACCCGGGTGATCACGTTACCACTCTGAACCTCGGTGTAATTGTTAAAGGTGATTCCGCGATTATACAACCTGGCAACGGGATCGGATTCTTCATTAACCCAGCAATCGAAGAACGCGAGATCTACCCTGTCGCCCGAGCTGATACTGGTATCATTATCCTCATCGTTCCAGCCCACCGTAAAGGAACCAGGATTATCCACAATTATGTCTGGAGGACGATTGACTGGGAACATGTCACAATCCTCCCCGACTGTGCCGATTGCTTCCATGAGATCACTGTTTTCGCCGATGAACTCGAGTGTCTGAACAACCAGTTCGCCCTGTTCATACACAAGACGCAGTAAGGTGGTCGCAAAGGAAGCGACAGCTGCAAACTCTTCGTCTACTTGCGGATTGTCAAAAGCGTCATCGAACTCTTGCCAGGTCAAAGGGATTGAAGTGGGTTCTACGCCGTTTGGTAGGTACGTGACGTCGACGCCGGATATTGCGTTATTGACCTTCACGTTGATCCGATCCAACTCGTTAGCGGACACGATGTCGAACTCGCCACTGGTGGGATCGCCGTCGCCGCTCCAGGTCGCAGCCGAGATTACACGTAGCTGGTAGTCAGTGAATGATGGGTCGAAGATATTCAGAAAACCAGCCGCACTGACTACCATGGCTGGTAGGGTCTGTGCGTTCAGCGTGATGATCTCGCTGGTGCGGTCCAGGGTGCCTTCCAGCAACATTGACGACACGGTCGCCTCAGGATTCACCGCCAGGGTCATCGAGACTCCGCTGACCTGGCTTATTTCATAGTTGAGGAGATTGGGAACAGTACCGGGTATATTAACGGCTTCACCGTCATCATCGCTGCTGCAGCCGACAGCCACAGATAATATCACTGTCAGTAAAGTTGCAAGGGTGGGTATTTGCCTGAAAAATAATAAAAAAGGTGTATTCATTGTCATTTCTCCCTCTGTTACACACTTAAAAATAATGATTAAGCCTGAGATTGATATGACATAGATCAAACAATTACATAGGAGTGGCTTTAGCCGCGAAAGTAGGTACAGTAATGGCGAGCAATTCGCGGCTGAAGCCGCTCCTACCGTAAATAATAATTATTCGCTGCGTCCTCTGCGGTGAATAGATAGTGACTAGCCCGTATTTCTCACCAGGATCACGGAAGCAGGCGCAGGATTCGTGTTCGAAAGCGCCGCTCTGGAGCGAAAAGCGTAGCAATGGCTACGGTTTGAGTGAAGAG
>Ga0209271_10000584_pt1 | contig 12525 bp, 10 predicted proteins | sample tdAd002_FD_187123 | JGI IMG/M metagenome (GOLD analysis project Ga0209271, IMG submission 187123) | Marine sediment microbial communities from the Atlantic coast under amendment with organic carbon and nitrate - tdAd00.2 (SPAdes)... | ecosystem: Environmental > Aquatic > Marine > Coastal >... | reverse complement strand
CGCAAGCAGCTCCTCCTCGAGCTCGAAGGCGTGCGCTTCCACGAGGGCGTCGTGCAGCCGGGGCAGATGGAGCTCTTCTGAGCTACGCGTAACGCGCGACCAGCAAGCAGACGACCACGAGCGCGCCCGCTGCAAGGCTAATCTTGTCTTTCACGGCAAAGAGCACCGGGTCATCGTGCATCTGGTCGCGCGCGGCCAGGAACCAGATGCGTATGATCCAGTAGACCAGGACCAGGCAGATGGCCCAGAGCGCCTGGGGTTGCGAGTAGTACATCACCATCGCCGGGCTATTGATGTAGAGCGCGAAAACGAGGACCGCGAGCAATCCTGCCGCGGGCCCGGCCGACACGATGATCGGGATGTCCGCCGGCACGTAGTTTCGGCCCTTGAGAGATTGCCCAGGGTGGTCCTTGATCTGAATCAGCTCGGCATATCGCTTCACGAACGCCAAGCTCGTGAAGAAAAAGATCGAGAAAGCGAGCAGCCAGGGCGAGAGCGCGACCCCGACGGCCACACCACCCGCAATGACTCGATAGGTGAACAGGGACGCCAGGGTGAGCACGTCGAGAATCATTTGCTGCTTCAGAACGAAGGTGTAGGCCGTGGTGAGCACGACATAGCCCAGCAACACCAAGACGAACTTCGGATTCACGAACACCACGGCCAGCGTCATGGCCAAACCGAGAGACACGACGGAAAGCGTGATGCCCTCTGGAATCGAGAGAGTGCCCGCGGCAAGCGGCCGGTTGCGTTTGCTCCGGTGTTGTCGATCGGCCGGAAGGTCGACCAGGTCGTTGAGCACGTAGATCGACGACGCGCAGAAGCTGAACGAAAAGAACGCCATCAACGCGGTAAAAACCAGACGAATGTCCGTGTATTGGTGCGCGAAGTACAGCGGCACGAAGAGCAGAACGTTCTTGGCCCATTGGTGGGGCCGAAGCTCTTTCAGCATGGCCTTCCACTTCTTTGGCCGCTCCGAAAGAACCGTGACCTTGGGAAGCGATTGATGGGCGCGCCTGCGCGTGCTCGCGCTCGGCGAAACCATGATCGCCTGGTTCGCGGCAGCCCAGATCGGAAGGTCCGCCGATGAGTCGCCGATGTATTGAAAGCCGCCGGTGCCGAAGCGCGACACTAGCAACTCCGCCTTGCGGCCTGCCTTGAGGTTGCTCTCACCGTCGCTGCCGATCGCCTCGTCGAACAGCTCGAGGTGCCCCGCTACTAGGTCTGCGGTGGCCTGGTCCGATGCGGTGACGAGCAGCACACGGCGGCCATCCTGCCGTGCCCGCCGTATTTCATCCAAGACCTCATCCCGATAGGGAAGTGTGCCCGGATCGACTGGCGCGGTCCGCGCAAGGTAGCGCTTGAACTTGGGCCGGCCGGTCATCAGGGCAGCGAGGAGCGCGAAGAGCTTCCACGGCGCGGTCTTGAGCAACCCCAGGAAGCTCTCGCCCATCGTGTCGGTCGCGACCAGCGTCCCGTCGAGGTCGACACAGAGCGGCCCCTTCGTCGAAGCCGTGGTCGAATCTGTGGGCGGCGTATTCAAGTTCCCCATTTCAAAGGCTATTCAACGCCGCTTCGAGGCGCTCGCGCTGCTCGCGGAGCTCTGTCGCGTCGCGATTCGACTTCGCAACCACCGCCTCTGGCGCGCGCTCCACGAAGCTGGGATTCCCGAGCTTCTTCTCGACGACACCAAGCTCTTTTTCGACCTTGTTGAGCTCACGCTGGAGACGGTCGCGTTCCTTTTCTGTGTCGATGACGCCCGGCACCGCCGCGCGCACCCCGGGGTTCACGAAAACGGCCGCATTGTCGAAGTGGGCGGCAGCGTCATTGAGCTTGGCAGCGTCGGCCTCGAAGCACATCTCGCCCCGCGCCAAGCTCTCGATGGTCGAACGCTCCGCTTCGAGCACCGCTCGCTTGGCTTCGTCATCCGTGTGCCAGTGGATCTTCAGAGGCTGACTCATGGGAACGTGGTGCTCGGCACGGATTGTTCGCGCGCTACCGACGAACGCTTGGACCACTTCGAAGTCGCGCTCGGCGCCGCGGTCGATCTTTGCGTCGACCAGTGCCGAAGGGAAACGGCTGATCATGATGCTCTTCGGCGCTTCGTCCCATTTGGGCACCCGCTGCCAGATCTCCTCGGTGATGTGCGGCATCATCGGGTGCAGCGCACGAAGCACGGTCTCGAGCGCGTGAACCAACGTCGCTTCGGTCTCCTGCACGAGGGCGGCGTCTCCACTGTCGAGTGCCGGCTTACTCACCTCGAGGAACCAGTCGCAGAACTCGTCCCACACAAAATGATAGAGTGCGCCGGACGCCTCATCGAGGCGGTATGCGTCGAGGCCCGTCGAGCTGATGTCCAGCGCCTGATAGAGGCGCGAGAGCACCCAACGGTTCGCAAGCGCCTTTGGCTGCGGGCATTGTTGCGTGGCCTTGGTCGAAGAACCGCTCAACCGCATCAGTGCGTAGCGTGACGCGTTCCATAGCTTGTTGGCGAAATTTCGGTAGCCCTCGATGCGCTTCATCGAGAGCGCGATGCGGCGCGACTGGGGCGAGTAGCTGAGCAACGTCATCCGAAGCGCGTCCGCGCCGTAGGCCGCGAAGCCGTCGGGGTAGGCGGTCCGCAGATACGTGATACCGGCCTTCGTGGCGCCTGCCTTCTCGGCCTTATCGATGAGCTCTTCGCCGGTCGCGCCGTAGATCACGTCGAGTGGATCCACGACGTTGCCCTTCACCTTGCTCATCTTGTCGCCGCGCTCGTCGGTGACCAAGCCGGCGAGCAAGACGCGCGTGAACGGAACCTCGCCCATGAAGTGCAGGCCCATCATGATCATGCGCGCCACCCAGAAGAAGAGGATGTCATACCCAGTCTCCATATCCTGAGTCGGGTAGAAACGGCTAAGCGTCAGGGTCTTGTCGGGCCAACCAAGCGTCGAAAAGGGCCAGAGCCCGGAGCTGAACCAGGTGTCGAGCACGTCATCGTCTTGGCGAATCGAAGTGCTGCCACAGCCGCCGCACGCCGTCGCGTCCTCCCGTGCGACGGTGATGTGCTCGCAATTGTCGCAATACCATGCCGGAATCGGATGCCCCCACCAGAGCTGTCGGGAGATGCACCAATCCTGGATGTTGCGCAGCCAATGGAAGTACGTCTTGCTCCACTCGGGCGGCAGGATCTGAATCGTGCCGTCCTCGACGGCTTTGATCGCCGGCGCCGCTAGCGGCTTCATCTTCACGAACCACTGGGTCGAGATCATCGGCTCGACGATCGTTCCCGAACGATGAGAACGCGGCAGCGTCATCATGTGCTTCTTGCTCCCGCGCGCGAGCCCGAGATTGGCGAGCTCGTTCTCCACCGCCTTGCGCGCCTCGAAGCGCTCGAGCCCCTGGAACGGCCCGCCGTTCTCGTTGAGCGTGCCGTCGAGCTCCAAGATGTTGATCTCCTCGAGGCCATGCCGCTTCCCGGTCGCAAAGTCATTCTGGTCATGCGCGGGAGTCACCTTCACGACGCCCGTGCCGAACTCCGGGTCGACGAGCTCCGCATCGAGGATCACCGGAATCATCCGGTCGACGAAGGGATGGCGGACGTACTTCCCGTGCAGGTGCCGGTAGCGTTCGTCGTCCGGATGAATCGCCACGGCAGTGTCCCCGAGCATCGTCTCCGGACGCGTCGTCGAAACCACCACCTCGCCATCTCCGTCTGCGAGAGGATAGGCAAAGTCGAACATCAGCCCTTCGACATTCTCTTCCTGTTCGACCTCGAGGTCTGACAGCACGGTCTGCGACTCGACGTCCCAGTTGACCAGCCGCGTGTCCCGGTAGATCAGTCCCTCTTCGTAGAGCCGAACGAACGCCTCACGGACCGCCCGCACCATGTCGGGGTCCATCGTGAACTTGGTTCGTGGCCAGTCGCACGAGGCGCCCATCTTTCGGAGCTGCTGAAGGATCCGGCCGCCGGACTCCTCCTTCCACTGCCAGACCCGCTCGATGAACTTCTCGCGGCCGAGGTCGTGGCGTGTCAGGCCTTCCCTCTTGAGCTGCCGCTCGACGACCACCTGCGTCGCAATGCCGGCATGGTCGATGCCGGGGACCCAAAGGGTGTTGTAGCCCTGCATCCGCTTGTGCCGGCAGAGCACATCCTCGAAGGTGGTCCGGCAAGCGTGCCCCATGTGGAGCGAGCCGGTGACGTTGGGGGGCGGAATCGCCAGCGTGTACGTCGGCCGATGGTCGTCAGGATCTTCAGAGGCGGCAAAGTACCCCGAGGCCTCCCAGAAGTCGTACCAGCGCGCCTCGCTTTCGGTCGGCGAGTACTGCTTGGGCATCTCGTCAGACGGTTCGCTCATCCGACCGACCGTGTGCGGCGAAATCACGGAGCAGTCAAGCCTCAGTCACCGACGAGACGGTGCAATTCCTCGCGGATCATCGCTTCGGCCAGCTCGGGAACGACCTCCCAAACCACACGCTCGACGACCTCGGCGGAAAGCTTGAGCACGCCTTCGACTTGGTCGGGTGTCAGACCGAGCGTCTCCAGCCGTTCCACCACCGAGTGCGACAGCGCTTCATTGACCGCGGCGGTCGCCTGCACCGGCATCGACGTCGATGCGACCACCGCAGCAACTGGCTGCGAAGGATACGTCGACGCCACGGCAACGTGCGCACCGGTCAGCGGTGTGCCGGTCGACATCGGTGTGGGCGCCATCGGCCGCGAGGAGGGACCGTTGAGCGGGAGTGGCGGCGGCGTCGGCCGATAGGAAGGCTGGGCGAGGGGCGTCGGCGGGGTGGTCGCCGGACGCGCCGTGGGCGGCGCCGTCGCAGGACGTGAGACGGGAATCGAGGGCGCGTCGTAGAAGGCTTCGTCCTGGCCGGCGAGCTCGGTCGCCTTGTCGATGGCTTCCTGCGTGTCGAAGGGCTTCAGGATGTGGCCGTCCGCGCCGACTTCGGAGGCGCGGGCTTCGTCCAGAGGGCGATGCTGGCTGGCCATCAGAATCACCGAGGTGCCCGCGAGCTGCGGGTCGGATTTCATCGCCCGGGTCACCTCGTACCCGTCGATCCCGGGCAACGACGCATCGATGAATGCGACGTCCGGACCGAAGTCGCGCCCGTGCTGAAGTGCAAGCTCGCCGCTTTCGACGGCAAGCAGCTCGGCGTCTTCCCCTGCGAAAGTCATCTCCATGACCCTGCGCATGGTCACGCTATCTTCGACGATCAGAATCCTCATCGACTCAAGCCCCGTTCACCTAGATGTATGCTCGCTGACATACGCGATCGGCACCTTCCCGGTCAAGAAGCGGCATGCCCGGTTTGACCCTGCAGGCGGCCGCCGGTAGGGAGCGCTCGTGTCGGATTCGGACCTACGCTGGCTCTATCGCGACGAGGCGCCGAGGGCTCCGGAAGGCCGATTTTCGCTCGGGGACCTGATCGAGGGATCAGGTCCGATCGAGCTCGATATCGGTTTTGGCCGGGGTTTGTCGCTTTTCGAGCGCGCGGCCGCCGCGCCGGAGAGTCGCATCATCGGCATCGAGGTCAAGACCAAGCTCGCCTACAAAGTCAACGAACGGCTCCAAAAGCACGAACTCCGGAATCTGGCGATCCTGTGCGGGGATGCGCGCGAAATCTTAAAAAGAGCTGAACCCGCCAGATCGGTTCAGCGGGTGGCGCTACACTTTCCCGACCCCTGGTGGAAGAAGCGGCATGACAAGCGACGGGTCATCGGGGAGGCCCTCCTGGCCGAGCTCCACCGGCTGATGAAGCCTGGCGGCGAGCTGTTCATCCAGACGGACGTCGAGCATCGCGCCGAGCAGTACCTCGCGCAGCTTCGGGAGACAGCTGGCTTCACGCTCGCGTCCCACAGTGGCTACGTCGAAGCGAACCCGTTCGATGCGCGCTCCAATCGGGAGAAGCGCGCCATCGAAGACGGCTTGCCGGTCTGGCGCGTCCTCGCGACGCGAGACCGATCAGCGTAGGGCGACGGTGTTGCACGCACGCTCTGCGCGCTCCCGCAGCTCTTCTTGGCGCTCCTCGAGCGTCTCGTCCGGCTCGTGGCCCGGAATGAAGTAGCCGAGGTCGTCGACGATGTCGTAGAGTTCTTCGCCGTTCGCGAGCAGCTTGCAATTGCGCTTCTGAAGGGCCCTCACCAAACGTGGCACTGCATCGAGACTGTGCTGTTTGGTGTCGTGCATCAGGACGATCCCGCCCCGGTCTCCGGTATCCTGCTCCCGGCGCTCGAGGACCCGGAAAAAGGTGCGAACCACGTCCTCGGGCGTACGCACCTCGAGGTCGCCACCGTACAGCGCCCACATCACACTGGTGTACCCGTTTTCGCCGAGGAGCTGCTCGACACGTTTCGACAGCGCGCCGCCGGGCGGCCGGATCAATCGCGTCCTGCTGCCGAGGACTCTCTCGATCTTCCGCTCGCTCAGCGCGAGTTCGGCTTCGATCTCCGCGTTGCGGAGCAGGGGAAGCTGACGATGGGTCTCAGTATGGTTGCCGACGGTGTGACCTCTGCGCACGATCTCCCGGAGGATTTCCGCATGCTCGCGTTCCCAGGGGTTCCCGTTCCCAAAGCTCTCGGTCTTCACGAAGAAGACCGCCCTGATGCCCAAGTCGTCGAGCATGTCCAGGAGGCGCGGCGTGGTCCGACGCGAAGGGCCGTCATCGAATGTGAAGAGAATCGCGCGATGCTTGGTACCACCGGGAATCGTCAGGCCGCTCGGGAAGCGCAAGCCCGTCACATCCTGGTTGGGAATCGGGACGACCTCGGCCGGCCCTGGCTCCGAGTGCACGGGCTCGATGACGGGGGCGGGCGCGGGACGGATTGCCGACGGCCCGATCGCCATCGGCGCGGTGCTGACCTCGGAAGCCCCCGCAAGGGAGCCGCCGCCGACCATCGCGAGGGCGCAGCAGCTCAGTCGAACCTTCCATGGGATCCGGGCCATCTCGACAAGGATCGTACGGAAGCGGGGGCAGCCGATGCGAGAAACCCGCAGCACCTGGACAGGTCAGCAGTTGCCACGGGGGATCGCATCGAGTACCCCGTGCGCCTTACGGGCAATGCGTGATTGAAGTCGAGGCTCTCAGCAGGCAGTACGGAAGCCGACTCGCGGTAAACGAAGTGTCGTTCCGCGTGGAACCAGGGGAGATCGTTGGCTTCCTGGGTCCGAACGGCGCGGGAAAGACGACGACGCTACGTATGCTGACCGGGTATCTCGCGCCGACGTCGGGCGACATTCGGATCGACGGCATCGATGCGGTGACCGATTCGATTCGAGCCCGGGAGCGACTCGGATACATGCCCGAGGGCGTGCCGCTCTATCGCGAGATGCGCGTGTTCGAGTACCTTCGCCATCGCGGCGCGTTGAAGCGCGTCCCCAACCTGACCGCGGCTGTCGACCGCGCTCTCGAGCTCGCCGGCGTCGAGGACGTGCGGACAAGAATTGTGGGACAGCTCTCGAAGGGCTACCGGCAGCGCGTCGGGCTCGCAGAGGCGCTCATCGCGGATCCGCCCATCCTCATCCTCGACGAGCCGACCTCCGGCCTGGATCCCAACCAGGTCCGGCAGTTCCGTGAGCTCGTGCGAAGCTTCGGAGGAAAGAAGACGGTGCTGCTCTCGACGCACATTCTGTCCGAGGTCGAAGCGGTGTGTGATCGGGTGATCATCATTCGCGAGGGCAAAAAGGTCGCCGACCTCCGGCCGGGCGACGCCGAGATCAGCCTCGAGGAAGTGTTCGCCGAGCTCACTACGTCCGGTGTGACGGAGGACGCGTCATGAAGGGAGCATGGGTCGTCTTGAAGCGGGAGCTCGGGTCATTCTTCGTGTCTCCATTGGCATACGTGGTGCTCACCTCCTGGCTGGTGTGGAACGGCGTCGTGTTCTGGGTCCTCACCGAGTTCTACGCTCGTAACGCAGTCTCCTCGGGCGCAGCGACCCCCCTCTCGGGGTTTTTCGGTGGAAGCGTGCTCTTTTTCATCCCCCTTCTAGTTTTCGTCCCAGTCCTCACCATGCGTCTCATCGCCGGCGAGAAGCAATCAGGGACGATCGAGGCCCTGCTGACCGCCCCGGTCTCTGAGGCGTCGGTCATCTTCGGGAAGTACGGGGCATCGCTCGTGATCTGGTGCGTGCTCTGGCTTCCCACGCTGATCTACGCCTGGATCATGAGCCAGCACGGGAGCGTCGACTGGGGCGCCACCGCCTCGAGTTACTTCGGGATATTCTGCCTCGGCGCCTACTTCATGGCGGTCGGCCTTCTGATGAGCGTACTCGCGCCCACCCAGATCATCGCCGCGGTGCTCGCGTTCGTTGCGCTCGGAGTTTTGTTCACCGTGGGTATCGGCGAGTTCGTCCTCGACGGCACCGCGCGGGAAGTCTGTGCGTACCTGAGCATGTGGGGCCACATGCAGAGCTTCGCCAAAGGTGTGGTCGACACCCGGTACCTCGTGTTCGATTTCTCGGTCGCGGTCCTGGCGGTCGGCTTGAGCATCGGCGCGTTGAAGGCGCGGAGGCACGGGTGAGCGCGCAACCTCGTACCCGCCTGAACCTTTTGCTGACCGCCGTGCTCGGCCTGCTGGTCGTCGTACTGGTGAACTACCTCTCGGCGCGTCACTACAAGCGCTGGGATTGGACCGCGCACGGGCTGTTCACCCTGTCTGACCGTAGCCAGCAGTCTCTGCGCGAGCTCGATCAGGACGTTCAGATCTACGTCTTTCTGGGTCGCGGCGAGCAGGACTTCGCCGACGTCGAGACATTGCTCGAAGAATACAAGGCGGTGACCGACCGCATCACGGTCGAGTGGGTGGACCCCGATCGCGACCGCGCGCGCTATCAGGTCCTCGCGGACAAGTTCGGAATCGACAGCTGGCTTGCGGGCGAGGTGACGCTTTCCCAAGTGCCCGTGGTCGTCACCAGCGGCGACCGAAAATGGAAAGTGGAGCGCCATCAGTTGATCGTCGAAGACTTCGACACCTTCGAAGATGCCGATGGCCACAAGCTCGACCTGCAATCCGAACGAGCGCTGACCGGCGCCATCCTCGAAGTTACGACCGGCGAGCCAACCAAGGTCTGCGTGTCGGCGGGCCACGGCGAGTGGGAGGTCGGGGCCTATGGCGAGCGCAGCCTCGATGGGGTGGCCCGTGAGCTCGAGTGGGAAAAAATCGAAGTCGAGCCGTTCGAGGTTCGCACCGAGGACGTCCCCGAAACCTGCGACGCGCTGTTCGTCATCAGCCCGCAACGGGTGTTCTCCGAGGAGGAGGTCGCAGTCGTGGACCGCTACCTCGCCTCCGGCGGCAATGTGCTTCTCGCGTTCGACCCGGTGCTGAAGAAGGAAGCGCTGACGCCGACGGGGTTTGAAGCCTCACTCGCGAAGCGCGGGATCCTCGTCGGGCACGACTTGGTCATCGAAAACGACACGGCGCAGCAGCTCCCCGGCAACCCAGGAGATCTGTTCCTCGTCACCAACCTCGGCACGCATCGCCTCGTCGACACGATCGGGAAACGTGGCGGCGGCGTCCTCTTGGCGGTGGCTCGCTCGATAGACGCAACCGAGGGAAGCGACACCGAGGTGCTGTTCCGAACCAGCCCCAATGCCGTGGCCGAGACCGACATCTCGCGCGCGATCGACCCGGACCCCAAGGGAGAGCCGACGCCTCCGAGCGCGGTGCCCCTTGCCGTCGCTTGGGAGTACGTCCCGCCACTTGGCGAGGACTTGAAGCCCGTGAAGACCGAAGGGCCCGCGCCGGGTAGGCTGCTGGTTCTCGGAGACAGTGATTGGATGAGCCCAGAGCTCCTCGACAACCCACAGTTGTCGAACATCGACTTCCTGTCCTCCACCGCGGGCTGGCTCACCCAGCGCGAGGCGCTGATCAACATCGCACCACGCAAGACCAACGCGCGCGCGGTGATCATGAGCGACGCGGATCTGCAGAATCTACTGTTCCGAGTCGTGGTTCTGCTGCCGCTGGCGGCATTCATCGCCGGCTTCGGCGTCTGGTGGTCGAGGCGTTCATGAGCGCGCGAACCCCGATCATTCTGCTGATCGTAGCTGCCATTCTGTTGGCCTACGTGCTGCTATTCGAGACTGGCCGCCCCGGACGCAAGGAGATCGACTCGCGGTCCGGGTTCCTGCTGGAATCCGTGGTCCGCGAACGTATCACTCGCGTCCGAATCGCGTCTGGGGAAGAGCGCGTGGCGCTGCTCCGCGAGGGGGAGGGCTTCGACGAGACCTGGACCCTCGAAGAGCCGAAGCAGGCCGCCGCCGATCCGGAGGTCATCGAAGACTACCTCCGTAACTGGGAGTTTGCGATTCCGGTTCGCACACTGCAGAGCCCAAGCCCGGAGGACCTCCAGAACTTTGGCATCGAGACCGCGAAGGCCGAGGTCACATTCGAGATGGGGCGAGCGAAGGTGCGCGTGTCTCTGGGCTCGGGATCTCCGGTGGACGGCGGCGGCTACGTGCGCATCGACGACGGCCCGCAAGTGATCGTCGTCAACGACGACGTGGTCGCGCTCTTTGACCGCAAGGCCGATGCCTTCGAGATCAAAGGCGACGCCGGCGCACCGAACCTATCGGACCTCGTCGGTGCAGAAGAAGACGCGGCAGTCGCTGCGCCTTGATTACTTCGCTTCGGCCTTGGCGAGCGTCTCGTGGGATGTGTACTCGAGCAAGCCATTGCTCGTGTTGAAACCGCCCGATGAGATCAGCGTGAAGTGACCCTTCACGCGAACCTTATTGCCGACCTTCAGGTCCTTGGGCACCACGACCGCACCCGCGATGGTGGTCGTCTTGCGTCCGCGGCGAGCGCGCGCGAGTTGCTCCTGGTTGTCCGCGTAGCCCACCACGAGCAACTGCTCCGCCCGATCGGTCTGGTCCGCGGTGTCCGCAATGAACATGTGCGGCGCGGCGACCTTCGGACACTCTTCCTTCTTTCGCTTCGTGCAGGCTGGCGGCTCGTAGATGTCCATGATGTAGCCGCTCACCGAAAGATCGGTGTCGAGCACCTTGACCGGTCGCAGACGAAGACCGTACACGCTGTAGGACTCATCCTCGTAGGTCGTCGGAAACGGCGGCGGCGGTAGTGTCGGCACCTCCGGAAGGTTCGGAACGATTTCGGGAAGCTGTTCAGCCTCAGCCTCAGGCTCCGAAGCGGACGTAATCTGTTCACAACCGGCACTCAACAGCACCCCAGCCAACATCAGGCCAATTAGACGAGCTCCCATGTTTCCCCCTGTCCCACACAAAGTAACACGGCGGATTCGCGAGCGACAATCTAGCGGCCCGCGGAGGCACAGCCGCTGTCCCCGGGTAGGGGCTGTTCGAGCGCCATTTTCAGCGTGGGCGGAACGCCTTCGGTGCGCCGGAGCTGCTCGACAGTGGCCTTGGCTTCGGGTGATCCGAGGGCGCGCAGGGCCTCAATGGCGCGGGCGGCGTTGTTGAGGTCCTCGGTGAGCGCATGACTGGGCGCGGCGCGCATGACGACGCGGAACAGTGCCTCGACTCCGTCGGTCCGGCAGTGGGCAACCACATAGTCGATTGCCGCCGCGGTCACCGGAGGCCATTCGTTGCGGGCTCGCAGCCTCTGGTGAACGCGGTCCCAGCCCTGATCGTGGGACGAGTCTGCGAGGACACGGATGGCCGCCGCGCGTACCAGCGACATGGAGTCGTCGACCGATGCCACGATCACCGGAATCGCGTCGGCTTCGGTCCGGAGGCTCGCCACCGCTTCGGCGCGAACCATGGGCCAGGTGTCCCGGCGCGCGAGCGTGGCGCGCTCCACCAGACTATCCGGATCACCGGACAAGGCAGTCGCCGCGTTCGCTCGAACCCGCGGGTAGGGATCGCTCAACGAACCGCGCGCGTCCTCCCGATGCCCGCGTGCGGTGATCGCGTCAACGGCGGCTTGGCGAAGCATCCATTGCTCAGGGCTGTCGAGTTGACTTCGCACCCACCGGTCGACCTCGTCGCTCGCACCTGCGGCTCCGGCGCTCTGAAGCAGTCGCCATTTGCCCGCGAAGTCGGTCGACCGCGCGACCGCATACTCGACGAAGGAAGCGATGACCTCGCTGTACTCGTTGAGCGGGGAGAGACCCATCGCCACACTTGCAACCGCCGCCGCTGGAGGCCCATCCACGAGCCACGCGCGGAGCCGCCGTTTCGCGAAGCCGCCCGAGCGCTGGACTGCAGTCCCGAGGGCACTCCGGAGCCCAGGCCGGTCCGCGCCCCCTGGCTCGGCAATGGCCCTGAGCAGCGGTTCGATCGCAAAGTCGGGCTCGGTACGCGCCAGCAAGGATGCCGCGCGGTCACCAACGGCCAGATCGGCAAGGAGCGCGACCAACCCGTCGCGCCCCCTGGGTGTGGTCCGCCTCAGGATCACGAGCGCACGCTCTTGGATCTCCTCAGTGCCGGAGCGAGAGGCCTCGACCAGGGTATCGATCGCCGCGTCATGATCCCTGGCAAGCCCGGAGAGCGCGCCGAGGGCGCGCGTCTGTCCCAGCACGGAAAGTGTCGGCCAGGCATCGCGAATTTGCTCGGCCGCCCGCTT
>Ga0209271_10000583_pt1 | contig 12526 bp, 11 predicted proteins | sample tdAd002_FD_187123 | JGI IMG/M metagenome (GOLD analysis project Ga0209271, IMG submission 187123) | Marine sediment microbial communities from the Atlantic coast under amendment with organic carbon and nitrate - tdAd00.2 (SPAdes)... | ecosystem: Environmental > Aquatic > Marine > Coastal >... | reverse complement strand
GCCGGGGTCGATGTGCGTACCGGCGGCAATATCGGTACCCCGGCGCTTGATCTCATCAAGGATACGGAGCCCGATCTGTACGTGCTGGAATTATCGAGTTTTCAACTTGAAACGGTTGAATCACTGCAGCCGCAGGCGGCTGTCGTGTTGAACGTGAGCGCTGATCACATGGACCGTTACAGCGACCTGGCGTCTTATGCGGCGGCAAAACAGGCTGTTTACCGGCATGCCGGAATACAGGTAGTGAATGCCGATGACCCGCTTGCAGCCGGCCTCGCTGATACGACCCGTGTGCAGTTGCGCTTCACGGAGCAGTTGCCGGGTGAAAATGAGTACGGGCTTGTTGAGTCGGCTGGTGAGGCCTGGCTGGCGCATGGTACTGAAAAACTGATGCCGGTAAGCCGCATCCGCATGGCCGGCCGTCACAATGTAATGAATGCACTGGCGGCACTGGCGCTGGGTGAGTCAGCCGGGTTGCCGCTTGTTGCCATGCTTGAAACCCTGTCCGAGTTCCAGGGCCTGCCGCACCGGATGCAGCATGTTGTCACGCATGATGATGTGCGGTGGTACAACGATTCAAAGGGGACCAATGTCGGTGCAACCCTGGCGGCTATCGACGGTGTTGAAGGCAGGGTCGTTCTGATTGCGGGTGGTGACGGCAAGGGTGCGGATTTCACACCGCTGGCCAGTGCCATGCAAGACAAGGGGCGTGCAGCTGTATTGATTGGAAAAGATGCTGCCGTGCTTGGTGCCCTGTTAGCCGAAGTGGTCCCGGTAAGCTATGCGCTTGATATGGTCGAGGCCGTCACGCTGGCCGCAGCACTGGCACGACCCGGTGACTGTGTGCTGTTGTCTCCTGCCTGTGCCAGTACGGATATGTATCGTAATTTTGTCGAGCGTGGTGAAGTGTTTATCAATGCGGTGCTGCAGGTGCTGGAGCCATGACGGCCACTGCCTGCCAGGCCCGTTTTGTCGGTGCGCACGGTATGCGTTTGCCGCGCACCGATTACTGGTTGCTGTTCAGTGCGGCAGCGCTTGCTGTACTCGGCCTGGTGATGGTGGCGTCTGCCTCCGTCACCTTTGCTGACCGTCAGCTTGGGCAGCCCTTTTATTATGCGATTCGCCAGGCCGTTTATATAAGCGGCGGTGTATTCGCGGGCATTGTCCTGTTTCGCCTGCCACTTTCCCTGCTGGAGCAGATGGCGCGGGTGCTGTTGCTGTTCTCTTTTGTGCTGCTGTTACTGGTGCTGGTCCCGGGTATTGGTGTGGAAGTGAATGGTGCAACACGCTGGATCAATGTCGGTCTGTTCAGGTTGCAGGTTTCCGAGCCTGCGAAATTGTTGTTCATTATTTACCTGGCAAGTTACCTGGCGCGTCACAGTGAGCAGCTGCGTGTGCATATCAGTGGTTTTCTGAAACCCCTGGGACTGCTGGCTATTGTAGCCGTGTTACTGCTGCTGGAACCCGATTTCGGTGCAACAGTCGTGCTGACGGCTACCGTCATGGGCATGATTTTTATGGCGGGCGTCAAATTAACGCAGTTCGCCACCATGGTGGGGGCAGGTGGCCTGTTGCTCGGCGGGCTTGCGGTCTCTTCGCCCTATCGGCTGGAACGTTTGACAACGTTTATGAACCCCTGGGCTGATCCGTTCGACAGCGGTTTCCAGCTGACCCAGTCACTGATGGCAATCGGTCGTGGTGAGTGGCTCGGTGTTGGCCTGGGTTCCAGCGTGCAAAAACTTTTTTACCTGCCCGAGGCACATACCGATTTTGTTTTCGCGGTGCTTGCTGAAGAGCTTGGCCTGCTGGGTGTGTGCACTGTTATTGCCCTGTACGTGTTGTTCGTGTGGCGTGCGTTTATTGTCGCTGCCCAGGCAGCAAAGGCCAATCACCTGTTCGCGGCCAGCCTGTCGTACGGTATTGGCATCTGGTTCGGGCTGCAAAGCTTCGTAAATATTGGCGTCAACATGGGATTGCTGCCGACCAAGGGTCTGACATTGCCCCTGATGAGTTACGGGGGCTCAAGCATGGTGGTTATGTGTGCAGCCGCAGCCCTGGTGTTGCGTGTTGATTACGAGACGCGCTCTGCAAGTTTGTCTGCGAGAAGGCGGACGCCGGCCCGGCGCAAGAAGGCACGCGCATGAGACAGCCTGCAAACAGTCGCGTGCTCATTATGGCGGGCGGTACCGGTGGGCATGTATTTCCCGCACTGGCCGTTGCGAGGGAATTATCTGCGCAGGGTGTTGCCGTTTCCTGGCTGGGTACGCAACGCGGGCTGGAATCGCGCGTGGTACCGGCGGCCGGTTATCCGCTTGAGACGATGCGCGTTAGCGGCCTGCGCGGCAAAGGCGTACTGCGCTTGTTATTTGCGCCCTTCATGCTTGTTATCGCTGTGATGCAGGCCCTGGCCATCCTGTTGCGTTTGCGTCCGCATGCCGTGCTGGGTATGGGCGGTTTTGCATCCGGTCCCGGCGGACTCGTTGCCTGGTTGTTGCGCCGTCCGCTGCTGGTGCATGAACAGAATTCGGTTGCCGGTATGACGAATCGTTGGCTGGCGCCGTTGGCGCGTACGCTGATGGAGGCGTTCCCCGGCAGTCTGCCCGCAAAGCGTCATCCGGTTCATACGGGTAACCCGGTGCGTTCTGAAATCACCCGGCTCGCCGAACCGTCGGCACGTTTTGCATCACGTAGCGGCCCCTTGCGGGTTCTGGTGATCGGCGGCAGCCTCGGTGCCAGTGCACTGAACACGGCTGTTCCCGAGGCTGTCAGGCAGTTGCCTGCAGACCGACAACCCGTATTACATCATCAAACCGGTGCTGCGGATGAAGCCGCTGTACGGGCAGCCTATGCCGCTGCAGGCGTCGAGGCGCAGGTTGAAGCCTTTATCGAGGACATGGCTGCCGCATACGCATGGGCCGACCTGGTGATTTGCCGCTCGGGTGCCTTGACGGTTGCCGAACTTGCCGTTGTCGGTGTTGCCTCGGTGCTGGTGCCATTCCCTTATGCCACCGATGATCATCAAACAGCTAATGCGAAGTACCTCGCCGATGCAGGCGCCGCGATCCTTATACAGCAGGATGTTTTACAGCCCGGCAAGCTGACGGATTTGCTGGAAGATTTTTGCCAGCAGCGTGAGTTGTTGCTGGAGATGGCCTGCCGCGCACGTGCACTGGCGATACCGGATGCCGCACGCCGCGTTGCGGCCCTGTGTCTTCAGGCTGCAGGGGTGAAGACACAATGAGTGTGACACCGCATCCAACGGCCGCTGCCCAGCCGCATGGTATGGGACGGGTACGGCGTATCCACCTGGTGGGTGTCGGTGGTGCAGGCATGGGTGGCATCGCCGAGGTGCTGCATAACCTCGGTTACGAGGTCAGTGGTTCGGACCTGCGTGAGAATGCCGTGACGTCCCGTTTGAAAGACATGGGTGTGCAAATATTTACCGGTCACTCTGCTGCGAATGTCTCTGATTGCGATGCCGTTGTGGTTTCAACAGCCATAGATTCTGAAAACCCGGAAATTCTTGCGGCCCGGGAACGCCGCGTCCCGGTTGTGCCGCGCGCAGAGATGCTCGCTGAGTTGATGCGTTTTCGTTATGGAATAGGCGTGGCAGGTACGCATGGCAAGACAACGACGACCAGCCTGGTTGCCAGCCTGCTTGCCGAGGGTGGGCTCGATCCGACGTTTGTCATTGGTGGCCAGTTGAACAGCGCGGCCAGCCATGCGCAACTCGGCAGTGGTCATTACCTGGTGGCTGAAGCCGACGAGAGTGATGCATCATTTCTTCACCTGCAGCCCTCCATGGCGATTGTGACAAACATCGATGCCGATCACTTGCAAACCTACGAGGGCGATTTTGATCGTCTGCGCCAGATATTTATCGAGTTCCTGCACCATCTGCCATTCTACGGCCTGGCCGTGCTCTGCCTGGATGATCCCGAGGTGCGCAATATCCTTGATGAGGTCACCCGGCCGGTCATTACCTACGGGATTGAATCCGATGCAGACATCGTGGCAGCCGGGATAGAGCAGTCTGAAATGCAGACCCACTTCAGCGTGCAGCGCCAGGGCCATGACAAGGCGCTGGACATTACCTTGAACCTCCCGGGGCGTCACAACGTGCTGAACGCACTGGCGGCCATTGCCGTTGCAACCGAGCTGGGTGTGTCCGATGAGGCAATCCGGAAGGCACTGGCAGGTTTCCAGGGAATCGGGCGCCGCTTCCAGCTGGCCGGTGAAGTCAAAACAGCCGCAGGACATGTGTTGATGATTGATGACTATGCGCATCACCCCAGGGAGATTGCCCCAACGCTGGCTGCCGTACATGCGGGTTGGCCGGAGCGGCGTCTTGTTGTTGTATTCCAGCCGCATCGCTACACGCGTACGCATGATTTGTTTGACGATTTTATCCAGGTGCTGTCCGGTGTTGACCTACTGGTGCTGGGCGAAGTGTATGCCGCTGGCGAAACACCGATTAGCGGTGCCGATGGTCGGGCGCTGGCGCGTGGCATACGCGCACGTGGACATATTGACCCGGTGTTCGTGGAAGATTTGGCAACCTTGCCGGATGTATTAAACGATGTGCTGCACGATGGCGACATCCTGCTGACGCTGGGTGCGGGAGATATCGGTGCGATTGCCGCCGACTTGCCCGCCAGGCTGGCGGCAGGGGCGCGGTGATACAGGAATGATGGCTGCAGAAAAAACACAGCACTGGCGCGGTGAGTTGAAGGTTAACGAGCCCATGGGTGGCCATGTTTCGTGGCGTACCGGCGGTTGTGCACAGCGTTTTTACAAACCGGCGGATGTGGCTGACCTGTGCGAGTTTCTGGCAGGGCTTGATAAGGATGAGCCGCTGTTGTGGCTGGGACTCGGTAGCAACCTGCTGGTGCGTGATGGTGGTTTCCCCGGCACCGTGATCTTTATTTTTGGTGCATTGACAGAGATGCACTGGATTGATGAGCAAACCGTCCAGGTGGGTGCCGGTATGAGCTGTGCAAAAGTGGCGCGTATCACGACCCAAAAAGGTTTGACCGGTGCAGAGTTCCTCGCGGGTATTCCCGGCACCATGGGGGGTGCGTTGGCCATGAATGCCGGCGCCTTTGATGGTGAAACCTGGGAGCAGGTTGTTGCCGTGGAGACCATAGACCGTGCAGGGGTCGTGCATGCACGTCTGCCCTCTGACTATCACATTGCCTATCGCAGCGTAGAAGGGATAAACAAGAATGAGTGGTTCCTGTCGGCGACCCTTGCACTGACAAAAGGGGATGCTGTGGCTGCGCAGCGCCGTATTCGGGGCCTGCTTGCGCGGCGCAGTGAAACCCAGCCGACGCAGCAAAACAGTTGCGGCTCGGTGTTTCGTAATCCGCCGGGTGATTTCGCCGCACGGCTGATTGAGGTCGCCGGTCTCAAGGGTCTCAGCCGGGGTGGCGCACAGGTCTCCGAAAAACATGCCAATTTCATTATTAATACCGGCACGGCGACAGCGACCGATATTGAAACATTGATAGACGAGGTGCAGGGCCGGGTGGAGCAGGCGCACGGCATTCGTCTGGAAAAGGAAGTACACATTGTTGGCGAACAGCCAGCAGCGTAAGCGGGGATGAATACAGGTGCAGCAGACAAGGGCAAGGGTTATGGCAAGGTGGTCGTGCTGATGGGCGGACGTTCAGCGGAGCGCGAGATCTCGCTGCTTAGCGGGCAGGCCGTGTTGCAGGCATTGCAGGCGCAGGGGATTGATGCGCATGGCCAGGATACTGCGGCCGATGGATTTCAGGATATTCTGGCGCGTGAGAACTATGCACGGGCCTTCATCGCCTTGCATGGCCGCGGCGGTGAAGACGGCGTTATACAGGGCATGCTGGAAATGCTGGATATTCCATACACCGGCAGCGGTGTACTTGGCTCGGCACTGGCGATGGACAAGCTGCGTACCAAGCAGGTCTGGCAGAGTGCGGGGATTCCAACACCGGCATTTGCAGTACTGAAAAGTGCGGCAGACGTGGCCGTTGCAAAGGACACGATCGAGTACCCGGTGGTTGTTAAGCCGGCCCATGAAGGATCCAGCATCGGCATCAGCAAGGTCGATACGGCCGCTGATCTCAAGGACGCCTGGCAACTGGCCGCACGTTATGACGATACGGTGATTGCAGAGCAGTGGATCAGTGGCGCGGAGTACACGGCCGGGATCCTGGGTGACGAGGTGTTGCCATTGATCCGGCTGGAGACGCCAAATGTTTTCTATGATTACGCTGCAAAATACGAGTCCGATACGACCCGTTACCTGCTTCCCTGTGGACTGATTGCTGCACAGGAGGCCGGACTGCAGGAGGTTTCACTTGCCGCGTTCCGGGCCGTCGGCGCAGCTGGCTGGGGGCGTGTTGATTTTATGCTGGATGAGTCAGGCAGGCCCTGGTTTATAGAGGTGAATACAGTACCGGGCCTGACCGGCCATAGCCTGGTGCCGATGGCGGCGAAGGCGGTTGGGCGTGAATTCAAACAGCTTGTTTGCCGGATACTGGATACCAGTTTTAATGCCGGAGCAGAGATGCAGCATGGCTAAGCGCCAGTCAAAAACAGTTGGACAGATTGTTGCTGCTTTGCTGCGGGACAATGTCAGGACGATTTCCGGCCTGCTGCTGATTGCCTTGCTGGCTGTTTCGGTCGGCTTCGGGATGCAGTGGTTGTCAGATCCGTACCGGTTTCCACTCAAGGTGGTCGAGGTAAAAGGTGATTTCAGGTACCTGGACAGAGGGCAATTGCAAACGGTCATTGCACCCCATGCCGAAGGTGGTTTTTTCACTGTGGACGTGGTGGCTGTGTGCGCAGCTGCCGAGCAACTGCCCTGGGTTTACAAGGCAAGGGTGCAACGCGTCTGGCCGGATATCCTGCGCTTGCAGATAGAGGAGCAGCAGCCGATTGCGCGCTGGGGTGAAAAGGGTTTTCTAAACAGCGCGGGTGAGTCATTCATTCCCGCTGAGACACGGGTTAGCGGGGAACTTCCCGGCCTGGCTGGTCCTGTCGGTCAGGAGTCCAGGGTGCTGCAACAGTATCGGGTCGCTTCAGACTTGCTGGCGCCACTGGGTCTGCGCATTGATCAGCTGGTGCTCGACGGACGCCGTGCCTTGCATCTGCAGCTGAATGGCGGCGTGCAGCTGGAGTTGGGACGCGTACAACAGGCCTGGCAACGGCTGCAACGGTTTGCACGTGCCTGGCCCGTCGTATTTGAGGGACGCATGGATGGACTGCAGCGGGTTGATCTTCGTTACAGTAACGGGTTTTCCGTATATCGGGAGAATGTAACAGCGGTTGCTGCCAGGGAGAAACAGGTTTGATCAAGTCAGGAATTATTTTGTATGTCCAAGAAAGCTGAAAAACAACTTATCGTCGGACTGGATATTGGCACCTCCAAGGTGGTTGCCATCGTCGGCGAAATCATGCCGGAAGACAAGCTGGAAGTAATCGGCATCGGTTCGCACCCGTCAAAGGGGTTGAAAAAGGGCGTGGTCGTGAATATCGAGTCCACCGTGCATTCGATTCAGCGTGCCGTCGAGGAAGCAGAGTTGATGGCGGGTTGCCAGATTCATTCGGTCTTTGCAGGTATTGCAGGCAGCCATATCCGCAGCCTGAATTCACATGGCATCGTGGCCATCCGGGACAAGGAAGTTACCCCCAATGATGTTGAACGGGTAATCGATGCGGCGCGTGCTGTCGCAATCCCCGCCGACCAGAAGATACTGCATATTCTCCCGCAGGAATTCCTGATTGATAACCAGGATGGGATACGCGAGCCGGTTGGTATGTCCGGCGTACGGCTGGAGGCCAAGGTGCACATGGTTACGGGGGCTGTGAGTGCGGCGCAAAACATCATCAAGTGTGTGCGCCGCTGTGGCCTGGAAGTCGATGACATCATCCTTGAGCAACTGGCATCGAGTTACTCGGTGTTGACGGATGACGAGAAAGACCTGGGTATTTGCCTGGTCGATATCGGTGGCGGCACGACTGATATTGCCGTTTTTACCGAGGGTTCGATTCGCCATACCGCAGTCATCCCGATTGCCGGTGACCAGGTGACCAACGATATTGCGGTTGCCCTGCGTACACCGACGCAGAATGCAGAAGACATCAAGATTAAATATGCCTGTGCACTGACCCAGCTGGCCAGCGCCGAGGAAAGCATCGAGGTGCCGAGTGTCGGTGACCGGCCACCGCGCAAGCTGGCACGTCATACGCTGGCCGAGGTCGTGGAGCCGCGTTATGAAGAACTGCTGGGTCTGATACAGGCCGAGTTACGGCGCAGTGGATTTGAAGACCGGGTGGCTGCCGGAATCGTGTTGACCGGTGGCAGTGCCAAGATCGAGGGACTGGTTGAGCTGGCAGAGGAAGTATTTCATATGCCGGTGCGCCTGGGTGTGCCCCAGTATGTGACGGGGCTGGTGGATGTTGTACGTAACCCGATTTATTCAACCGGTGTCGGGCTGTTGCTGTTCGGTCATCAAAATCGTGATCAACGATCGCTGGAGGGTGGATTGGGCAAGGGTTTACACGGGGTGTGGGACAGGATGAAGGGTTGGTTTCAGGGAAATTTCTAGGTGGTAAAAAGGTTGAAGTTTGTCATGACAAGTGAGGTTGGTATGACAGCTTTTAATATAAACGAAGGGTTGTTTCGGCAAAGGAGAAGACATCATGTTTGAATTATTAGATTCTTGTGGGCAAAGCGCGGTAATCAAGGTACTCGGTGTAGGTGGCGGTGGCGGTAATGCCGTAGAGCACATGGTAGAGGCCAATATTGACGGGGTGGAGTTTATCTGTGCAAATACGGATGCGCAGGCACTGAAGGGCATGGGTGCACGTACCACCTTGCAGATCGGCGGGACCATTACCAAGGGGCTTGGCGCGGGTGCCAACCCGGACGTCGGCAGGCAGGCGGCCCAGGATGACCAGGACCGGATCAGGGAAGTCATCGAGGGGGCTGATATGCTGTTTATTACTGCCGGCATGGGTGGCGGTACCGGTACCGGGGCAGCGCCGGTGGTTGCCCAGATTGCCAAGGAAATGGGAATACTCACCGTGGCAGTGGTCACCAAGCCGTTTTCCTTTGAAGGCAGCAAACGTTTGCATATTGCTCACAACGGTATCAAGGAACTGGGCCAGTACGTGGATTCCCTGATCACCATTCCAAACGAGAAGCTGCAGCTGGTGCTGGGCAAACAGATCAGTCTGCTGGATGCGTTCCGTGCCGCCAATGATGTGCTACAGGGTGCCGTGCAGGGGATTGCAGAGCTGATCACCCGCCCCGGGCTGATTAACGTGGATTTCGCGGACGTGCGTACGGTTATGTCCGAGATGGGTATGGCGATGATGGGGTCGGGTACTGCCAAGGGTGATGACCGTGCCCGTGAAGCGGCCGAGGCGGCAGTTGCCAGTCCCTTGCTGGATGATATTGACCTGATGGGCGCCCATGGCATCCTGGTAAACGTAACAGCCGGTATGGACCTTGCTATTGGTGAATTCGAGGAGGTCGGTAATACCGTCAAGGAATTTGCCTCTGAAAATGCCACCGTGGTCGTGGGAACCGTGATTGATCCGGATATGCGCGATGAGTTGCGCGTCACCGTGGTCGCTACCGGCCTGGGCCTCGATGCACGGCACACGCCAGCCGAGAAGCCCACGCTTGTGCATGTGACGGCCGCTGCCGAGGCGCAGGATTATGACCGCCCGACCATACAGCGCATAAAGGCTGCCGAGCAGGCAAAAGCTACCGGGGGCAACGCGGCGGAAGACATGGATTATCTCGATATCCCTGCCTTCCTGAGACGCCAGGCGGACTGAAGCAGGACGCAGCGAACCAACGATCGGGACCACGGCAGCCTGTCTGTCGTGGCCGCCCGGAAGACAGGGAGTCTATACATAATAATTATGTATGAATAAGTGTAGTGAATGGTGATGCGGTGGCGCAGGTCACATATGTGGCCTGCTGCTATGCAGGGGGGGTAATTCTGTGTTAAGCTCGCTGCGGCTTTTTTGGTACTTGTCAGAGAAAACGGCTGCCCATTAGAGGACTCATAAGCCATGATTCGACAACGTACTCTTAAGAATGTAATTCGCGCAACGGGTGTGGGTCTGCACACCGGTGAGAAAATCTATCTCACGCTTCGGCCGGCACCGGTGGATACCGGTATCGTGTTCTGTCGTGTTGATCTGGAAGATGTCATCCAGATACCTGCACGCCCGGAGAATGTTGGCGATACCCGCCTTTCGACGACCCTTGTAAATGGTGATGTCCGTATTTCAACGGTCGAACACCTGTTGTCCGCCATGGCTGGCCTCGGTATTGATAATGCCTATGTTGATTTAAGTGCCGCGGAAGTGCCGATTATGGATGGCAGTGCCGGGCCGTTCGTGTTCTTGATCCAGTCTGCCGGCATCGAGGAACAGAATGCCGCCAAGCGTTTCATCCGGATCAAGAAACCTGTCGAGGTAACACACGAAGACAAGGTTGCCCGTTTCGTACCGTTTGACGGGTTCAAGGTCGGTTTTACCATCGAATTTAATCACCCGGTTTTTAAGACGGATACCCAGCATTCCGAAATAGATTTTTCTACCACATCCTTTGTAAAGGAAGTGAGTCGTGCGCGTACATTTGGTTTCATGCATGAGATTGAGCAGCTACGCGAGCGCCAGCTGGCGTTGGGCGGTAGCCTTGATAATGCCGTGGTGCTGGATGATTACCGGGTGCTGAACGAAGATGGCTTGCGTTACCGTGATGAATTCGTGAAGCACAAAATCCTGGATGCGATTGGTGACCTCTACCTGCTTGGTCATAGCCTGATAGGCGCTTTTGACGGATTCAAGTCGGGGCATGCCCTGAATAACGAGTTGTTGCGGGCCTTGATGGCCGACGAGACTGCCTGGGAAGAAGTGACATTTGATGATGTCAGTGAGGCACCGATCTCGTTTCTGCAGCCAGTTCCGGCCAGTTAAGCCGATTTCTTCCCTATAGGTTCAACGCCGGGCCCGTGCTTCAGCGGGCAGTGTGGCGGCGGGCCAGTCTGAGCAGTCCAGCTTTCAGCGCAGGATCCGATACAGACTGTGCAGTCTGTATTAACGAGGCCGCACCCCGGGATGTAAGCGCGGGCATGGTATGACGCTTCCCGGCAGGGGAGGGCTGAACCAAAGGCTTTACCCGGACACGCACAGTACGGATGTCAAGGCGAGGGTAGTCAGCGAGTTGCTTTACCAGCCCTGATGCATGGAAACGAAGGCGGGCCGCCCAGACGGGAGAGTCAGCCGCCAGAATCAGGGTAGTACCCGAGACGGTGAGGGTGCTGCAATGTTCGTTCAGCGGTACGGGAATGAGTTCGTGAAGTCGCTTGTCAAGCGCCATCAGTTCCCGGGCCCTGGAGAGCAACTGCGTGTACCTGCTGCTGCCGGTTAATTTATTAATTTTTGAAGGTTTGTTCATGTGATCTGATTGAGTTATGAATATTATAGTGCTTACAAACATGCGCGGAAAGACCTGGAATGTCGTGGTCAGTCCGCTTCGCCTCGGTTTATCGGTTGTTGCCGGCCTGATGTTGTTCTTTGCTGTGGCGGTCTACACCGGTACCCGCCTGGTTGACAATGAAATCAGCTATCTTGAAGGCTGGAAAGGCATGATCAAGCACCAGCAAGCCAGGATTGCCGCCACCCGTCAGGATGCAGAGGTTGAGCTGGATGCCCTGACGCTTCGAATTGGAAGAATGCAGGCACAGATGATGCGCCTGAATGCCCTGGGTGAGCGTCTTGTTACACAGGCTGACCTTGAAAGCAGTGAGTTTGATTTTGATGCAGTTCCTGCAGTCGGTGGACCCGGTGAGATGCCGGGCACAGAATCTGTACAGTTTGCTGATTTTCTGTCCATGCTTGACCAGATGGACAGTGAGCTGGATGACAGGCGCGAGATGCTTTCAGTACTGGAGGTATTACTCATGAGCAGGAGCTTGCATGAGCGTGTCATGCCTTCCGGTAAACCTGTTAATGAAGGCTGGTTGTCCTCGAAGTATGGCAAACGCAGTGACCCGTTTACCGGTAAGAAGGCTTTCCACAAGGGCCTGGATTTTGCCGGCAAGAAAGGTGCCGATGTCCTGGCCGTGGGAGATGGCGTGGTCAGCTGGTCAGGAAAGCGCCAGGGTTACGGTAACCTGGTCGAGATCAATCATGGCAATGGTTATGTCACCCGATACGGACACAATCAGCACCACCTTGTTGAGGTCGGTGATACGGTCAAGAAAGGGCAGCAAGTCGCCATGATGGGTTCAACCGGTCGTTCTACCGGGCCACACGTGCATTTTGAAGTCCTGCATAATGGCAAACGAGTCAATCCTGCCAAATATATAGGCAAATAGAGCGCTCTATTCCCGCCTGACGGTTTTTTTGTTTGGTAAAATTATTAACCTGTAGGAGCGCCTTGCAGGCGCGATTCTATTTATATGCGGGCTCTCGCGCCCGCCGGCGAGGTACTTTCTCTTGCTTGCCCCCTAATCTA
>Ga0209271_10000582_pt1 | contig 12532 bp, 7 predicted proteins | sample tdAd002_FD_187123 | JGI IMG/M metagenome (GOLD analysis project Ga0209271, IMG submission 187123) | Marine sediment microbial communities from the Atlantic coast under amendment with organic carbon and nitrate - tdAd00.2 (SPAdes)... | ecosystem: Environmental > Aquatic > Marine > Coastal >... | reverse complement strand
ATGCTTGGTATATTCCACTATGCTTTTTTATAACCATTATTAAAAATAACACAAGCAGAGTAAGTATACATATTGATTCAATCTGTGAAGGGACAAAAATCAGCTTATTTGCAGTTCGCAGTTCTGCAATCAGTTCATATTTTCTTATGGGAAAATCTTAAGAAACTTCAGGAGATTTTTTGGCAGGAAAACTGTTTTATCCCGGCATAATCAACCACCTCTGGCAAGCTTCAGCAACAGACGATTGCCGGGATGGATTGTATTATTGTTCAGGTTGTTCCATCTCTTGATATCTTCCGGTGAAACGTTGTGGTTCCTGGCAATACTCCAAAGCGAGTCGCCGCTGCGAACCCGATAATAGCTATCTGTAATCGGTTCACCTGTATCTGTTAACTTGAGCTGCAGACGATTGCCGGGATGAATTGTATTATTTTTCAGGTTATTCCATCTCTTGATATCTTCCGGTGAAATGTTGTGAATCCTGGCAATGGCCCACAACGAATCGCCGTTGCGAACCTGGTAGTATGATTCCGTTGCTGTCGGCTTTAAGTCAGCTGTTACCAGGAGCCTGTCCCCGGGATGAATAACATTGGTCGCAAGGCCGTTAAGCCGCCTTATTTTTTTAGAGTCCAAATTAAATTTCCGGGCAATTTCCCAGAGAGAATCCCCTTTTTCTACTACGTAATAATTTCCAGAACCAGAATTATGCAAATCCTCCTTCACAGCAGCAAGCTCAACTTGCACCTCTGGTGGATTCACCTCATCCCTGACAGCTTCCTTATTGCGCATTGGAGTGAATTGAAGCACAGAGGAACCGCTTCCCGAGGAAACACCTGCAACTTTAGTCCCGCTATCCCGCACATAGAAAACCATTTGCTGCCCTGCCCGTATCCTGCTTATATCATTTAAATCATTCCAGGCAGCAATAAGATGGACCGGGACACTGTACAGCCTGGCCAGTTCAGAAACTGTTTCCCCCGGGCGCACTTTATGCAAAACGAAATTACCGCCCCCGGCCGCTGCTGCCACGTATCCTTTAGCCAAACTTCCTTCCGGCAGCATTTCATATGAAACGGTCTGATATGGAATGCGCAACCGCTGGCCAGTCTGTAAACCGGCGGATCGCAAATTGTTGGATTTAAGAACAACGGTTTTTGTAAGACCGTATCTTTTACATATAACGCTTAATGTCTCCCCATTCTTAACCTTATGGGTCTTGAACCCGGTTGAAACAACTGCCTGCACCCGGGGCAGGTTTTTTTCAACATCGGCCTTCTTTCCCGGCGGCACATTAAAAGGGTATGATACCCTGTCAGGAGGTGTAAACTCCTTCCGTAATTCACTGTTATATTTTTTCAGATCCTTCGGATCCAGACCACAGGCCAGTGCCACTGCCTTTATAGAAGTCCATCGTGGCACCTCCACTGTTTCATAAGCCAGTGGGGGTGCATAGACGATTTTATCAAAACCATATTTTTCCGGCTCCTTGGCAATGATGATAGCTGCTATCAGCTTTGGAACATATCGCTTGGTTTCCAGCTTCAAGTACTTTCCCTGGGCTATTTCCCAAAAATCAGTAGTCTTGTATTTCTTTATGGCTCTTCTGATTTTGCCTTCGCCTGCATTATAAGCAGCCACTGCCAGGTACCAGGAGTCAAACTCGTTATAAAGATCGTTGAGATATGAAACCGCCGCCTGGGTCGACTTGATTGGATTGCGCCTTTCATCAACATAACTGTTGATAGTCAATCCATAGTTTTGGCCGGTCGGCTTAATGAACTGCCAGACGCCTACTGCCCTGGCCCGCGAATATGCCCTTTCATTATAGCCGCTTTCTATCATGGCCAGATAAACGAGGTCTTCCGGTAATCCGGCAGCACGAAGCTGTTCATGTATCATGGGAAGATATCGACCGGACCTGGAAAGCCAAATCCCAAAATTTTTGCGGTGTTTTCCTGTAAAAAAATCAAGATAATACTGAACCTGTCGATTGACTGTCACCGGGAAATCATACTGGACCTCTTCGTCGGCATGTTCGATTGCCGGGACACCCTGTTCCCATTTACCAAGGCGCTTCAGATCTTTCAACTCCTGGTCTTTGGTCTTCTCAGGTTCAGGCTCAACATCACCCTGCAATCGATCTTCCTGCTCCGTTTCGCTAACAGCCTGGGGCAACATTGCGGATTCCCCCCACAGGGGGCTCATGTCCTCTGGACTTGAAGACGATGTCTGCGTTGGGTGGTGGCTCCGGTCAAGATCTCCTGTTATTACAGGGGAACAGGCAGCCAGAAAAGTAAAACAACAGACTGTGATGAGAATTTTATTTATGATTTGCCAATTTATATTCATTCGTGCCCTTTTGGAAAAGTTACAGAACGATATTCACCCTGCAACTTTTCTTTAAGCAAAAAATATGCCGTAACAGAAAAATAAAAGCTTTACAGGATAAGATCATGATTTCTTGGAAAGATGGGGTCAGTTTGATATGTTTTATAGTTGATTGCATATGGTAAGGTGAAAATGAGCCCGAAAAATTTTATGATAATTACCATACAATTCCTTGCTGCTGCAATAAAAAATTAAGTCAGGGCTTGAATTTAGAGGAATTTTAGAAGACAATACTGCCTCATTCTTTGAATGATGCATCTGGACTTTACAGTAAATTACTAAAGAGAGTCCTTTTTTTACATTTAATATAAACAGCTCGCTTTTATTACTTATTTCCTTTTAAATTACAAAATGTTACATATATGTGTCAGTGTTTGAAACACGAACAGATGCTTTCATTTTATGCTTAAAAAACTACTTTATTTCATAATAGCTTTATCCGGGCTGACAGTTGCTGCGGGCTTCTCTGCTTTTTTCTGGCTGGTTGTATTTAATCCAGGTGAAGAGATCAACCAGAGCAATATAGAGAAAATCCTCTCCATGGAAAGTCCGGTTTACTATCGTGACGGCCAGAACAAAATTGGAGTTTTTTTTCAGGAGGCCCACCGGCAGTATATTCAATACGATGAAATCCCCAAGGATTTTGTCAACGCCATTATCGCTGCTGAGGATAATAATTTTTCAAAGCACTTTGGTGTCGATATCCCAGGTATCCTGAGAGCTCTGATTGCCAATATCAAGGCCGGCAAAATAGTTCAGGGCGGCAGTACCATTACACAACAGACTGCAAAGAATCTGTTCAAAAGAAAGGACCGTTCACTGGGGGCCAAGCTGACAGAGCTGCTTTATGCCCTGAGACTGGAATACCATTATCCCAAAGAAAAAATAATGGAGTTTTATGCCAACCAGTTCTATGTCAGCGGCAACGGACACGGCCTTGGGGTAGCGGCCCAGTATTATTTCAATAAACCTGCTTCAGAGCTGGACACTCTGGAAATCGCATTTATCGCCGGCAGTGTCAAAAGGCCCAATTATTACAATCCATTTATTAAAGACAACCAGGAAACGGCCACTCTGGCTATGAAACGGGCAAAACAACGGGCCGGCTATGTCCTGGGGCAAATGCGCAAACTCGGGATGATAACTTCTGTCCAGTATGAAGAGTATATGCAACAGGATATCGTTTTTGAGCAGGGGAAAATGTTTTTTCCTCTCAACACTCTCATGGATTTTGTTAAATTAGGTCTATCTGTTCCTGAAGTGGAAGAAGCCCTGGCAGCCAATGGTATCGACAATATCGCAACCTCCGGCATAAAAGTCTACACCACAGTTGAAAAAGATCTGCAGGACCAAGCCTTTTACGGACTGCGCAAAGAGCTATCAAGGCTCAGCGTTCGCTTGAAAGGGTATACCCATGAAGAGGTACAAAAACACTATAACGGCCTCACCCGGGGTGGAGACTGGGACCTGCATGATAATGGTTTTCTTTTTGGAAGAATTTCAGCCATAGATATTTCCCAAAAACCTTCAATAAGTGTATCCCTGGGCAAGCTTGGCGGAAAGCAGAACCTGACAGGTACTATTGACCGTTCAGGCATACTGCCGGTTGTTGATTCCCTGGTAAAATGGGAGAAACAGCGCTGGACTGAACCTCAACCAGATGACATCAAGCGCTTTCTTGAAGGGATGAAGGTCGGTGACAGAATTTTCGTAAGTGTCAGGGAAATCGATAAGATCAACAATACTACTGTGCTTGATTTAGAAAAATATCCTGAAATCCAGGGGGGAATAATAGTCCTGAAGGCTGGAACCATTCATGCCATGGTGGGGGGGATGGAAAACCACTACTTCAACCGTGCTGTTGCAGCCAAGCGGGCCATGGGGTCAGTTATCAAACCTTTGGTATATACTGCCGCTCTCCAACTTGGATGGAACAGTATTGATCCTCTTGATAATGAAAGAAACCTTTTTGTCTATCAGAAGCAGGCATATTTCCCCCGGCCTGACCATGACAGCCCTCATAAACAGGTATCAATGAGTTGGGCCGGGGTTCATTCTGAAAACGTGGCGACAATCTGGCTTCTTTACCACCTTTGTGACCACCTGACGCCAGCCCAGTTCAAAGAATTAATATCACATATTGATCTGGACCGCCGGGAATATGAATCACATGCCAGTTACAGGCAGAGGCTCCGTGATAGTCTCGGCATCCTGGTGGACGAGAAACAACTGTACCGCGCCGCCTTCAGGCAGGCAGTCATAAATCTGGAACCTGATCTGCTTTTCAGCGGCAAGCTTGATGAATACCAGTATTTGCAGAAAATGCAATATGGGGCTGATTTTGAAAATTTTCTGGCGGAAATCGAAAACCTTTCAGGGCCTGAATATGAATCCGCGGCCCGTCGCCAACTAAAAATTGAGGAAGAGATAAAGGTCCGACAACAAATTCTCAGGAACAACTACCTTCAGCATATGACTCTTTTGCAGGAAATTGAATTCCTGCGTGGGAGCCTTTCAAAACATCAAGAAATGACAGATACTGAAACCCAGGCGATGTTTTTCGGTTCTTTCTATCTTGATAAGGCAAATGACACTATTATCTATGCAAGTGAACCCGATGAAAACGGTTTCTGGAAAAGGCTCAGTCCGGCAGACATCCAAAAACGCTTGCGCCCCCTTTCATTGACAAGATTCAGAAAAAATTTCCAGAATGACTTCTGGAATAATATGCTCGTTGAAGGGAAAATCAGCGTCTCTACCCTGCAGATGCTCAGTAATTCAGTTCAGACTGAGTATAAACAATTATCCTCCCGCCCTCCTTACAGTTTTGAAATTTTGTCCCTGATTCCCGACTTCCGCGTTTTAGCCGGTTTGCATTATGTAACTGCGCTGGGAAAAGCCCTCAACATCAAAAACCAACTGGAACCGGTCCTGTCATTCCCGCTGGGTTCAAATGTAATTTCTCTCCTTGAGACAGCCATGGCCTATCAGGCAATTACCACAGGTTATGTAACGATAAGCGGCCAGGATGATACACTTGATGAATTAGCAATAATTGACCGGATCGAAAATGCAGAAGGCGAGACCATCTTTGTTCCTGAAAGAAAAAAGAAAAGAGTGGTTGATGCCAAGACAAGTCTTGCGGTTAGCGATATTCTGCGAAACATAGTTAAATTCGGCACCGGCCGGTATGCAGATAGAAATGTCAGGCTCCACAGTTTTGATCCTGAAACAGAGCAGCAACTCAGGCAATTTGACCTGCCTGTCCCGCTCATGGGTAAAACAGGTACGGCAAACCATTTCACTAACTCAGCCTTCGCAGGAGTGGTTCCCGGTCCCCATAAAGAACAAAACGGCTTTGTCACGGAAAACGGCTATACCGTCACAGCATATGTCGGTTTTGACACAAACGATCCCATGGTGAGAAGCACAACTCACATTACAGGTTCCAGTGGAGCCCTGCCCGTTTGGACCAGAATGGCAAATGGCATCCTGCTTGAAAAAAACTATGGGACTCAACTGGACCTCGTGGACCTGGCTTTTTCCGTTGATCCTATAAACGGAGAGACAGGCTTGCGCCTTATCCAGCAGGATCTGGGGCAGAAAAATATCCCTGTCAGCTCCGGGCATGGTTTACCATTGAGTGCTCAACATAAAAACATTTCTCCCAATAGATCAGACGCGACCTCACTAACCTTCGGCACCCTTCTTCCCAGCGGAGAGCTGGAGCCGTCCAGAACCTTTCAGCCCTTCTGGAGCAACTAAGTCTTCTCAATACCTCCTTTCAATATTCATAGGTTCGCTCCACAATCCTTCCTGTCTTGATTAAATCTTTTTAGCCATAGAATGGCTAAGTAAAAATTTTGACAGGTAAGCGTCAGACTCCGAAAAAGTGTTACGGCGCAGTAGAACACATTTTTTACATAGCCATCTGTCTTTGGTCTTGCATAATTGCCAAATTCTGTTTTATAGCTAAAAAAGCAAATGATTTTAATAGCTAATTATTCCCGGACACATTAAATATGAAATTTTTTAGAAAAAAAATCACCTACAGGAATATCTTACTGGAAATATCAATGGCAACATCTAAAGGATTCACATTCATTATACTATCTACTGTTCTCGTGGCCCTCTTTTTGGGCGGATGCGCTGCTACCCCTTCAGAAACCAGCTCTGAGATGACTGGGCCCCCTGCTCCAAAAAGTCAGAATTTTGAGCAGGGGCAACAATCGCAAACTGCACCATCCATACAAACTGGAAAAGATATCACTCCCCCTCCACAGGTTTCCTTAAAGGAGTCATTTTTGAGCAGCAAGGAATCTACACAGATCAAGAGAGTTCCTGTTAGTTATGCTGATGCGGAATTTGTCCAACAGCGCCTCAATGAATACCAAATCAAACTTGACCAGTGGCTGGAAATTTCTGAAGTTACCGACAAAAGCAAACTGGCGGAGCAACTTTCAACAAGAGGCTTTGAATGCTTACAGTTATTGGAATGGATATTGACTGGTTACAGTTCACTGCTTGAAAGAATGCAACAGGGAGAAACCGTTTCTGTTGACAAAACCGATACGGTTGACCCAAAAAGAATGCAGCAGCTCGATATAACTTTTCTTGAAAGCCGGTGTGGTGAAATTCTTGCCATGGAGACTTCAGTTCGGCCAGAGTTAACAACAGAAGAAGAACCGCAATATTCCTTTGATGAAGCCCAGGAAATTATTATATCACATGTGGATAATGAAAATTTTCATGAAGCTCTCCTGGGGTATTCCAACCTCCCAACAGACTTTCCTGGGCAGAACCCGGCAATCTTTACCCAGCTGAACTATGGACTTGCTCTGCAATACACCGGTCAAGTTGAAGCGGCCGCGAGACATTTCAATAAAATGTTTGATTCAGGCGACCTTTCAGTAGAGCCCCTCAGTCTGCAGCTGGAAATTGCTGATCTTCTCCTGGCCAGCTCCAATATTGATGCTGCAAAATCGCACTATGAAAGTTTCATCCTGGCGCACAGGTCAATTGAGGCGGAAAAATTGTGGGCAATGGAACAATTGGCTTTCCTGCGTTCTGTCGATTCTGAGTCTGAGGATATGCTTGCTTATACAAAACTCCTGCGTGAATTCCTGATTTATGATTACAGGATTCACAGCGTAGCCTTAAATAAAAAAATAAATACGTTTGCAACTGAGCATGCCGGCAGTCCCATTGCAGTGAGTGCCTTACGGCTCAAAACTTTTACAATTGAGCAGTTAAATTTATGGTTTGGCAGACAGCTGGTAAAAATCGACTCTCTTGTTGCAGAAAAAAAATTCACTGAAGCCACAGATATTCTTAAAAACATGACAAACTACTATCTTCCCGCAGATTTGCAGGCAGTAGTGCAGAAAACATATTACGAGGTCGCCCAGGCTGAACTGCAGGAAACCGAGGATCAACGTCGCATTCAGGAAATGGAATTGACTGAAAAGTGGGACGCAGCTGTCCTCCTCATGGATTCCCAGCGTTTTGATTTAGCCATTTCAGCCTTTGAAATCCTCATGGGTACCGACTATGAAGAACAGGCTACCATAAAGATAGTTGAAGCAGCCAACCTGGCTGCCGGGCAGATGCGGAAAGAGGCGGCATCACTCTTCATCCGGGCAGGCAAAACCCAAAACATTGAGAAAAAAAAGGAACTTCTTCTTGATTCCCATAGAATTTTGAATGAGATACTGGTCAAATTTCCTCAAACAGACCTGCTGGACAAGGTACATCATAATGTTGCCATACTTGAAGAGCAGATCAGAAAAATTGATCCTGCCCTGCTGGAAGAACCTCAGGAGGAAAGCCCTGCAAAAATGCCTGATGAATCACCCGCACCCATCCCAAGACAGGTAATTCAATAGACGGATTATTAAATGCAATTGCCCTCGGCGTCCTCAAGGGCCAACAGAGATCTTTTAATGTCCAGGCCTCCGGCAAACCCCCCAAGACCGTTTTGAGCTACCACCCTGTGACATGGGATAATTAAAACCAGGGGATTTGCTCCGCAGGCCGTTCCGGCTGCCCTCGCCCCCTTGGGCGAACCAGCCAGTTCAGCCAGTTTCTGATAGGTAATGCAGCGGCCATAAGGTATAGCAGAGAGATGGCTCCAGACCCTTTGTTGAAAAGGTGTACCGGCACCAATAAAGGGTGAGTCAATTTTGATTGGAAATCTGGACAAGTTTCCTGTGAAATAGTCCTTAAAAAATGTATTGTAGCGAGAATCCTTCTGTTTCAGGGTTTTGAAAACAACGCTGTTATCCAAACCGCTTAATTGTTTTCGGGCCAGTTCATGCTTGTTTGGCGCAAAAGTCAAATGAACAATTTTTTCTTCGGGTCCAATGAGGCAGTAGATGGTAAAATTCCCATAACTGTATGCAGTGGAGACAAAATCCAGACCAATCGCTGCTTTTGATAATTTCTGTAAATAATTTTTCAAAAAGTTTTTCATATATCCCTGACTCATTAAATCTGATTTGCACATGCATCCTCTGGAAAAAGAAACCCTGAAAATAGTTCGGCAGGAACAGCTCGTACAGGACGGAGACAGGATACTCATCGGTGTCTCGGGCGGCCCGGACTCCCTGGCACTTCTGCATGTCCTGGCCCGTTTGGCTCCAGATCTGCATATTACCCTGGCCGCTGTTTATGTCAATCATGGTCTCAGGCCGGATGAGACACATGAGGAAAAAAGCCATGTTGAAGCTGCTGCAAATAACCTTGGGATAGATTTCTTCACCGAAAGTGTTGATGTTACAGGACTGGCAGCGAAACAGAAAATTTCCATTGAACATGCAGCCAGATTACTGCGGTATGACTTTTTTGAGAAAACTGCCGAAAAATGGAGCGCAACAAAAATTGCAGTAGCGCATACTGCAGATGACCAGGCAGAAGAAATTCTTCTGCGTCTTATCAGGGGAACGGCCCGTAAGGGACTTTCAGGGATGAAAACCATTCGGGATGGCAGAATTATCCGTCCTTTTCTGGGCTTACCCAAATCCAGACTCCTTGAATACCTTAAAAAAAATTCCATTCAATTTCTGCTTGACAGCTCGAACACTGAAAACGTTTACCTGCGGAATCGTATTAGAAATGACCTGCTGCCGTACCTGGCTGAGGGCTACAATCCTGATATCAGGCAAACCCTTTTACGCACGGCGAATATTCTGCAGGACGAAGAAGAGTTCCTGGAAAATATTACAGAGTCTGTTTTTAAAGAAACTGTCTCAACCATCCCTGAGACCCTTGAAGAGATCAAAGCTGATAACAACCAACCGGACGAATCGAACAACCAGAAACTTTTTCTCAATCTTGAACGTTTCAACCGTGCCCCCCGTGCCATCCAGAGAAGACTCTTGGAAAAATGCTGCTGGGTAATAGGTTGTGAAGCACGGTCACGACAGATAGAGCATCTCCTGGAGCTTGCCATAAAGAATGCACCTGATGGCAGCCTCCACCTTTCTGACGGTCTTCGGGTTACAAAAAACAGTGAACAGCTTTGCTTTACTTATCCCCAGGGCCGGGGTTCATTTCGCGGCAATATCTCTCCTGATACTGGATTGGAATTACCTGAAACCAGCATACCGGAGCCCGGCATTTTTGAATTTCCACAACTGGGGAAGAAACTGGTAGTGGAACATATCAATAAAAACAAAGATGTTTCAGGAGAAATATTTCCAACAGGAGAACATCTGGATTCCTCCCTTTTCTCTTTTCCGCTCACACTAAGAGGGCCTAACCCCGGAGACCGCTTTCATCCGCTTGGATCGCCCGGCAGCAAAAAAGTAAGTGATTTTATCAGCGACCAGAAAGTTGTCCAACATACCAGGGGATTGGTGCCAATATTATGCGCCGATGACTCTATACTTGCCCTGCCCGGCCTTCGCATCGATCACCGCTACAGGGTTACTGACAAGACCACCCGGTTGATCAGGGTATGCTGGGAGGACATTGACTGAAAGAGAAAAGCAATTAGCTGTCAGTTATCAGCTATCAGCAGACAGTAAAGAAATAAACATAGACTTTTCCTAACAAAATAATTGGCATCGCATTTTGTCTGATTAAGATAATATTCTGAAGTATTAAGTGGTTGGGCTTTTTAAATTAATCAGTAATCTGACAAGAAGTATCTAGTTTCAACGACAGAGAAAGGTCCACATGTCCATTGTACACCTTAACTCGGGATGAGATTGCTTAAAGTCAAGATGATGGCAAGTAATATTGATTTTGCTCTCAGCACAATCCTAACACTTAATGGCACTTGACTAACACTTCCCAAATTAATTATATTCTTCTATAAGCTCAACGGGTATATAAATATCAATCTTTGGAGAGGGGAGAGTTATGAAAACAGTTTTGAAATCTTTGGTTGTAGGATTAATGGTATTCGCTTTGAGTTTTTCACCTGCATTGGCTGGTTTGGCAAAAGCTGGTGGTTTTAATTTTGAGGGCATAAGCTCTATCAAAACTGATGATACCCAAAGTTATGAGAAACAACCACGGGGGCTAATGTTTAACTTATCATTTGGCGGACCGAAGGATTATAAAAAGACTAAGCCCCAAGTTGCCTCGATATACGGTGATACACGGAGTACAGTTGCATTAGTTGGGATGTTGTGCCTCATCGCAGGAGTTGTGATTGTGGCCTCGGATTAATTTTGACCTCGCATAATAGATGACGACACATTAACCACTGAATTACCTCCAGAGTTCCACCAGCAAATAAAGTTGAATTACTGAATGCTATTAAAAGGGATGTTGATAAGTTCTAATGGCTGCTATCAATCAAAATTCGTGAATGATTATTAAAGGGTTGCCATGTCCAGTGGCAATCTTAACTCTTTCCAAGAGAGTAAAAAGGACAACATGCTGGCAGGAAATCTGGACTTTTTGAAAAGTTAAGATAATATATGGAAGTATTAAACGGCTGGGCGTTATTTTCAATCAAACTCTAAAAAGGAGAAAACAACCATGCGAGGCATACTGGCAGCCATTTTACTGGTAGCATTTTTAACTACCCCCCTATCAGCTCAAGAATTAACCGGAACACTTCTACAGATTCAAAAGTCTGGAAAAATAAAAATTGGTTATCGCCAGTCTCAACCGCCCATGTCTTCTTTAGGGAAAGACAGTATACCCGTTGGTTATTCAATAGATATCTGTAAGCATATTGTAACAGGAATAAAAAATAAAATTGGTAGTAATGTAAATATTGAATATGTCCCTGTGACAGCTGCAGAGCGATTTGAAGCGTTGTCCGGCAACAAGATTGACATACTGTGTGGGGCAACCACCAAAACACTTTCCCGTAGTGAACTTGTTGATTTTACACAACTTACATTTGTTACCGGTGCTTCATTCATGACCTTGAAAGGCACGAAGCTCATGAATAATTTTAATGGTAAGAAAATAGGCGTGGTGAAAGGCACTACCACATATGCGGCCCTGAAAGAACTGTTTCAAGATCCAGAAATAAAAGCTGAAATTGTCCTTGTAGATACAACGACTGATGGACTTAATGCCATGGTAAAAGGAGAAATCGATGCAATTTCTGCTGATCAGGTTGTTCTTATTGGCCTGGCTTTAAAATCAGGCAGACCGGAGATCTATACAATTCTGCCAAGCTTAATCTCTTATGAACCTTTTGCCCTGGCGGTAAGGAGAAATGATGCAGACTTCCGCCTTGTTGCAGATCGTGTGATATCTCATCTTTACCGGTCAAAGAAGATACTGAAGATTTATAATGAATGGTTTGGTCAGTTTTCCAACCAAATGCCTACAGCTTTTGAAGCTGTGATCATGATTAATGCAACACCAGAGTAGATTGAACCGTACTTCGATTTTGCTGCCAACAAAGTCCTTCAGTCCAGCCGGGAACTTTATCAGACTGTGATACGTGCTGTTTAATTTTCTGCAAGTTCGGTGACGCTGTTAATGTTTATTTCCATCCAGGTTTTAGAGGAGGATTCTCCACTAATTCTTTCTCCGCTCTTTTTATTCAATTGAACCACACATGTAAAAAAAGTTTACACGCTGCATGGTATTTCATACACATTAGCTAACCTTCTAATTTTACATGGGAATAGTTCTCATTCCCGTCATTCCTGATTAGCAAACTGGATGG
>Ga0209271_10000581_pt1 | contig 12548 bp, 10 predicted proteins | sample tdAd002_FD_187123 | JGI IMG/M metagenome (GOLD analysis project Ga0209271, IMG submission 187123) | Marine sediment microbial communities from the Atlantic coast under amendment with organic carbon and nitrate - tdAd00.2 (SPAdes)... | ecosystem: Environmental > Aquatic > Marine > Coastal >... | reverse complement strand
CATTCTTCTTTTCCATGAGCGACTCCTTGGTTTTGGGTTGGGTCTCACCCCGCGTGGGACCCAACCCAAAACCAAGGACAAGCGATGACAAGGAGGACCGTGCCAGTGTCAGTGTCAGTGCCAGTGTCAGTGTCAGTGCCAGTGTCAGTGTCAGTGTCAGTGTCAGTGTCAGTGCCGGTGCCGGTGCCGGTGCCAGTGTCGGTGTGAGCTTCGGACGGCGTTTGTGTGGGTGAGGTGCTAGCCTGCGCGGCATGGTTCGCTTGGCTGCGTTTGGGGTGTTTTTGGTCGTGTTGCACTTGGGGCAGCCGATCGTCATTCCGGTGCTTCTTGCGACCCTGATCGCGATCAGCCTTTCGAAAATTCTCGACCTCAGTGACAGGGGGCTTCCCCATTGGGTTGCCGTGTCGCTTGCGTGTCTTGCGGCGGTGGCCGTCGTGACTGCGCTCGGCTTTCTGACCACACGGGCTGCCACCGACTTTGCCTTGGCGTTTGGCGCGTATCGCGGCGACTTCGATCGCTTGCAGTTCCAGGCGGCATCTTGGCTTTGGAACCAAGGGCTAGGGATTCCAGCCACCGCGGTCGAGCAATTCGATCCGAACGAGCTGGTGCGCGTCCTTACCGTTCCGGGCTTGACCCTGGCCTTGAGCATCGTGTCGTCCGGCGCCCTCGTCTTGCTGATCACGGTGTTTCTGGTCGTCGAAAGCAGCTCGATCTCTCGCAAGCTCAAAGGCACGGATCGCCTCGGCAGGATGGACGTTCAGGTACTCAAGGGGGCGGCGCGGGACGTTCAGCGCTATCTCTTGATCAAGACCGTGACCAGCGCGGCGACGGGCCTTCTCGTCGCGGGCCTGACCACCGTCGTCGGCCTCGGGCACTCTCTGCTCTTCGGGCTGATCGCCTTCACGTTCAACTACATCCCCAGCATCGGCAGCATCCTGGCTTCGATTCCGGCGATTGGACTGTGCCTGGTCACGCTCGGCTGGCTTCCGGCCTTTGGCCTAGCCCTGGGCTACTTCCTGATCAACTTGCTCATCGGGATCATGATCGAGCCGCGTTGGGCGGGGCAGGCAACGGACCTGTCGCCGTCGGTGGTCGTCCTGTCGATGGTCTTTTGGGGTTTCGTGCTCGGACCCATCGGAGCACTCTTGTCGGTCCCGCTGACCATCATCGTACGCATCACCGCAGCGCAGTCGACGGAATGGTCTTGGCTTGCGATGTTGCTGAGCTCGCCGCGCAGCATTGCGCGGATTGAGGGTGCGTGACTCGTTGCATCGGCGGACCGTCGTCGCGAGCGCCTCATTTCGTCGCGATTCTGGTATTGGCGTCGTGCACTGAGTCGAGCAACGTCGCCTATGAAGTTCCGGCGCCGCCCGCTGCGGCGCCACTCGCCGCCGAGGTGAACCCGTTCATTGGAACCGCGGGCGACGGCCAGACTTTCCCGGGAGCGGTCGTTCCTTGGGGAATGGCGTCCCCGAGCCCCCATACCACCCTTACCACCGCAGTTGACGCCCTCGAGGGCATCTTCGTCAACTCGGGCTACCGGTACGGTGAGCCGACGATCCGCGGCTTTGGCTTGACGCACCTGAGCGGCGTTGGCTGTCCGGAGCTCGGGCTGCCCGTGGTTGCGCCGACTTCGGGCGATCCGCCGTCTGGCTTCGATGACTACGCGTCCGAGTATCGGAATGAGGTCGCTTACGCGGGCTACTACGGGGTGGAGCTCGGCGATCGAGGGATGATCGCCGAGATGACCGCCACACCCCGCACCGGTGTCTTTCGCTTTTGGTTTCCAAGGGGAAGGCCAGCCAACATCGTGGTCGATCCGGCCCGCGGCGTGAGCTGGGTCCGGAACGAGGCTGAGTTCGTAGACGGATTGACGAGCGGCGAGATCGCCGGTTCTGCGGGGTTTGGGCTGTTCTGCGCAATGCCGGGTGGCGGCCGGCTGTACTTCGTGGCTCGGCTCGACCGACCCGCAGATGACGTGGGCTTATTCGACCCCAACGACGTGCCCGGCGAGGCAATGGCGTTTTGGCGATACGACACCGCGCCGGTGGAGCCCGTCACGATGTGGGTCGGGCTCTCGTGGGTAAGCATCGAGGAGGCGCGCGCGAATCTCGATGCCGAGCGGCTTCCTTTCGACGATGCGCGCGATGCCGCGGCGCTCGCGTGGCAACAGAACCTCGGCCGCATCGAGGTCAGTGGCGGGAGCGAGGCCGACCGAACGCGTTTCTACACCGCGCTTTACCACGCTTTGATACACCCGAGCGTCCTGCACGATGTGAGCGGTGCCTATCCGAGGTTTTCCCGCAGCGACGTCGGACAAGCTCAGGACGGCGGGCGATACACTGTATTCTCGTTGTGGGATACGTACCGCACGCTCCATCCCCTCTTGACCCTAGTCTACCCGGAAACGCAGCTCGAGATCCTGCGATCGATGCAGGACATGGTTCTCGGCGCGGGCGCGCCCCCGAAGTGGGAGCTGATCGCCGACGAGGTGCAGATGATGGTAGGCGACCCTGCTGCCATCGTTTTCGCCGACTCTTACGCGAAGGGGCTGACGGACTTCGATGTAAGCGCGGTGTACGATGTGCTGCGCGACGCGGCGGACAGCACGGAGCACCGCCCTGGGAACGGCGACTACCTCGACCTCGGCTTTGTTCCCATGGAGGAGGCCGACTCCGTGTGGGGTCCGGTGTCGACGACGCTGGAATACGCTCTGGCTGACTGGTCGCTCGCCGAGCTTGCGCAGGCCCTCGGTCGCAACGGGGACGTCGACGTGCTCCTCGAACGTGCATCGTCGTATGCCGGTTTTTACGATGGCGACACTGGCACCCTCCGGCCGAGGAATCGCGATGGTTCGTTTCTCGAGCCCTTCGATCCAGACGCGATCGAAGGTTCGCTCCCGCTTCGTCTCGGTGGACCTGGCTATGTCGAGGGGACTGCCTGGCACTACGCCTTCTTCGTGCCCCACGACATGGAAGGCCTGATCGCGCTTCACGGCGAGCAGGCGTTCGCCGATCGTCTGCAATGGGTCTTCAACACCGATCGGTTCGCGATGTGGAACGAGCCCGACATGGGCTATCCGTACCTGTTCACGTTCGTGGATGGGGAGGCGCACCGGACACAGCGCCAGATTCGGACGGCCATGGACGGTTACTTCGGAACCGGACCCGACGGCTTACCTGGGAATGATGACGCAGGAACTTTGAGCGCGTGGTTCGTCTTCTCGGCGATGGGGTTCTATCCCGTCACCCCGGGGCTCCCCGAGTACCGTCTCGGTAGCCCGTTGTTCGAACGCATTACAATTCACCTCACCGCGGCTCATCACGTCGGCTCAACCTTCGTGATCGAGGCTTTGGACAACACGACGGAAAACATTTTCGTCGGCGAAGCAAGCCTCGGTGGCCAGCCGTTGTCAGCGCCGGTGCTTTCTCATGAAGCGATTACCAGCGGTGGCTTGCTCCGCCTTCAGATGAGCGCGCTGCCGAACTGACCGGGCTCAGCCGGCTACCGCATTGGACAAGCCGGCGAGGATATACGCCGCCGCGGGGACTTCTTGTCCGTCCGCTTCGATCCCCTGGATGCACCACCGAGCCGCATCACGCACATTTGCAAACGCCTTGTTGGGGGCAGGCTGCGGTGAGATCCAACGTAGCGCCGTGTACGCGCCCCGGACGAGCGAGTTCGACAGCACGATCGCGCTGCCGATGTTTTTCTCACGGATGATCGGCCGCCTGCCGTCTTCGAAGTCCTTCATGCGGCGTCGAAGGGTCGCGTCCGGGATGTGCTCGATCGTGGTCGTGTCGACGATCAGCGCGTGCCGTGTCGGCGCCGCGAAAACGTGCTCGTACGACTCCTGCAGATAGACGATGTCCTCGACTTGAATCGAGGCCGGCATCGAGACCAAGACGAGCGGCCACATGGCCACATCGAAGTCGATGCCCACCCCAGACGGCTGCGCGCCTATCTCAGGACGTCCCACCATTAACAAGATACTATCCAAAGTGCCGAGTGGGTCGCAACGAAATCGCGAAAGCCCGGCTAGAGGTGCTTGCGGGCAGCCTGGTTGACCTTCGCCTCGAAGAGCTCTTCGCGAAAACCGACATAGACGAGCTCGTCGATTTCGAAAGTTGGAATTGTCTTGAGCGGGTTGAGCTCGCCGAGGCGCTCGCTTGCTGCGGGGCTTTCCTCGGTATCGAGCTCGGTGAAGTCGATGCGGTTGGCTTCCATGTATTGGCGTGCCTTTCGGCACACGCTACACCATTGAGTCGCGTACATTGTGATCGTGACCCGCCGCCGAGCGAGGTCCCACTTCCATTCGGGGACGTCTGCATCGGTTGGCGCCGAAGGCCTGGGGGGAGTGTCTTCGAGCCGCGTGCCTTCCGGGCTCGGAACGTCTTCGCCGGGGATCGGCGGCGTCGGGGGCGCGGGGACCGCTTGAGGCTCGCGCGGGCGCGGCCGTGCACCCGCCGGCGCCGGGCTTGCCGGTCGAGGCGCAGTGGTTCGAACGCCTCGCTGGGGTGCTCCTTCCGGCTCGGAGCCGAACGAAGCAAACGCCCACGCGACACCGGCTCCGAGGAGCACGAGGGGAATGATCAGAGCCCACCACGCGCTCCGGGCAGGCGGCGACTTCGAAGGCATTTCGCCCAGGCGGCACAGCTCACATTCCCCGTGCCGATCCAGCGGGAGTTGGTGCTTCTCGCAGATCCCCATCCGTTCCACCATGTATGCCTCAGTTTACCATGAGCGCGTGCAGCCCGGCACCCCGGCTCCGGCGCTGAGCGAGCCCGTGTGGAAACAGGTCCTACGGGGCCAGCTCGAAGACCTCGAGCTCTCCAACCGAGATGAAGTTGGAGGAGCCTCCCGGATCGCCGTAGATACGGATGCCGTCGCCGAACATCGGCGTGAAGGACATCTCGTAGATCTCGTAGGTTTGCTTGGCTGATTACGCAGTCATTGAATCGATCAGGCCGCCTTCGAGGCTCGCGTGACCGAAATCATCGACCGGGTCGCCGTTGCCTTTTCGAAGGCCGGCCGCCGTCGCCAAGGTGTTGAGGAGCTTGTTGTGGGTGACGTCCCCTGCGTCGACGTAAACGCCGGTTCGAAGGAATCCGTCCGCCCCGCCGGCGAGCACGTAAGGGAGGTTGTTGATCGAGTGGGGTGGCCCGTTCGAGAGGTCGTTGATCCAGGCGCAGACGCCCTTGTCGAGAAGTGTTCCGGTTTCCGTCGTGTAGGCCGAAAGCCGGTCGATGAGCCTTCCGAAAAGGCGGGCGTGGATGCGATCCACCGCGTTGTGCTTGGCTTGAGCGTCGGGAATCGGATCGCCCTCCGAGCCGTCGGCGAAGATCCGGTGCGAGATCCAGTGATAGGAGGGAAACTGCTCGCCCTGCCACCAGTAGCGCGTGTTGTCGTTGCCGGTGCCGACTTGGAGAGTCACGGCATGGGTGTACCCACAGGACAACGCCAGGGCGATGACGTCGATGTGGAGCTCGGCGACCTCGACGACTCGGTCTCCGTTTTGGTGGTCGCCGTCGATCGCATTGATCGCGCTCACCGTCGGTCCACCCAGCGGTGAGCACTCCGCCAGCCGAATTTCGAGATCTCGAATCGCAGAGAAGTGCAGATCCAGCCGGTCGCGGTCATCCGAGCTCAGATCGCTGCGACTCATGAGCGCCTGCATTTGGTCGCGCACCAGGTCGTTGACACTTTCGCGTCGGGCGGCAATCGCATTGGCCGAGGTCTCGTCTAGGTTGACGAGGCCCATGATGTCGTCGAACGCGACCTTGGGGTTGGTCTGCGCGCCGCGGCGGTCGTTCGGTCCTCGGTATGACAAGACGCTATCCAGGAAGCTCGACGGGCGCATGGCGGCGAGGGTGAGCGGCCCGCGGCCGTCGGGATTGAGCTCCCGGGCGACGCGGTTGTCGAGTGATTCCCCGAGCGCGAGCGAGTTGTTCGTGGCTTCGGCGTCGCCCGTCGGTTGGGCTGTCAGCGCCTGAAGGCCGCCGCGCGCGTGGCCGCAGCCGGAAATCGAGAAGGCGCCGCGAACGCCGCGAACCAGCAAGAGCTTGTCAGCGTGGGCGCTCAGCTCACTGAGCGCGCGGTCGCTGTCGGCGGCCATAGACGCGGCGGTGAGGGCCCCCAAATTACGGGGCCAGAACATTTCTGGCTCCTCCGGGTTGCTATAGGGAAGCGCCTGCGAGCAGCCATTGCCCTGACGCATGAACACCACGAAGCCAGGATCGTCCGGGCTTGCAGCGCGCACCATCCTCGGGGCAAAGGTCTCCAAGAACGGTAGACCGACAGTTACACCTGCGGCGCCTGTGAGAAAGAGCCGGCGTGGAAAGGGCCGTTTGCCGAAAGCGCTCATGATCCCTCCGCATTGCGCACTCGGAACTCTTCGCTCTGCACGAGCTCGATGATCATCTCTTTGATCGAAAGCCCGTTGAGGGAAGCGTCGCCCAGGTCTTGAATGAGGTCGAGATCCGACCCAGCGGTGTCTCGGCCGAGCGCGTATTCGACCCACTGTTTGGTGTAGCAGTCGTGCGTTTGAACACGCGACGTGATGGCATCGTTGAATTCCGCCGCTCCATCGAACGTCACGGGGCCGTCTACAAACTCAAACGCCGCGGAAGCATCGATCGGCATCCCAAACTCCTCGGTGCGGTACTGACCAAGTCCGTCGAAACTCTCGAATGCAAAGCCGACTGGATTGATGAATGTCCCATGACAGCTCGCGCCGCAGGTGCCGGGTCCGGTGTGCATTTCGATCCGCTGACGAGAGGTCATCGTCATGCCGCTATCCGAGGGGATCGCTGGAAGCGCATCTGGCGGCGGGGGAAGCTCCGTACAGAGGACCCGATGATTGATGAATACCCCCCGGTGGACCGAGCCGGTGAGCCCTCCATGTGACGCCAGGAACCCGAGCTGCGTGAGCAAGCCACCGCGCTGGGGCTGCTCCGTCGGGCCGAAGCTAGCCAGCGAGAAGGACTCGTCGAACCCACCTTCGAGCCCATAAATCGCTGCAAGACCAGCGTTTGCAAACGTGTAGGGCGCCGTCAGAAGCTCAGCCAGGTTGCCATCCTCCTCGAGCACCACGTGCTCGACGAAGAGGCGAGCCTCCTCGTACATGTCATTTCCGACACCGCCGTAGTAGAGCGGAAACTGCGACGAGTCTTTGCTCATGTCTCGGTAGAGATCCCAGTTGAAGAGCTGGGCGTGGAAGCGCTCGAGCATCGCTTGACCGCGCGCGTCGTCGAGCAGGCGCGCAGCTTGCGCCGCAACTTCCTCTGCGGTGTGCAACGCTCCGCGCTCCGCCTCGTCGAGCAGCTGATCATCCGGCGTCGTGTTCCAGATCATGTACGACAGACGGGAGGCGATCTCGAAGTCGCCTAGCTGAACGGCATCGCCGTTCTGGCTTTGCCCCATCTCGACTCGGTAGACGAAGTGGGGTGACTGCAACAAGGCCTCGATCAACACCCGCACGCCGCTATCGAAAGGGTCCATGTCGGGGAAATGCCCGGCGCCCTGCTCGAAGAGAGCGACGTGTGCATCGACCTCCTCGTTGGAGAGGGCACGCCGATACGTACGCCGACCGAGATCACGCACGAGCGCGCGAACGCGCTCGGTGGCGTCACTGGGTAGGTCAGTCGGGAGCAAGCGGCCGAGCGCCGCGCCATCGGCCGTCACCGCCTCGGCCAGCGATTCCGCCGCTCCCTGGTAGTCGCCCCACAGGTCGCTGCTCACGCGAAGCGCGCGCGCGTTGTTGTCGAAGAAGCTGATCCGCGTGTCCGGCTCGAAGCTGTCCGACAGATCGGGCACCGCCTGCAGGCGGAGGACGTCGCGGACGCTGTTTTCCCATTGGGCATGCGTGAGCCGGGGAAACGCAGTTCCGGCAGCCAGCTCCCCTGTCGCACCGCAGACCGACCGCCCGCACCGCGGCTCAGACGAACCGCCTTCCCCAACGGCGTCGCCGATCACCCCATTGCAGCCGCCCATCACGAGGGCGCCACAAATCACCAACCACCGATTCAGCATGGAATTAATCCCTATGGCTAGTTACTACATCCAAAAGGGTGTAGGTGTCCAGGCGACCGCCTGCGCACATGGCTCAGGCGGCTGGCTGAAATCCCGTGCTAATTCAACCGGGTGTCAAACCTCAACGGCCTCCTCGGGCGGCTCGATCTGGAGCGGCTCGACAGCGATCTCTTTCGCGGATTCAGTCCCCACGACGGCCGGCCACGTATCTTTGGCGGCCTGGTCGCGGCTCAGTCGCTCATCGCGGCCTGCCGCACGGTCGAGGGCCGCGTCGCCCATTCGCTGCACGGGTACTTCCTCCGGGAAGGCGATACGTCAGTGCCGGTCATCTATCACGTCGATCGCATTCGCGATGGACGCTCGTTTGCGACCCGGCGGGTGGTTGCCAAACAACACGGCAAGGCGATCTTCAACATGTCGGTCTCGTTCCAGGCGCCGGAGGAAGGGCTCGAGCATCAAGCACCAATGCCCGACGCACCGCCGCCGGAAACGGTTCCCACGAACGAGGAGCGGCTGCGAGCCTATAAGGAGCGGTCCGACCACCCTGCGGTCGACTTCTTGCTGTCGCTCGACCGGCCGATTCAGCGGCGCGAGGTGGACCACGTCGACCTCCTGGATCCGGAGCCTCGGAGCGGCACCCAGCGCACCTGGTTTCGGGCGGACGGCGCGCTCGGGGACGATCCTGTGACCCACCAGGCGGTCCTCGCCTATGCCAGCGACTACGGTCTGCTCGAGGGCTCATTCAACGAGCACGGACACAGCTTCCTGACGGAGAAGCTAATCATTGCTAGCCTCGACCACGCGATCTGGTTTCACCAACCGTTTCGCGCCGACCAATGGATGCTCTACGTTACTCAAAGCCCACGAACCTCAGGCGGCCGAGGGCTCAACTTCGGTCACGTGTACTCACACGATGGCGCCCTCATCGCTTCGGTTGCCCAAGAGGGACTGATGCGAACTCGAAAGCAACGATGATTCACACGACGGACCAGCGCTTGGTAGCGATCGCGGTTGGCTTGTGGCTGTCTGTCGTGATCACCGCGCTTCCGGCGGCTGCGCAGCGCAGCCCGCTTCCCGTGTCCGCCGAAGAGCCCGCCGAGGCGGAGGGAACATCCGAGCTGTCCGAAATCGAGAGCAAGACGAACGAGCTTCGCTCCCGGCTTCAGGAGTGGCAGGCCAAAGCTGCCGAGTACGAACAGGCCGGGCAAGACGCAAGCGCGCGCACGGAGCTCATCGATCAGGAGATCGCACACCTCAAGGAACGCAAGGCGATCACCGTTGCAGAGGACTCCAGCTCCGCCCAGCTCGACGCCAGGCTGGTGGAAGCCGCGCAGGATCTCGCGGCAGCACGACGCGAAGCGGCGGAGCTCGACACGAAAGCCGAGTTGCGCGCAGAACGACGAAGGAGAGTCCCCGAGTTGCTATCGGTGGCCAAGCAGCGGCTCAAAGAGTTGGAAAGCGCTCCGCCTCCGTCGAGCACGAGCCCCGCCATGGCGGACGCGCTAGCCGCGCTGAACTTGCTTCGACGCGCCGTGCAGCGGGCCGAGATCGACGCGTACCAAAACGAGCTCGCGAGCTACGACGTCCGCGGTTCGCTTCTCGCCAAGCAGCGCGACCGGGCGACCCTGCGAATCGCGTACTATCAGGCTTTGGGCGACAAGCTCCGTGAGTCCAAACAACGGTTGGAGCGGCTCGAAGTCGAGCGGGAGAACCAGGCCGCCAAGCAGCTCCTCGAAGAGCTGACGGCCGTGCCCGAGGGGTTCGAACAGACGTTCCAGGAGCTGTACCAGCGAAATGAAGCCCTGGCTTCCGTGTGGACCAGTGAGGGCGGTCTCCAGGATCAAATCGAGGACGTCAGCATCAAGCTCGCGAGAGCTGAGGACAAGGTCGCCAAGATCGAGGGGGAGCTCACGCGGCTTGCAGCTCGGGTCGAGGCCGTGGGTCTCGCTGATTCGGTTGGAGTTCTTCTGCGGCGTCATCGGGCTGAAGCACCGGACATCGGTATGTACCGCCGCTTCATCCGGATGCGCCAGGAGCGGATCGGAGGCGTGCAGCTTCAGCAGATCAGACTTCGTGAGCAGCGGCAGACGCTGGCGGATATCGACGCGTTGGTGGACGAGGTGATGGAATCGGTCGAAGAACCGGTCCCTCCAGAGGAGCGCGCAGAGCTCGAACAGCTGCTTCGACAGCTCTTTGAAACTCAGCGCAGGTACATGGACGCGCTCATCGAGGACTATGAGACCTACTTCCAAAAGCTCGTCGACTTCGACGCCCGGCAGCAAGAGCTGATCGATCGCACCAAAGACCTCCTCGACTTCATCGACGAACGCATTCTCTGGATTCCGAGCGGTAAGGCTGTCCAGCCGGAGCTTCTCACGGACGGGCGCGACGCCATGGCTTGGCTCTTCGCGGCGAAGCACTGGGCACAGCTCGGCCGGGCGTTCCGTGACGGGGTCACTCGATTGTTGCCGTTGAATCTCCTCGCCTTGCTCCTGACCATCCTCTTCATTCCTTTCGTGCGATGGGTGCCACGGAGGCTTCAAAGACTGGGCGAGCAAGCCCAGGCGCCCGGTTGCGTCCGTTTCGCTCCGACCGGCGAGACTCTTGCGTTGACCTCGCTACTCGCGATCTGGCTCCCGGCGCTTCTGGCTTACCTCGGCTGGCGTTTGGGCCTCTCACCCGTTGCCACTCAATTCACCCGAAGCATTGCGTACGGGCTGGTCGCCACGGCTGGCTACTGGGCAACCCTCCGAATGTCGCGACAACTCGTTCGCCCGGACGGCGTCGCGGAGGCACACTGCGCTTGGTCTCAAAAGGCAGCCCATGGGCTTTGGCGCGACCTTCGCTGGTTGATCGTCGTCACTGTGCCCGCGGTCTTCGTGATCTTCGTGTTCGAGATGCGCGGCGAGGATCTTTGGCGCGAATCGGTTGGCCGACTTGCCTTCCTGATCTCGATGCTGGCGGTTGCCGTGTTCAACTATCTCGCGCTCCGGCCCGGCGGCTCGCTGGCAGAGGTCTTGCGCGGACGAAGCCTCCGGCGCCCCTGGGTATGGCGATCGGTTCAGCTCTCATCGGTGGTGCTTCCGCTCCTCTTCGGGACAGCCGCTCTCGGCGGGTTCTATTGGACAGCCCTTCAAGTTGCGCTTCGGCTGCACCTCACGTTGGTGCTTCTGTTCCTCTTGGTCATCCTCGTTCAGCTGGCGGCACGCTGGTCCCTGGTGGCACAGCGTCGAGCCCTCCTAGAGGTGGAGGGCCTCGAGCAGAAAGCCGACAGGCCCGTTCCCACCATGAATGTCAGCCGATTGATGATCGGCACCGGCCTTCTCCTGGCTCTCGTGGGCTCGCTTGGCATTTGGGCCGATCTGTTGCCCGCTACGAGGATTCTCCACCAAGTCGAGCTCTGGACCGTCACACAGACGGTCACCATTTCAGAGCTCGACCCGTCCGGCGCCGAGAGCTTTTCGACCGAAGACCAAGTGGTAGCGATCACCCTCGCCGACTTGTTCCGTTCGTTCTTGATCGGTCTGCTCACGTTGGCGTTGATTCGCGCATTGCCCGGGTTGCTCGAGGCCACGCTGTTCCGCCGACTCGGCGCTGGCGTACGCTATGCGTATTCGACCATCGTCAGGTACGCCGTCGTGCTCGCCGGCTTGGCGTTGGCATTTGATGCGATCGGCATCGGCTGGTCGAGCATTCAATGGCTGGTGGCAGCCGTGGGTATCGGCCTCGGGTTCGGCCTACAGGAGATTTTCGCGAACTTCATCTCGGGCTTGATCATCCTGTTCGAGCGGCCGATTCGCGTGGGGGACACCGTCACGGTCGGTGAGGTCAACGGAACGGTGACGAAGATTCGGATCCGGGCAACGTGGATCACGGCGTTCGACCGGAAAGAGCTGGTCGTGCCCAACAAGGAGTTCGTCACCGGGCAACTGATCAACTGGACCTTGTCCGATTCGGTGCTGCGTATCACCATCCCGGTTGGCATCGCGTACGGCTCCGATACGGACCGCGCAATCGAGGTTCTGACGCACGTGGCGAAAGAGTCCGGACGCGTCCTTCGCGATCCACCTCCTCAGGTACTGTTTCTCGGCTTCGGAGACAGCTCGCTGTCGTTCGAGCTCCGTGTGTTCGTCCGCAACGTCGCGCAGTTGTTCGTCACTCGGCACGAGCTGCACATGAGCATCGACAAGGCGTTCCGGGAGGCCGGAATCGTGATCGCATTTCCGCAGCGGGACCTGCACTTGGTGTCGGCTTCGGCCGATTTCCGACTACCAACTGGCCCCGCCAAGTGAGCTTTGCGAACACACCCTCATTGCAGGTTGTAGTTGATCATCATCGGTTGGCCGGCGCGCCGGATCGACAGGTTGAACTTGTCAGCCGTTCGTAGGGTCGTGTACGCGCCGAGTGCCGCGTCCGGGTTGCTCAAGGACTGCCCGTTGACGCTTTCGAGAATGTCGCCGTTCTGGATGCCGAGCTTGGTCAAGAGGGTGCCCGGTCGAACACCTCGGATCTCCATG
>Ga0209271_10000580_pt1:0-7500 | contig 12551 bp, 9 predicted proteins | sample tdAd002_FD_187123 | JGI IMG/M metagenome (GOLD analysis project Ga0209271, IMG submission 187123) | Marine sediment microbial communities from the Atlantic coast under amendment with organic carbon and nitrate - tdAd00.2 (SPAdes)... | ecosystem: Environmental > Aquatic > Marine > Coastal... | reverse complement strand
CAATTCACATTGCTTCTCGCAGCTGGCTGCGTTCTTCATCGGCGCACGAGCCGAGCGATCCACCACTGAGAATTGTCTAGTAAGTTTTCCGGGGGCTTTTGTTTCATAATCAAACATGTCATGTTAAAAATATACAATAAGGTCAGGGCGGTCTCGACGTCACCGCGAAACGGCCGGCCCCGAGGCTATTATTAGCCCGATCGGCCGCGACGCAAGAGACGGAGTTACCTTTGAACCTGGCCCAGTCGTTCCAGGGGAACGTCCGGGTCCCTCTCGGCTTTCAGAGTTGCCTCCCGTGAAGGGAGACATCCGTCGACCAAGAGCGTGGGTACCCTGCCGGTCACAGATTAGGTGCACAAGTTTTCCAAGCGCCTGTTCGCCCCCGACCAGGCCGGGACCTGGGACGGGACGAATCGCTTGCCACTTTTCCCCGGACTACCGTCCAAAAGGGTACTTCGCGGAGTTCTGTTTTCAAGCCTCCCGCCGAAAACTTCGGCGGCTCGCTTGCGGCGGAATGGGATGCGCCCGCAGCCTTGGGCCGCGCACGCACAGACGTTGAGCCAGGTTCCCCGTTTAAAGGGAAGCCCCTCCACCTCGCATTCTTCCGGCCCCTTTTCCCCCGGACTGCCGTCCAAAGAGGGTACGGTCGGGGACCGGGACGAACATGGTTCGAATTTGTTTACGATCAAATTAATCGGTTTTGCACTAGGCAAGATTGTTAATGATCCTTCCGCAGGTTCACCTACGGAAACCTTGTTACGACTTTTACTTCCTCTAAATGATCAAGTTTGATCGTCTTTTCGGCACAGGATCGAGCCGGCGAACCGGTTGACCGACCCGGCCGATCCGAGGATCTCACTAAACCATTCAATCGGTAGTAGCGACGGGCGGTGTGTACAAAGGGCAGGGACGTAATCAACGCGAGCTGATGACTCGCGCTTACTGGGAATTCCTCGTTCAAGGGAAATAATTACAATTCCCTATCCCAATCACGAAAGAGGTTCAACGGATTACCCAGACCTTCCGGCCAAGGGCAGACACACGCTGATTCCTTCAGTGTAGCGCGCGTGCGGCCCCGAACATCTAAGGGCATCACAGACCTGTTATTGCTCAATCTCGCGTGGCTAAACGCCACTAGTCCCTCTAAGAAGTTGTCGCCCACCGCGGCGGGTGGCGCAACTATTTAGCAAGCCAGAGTCTCGTTCGTTATCGGAATTAACCAGACAAATCGCTCCACCAACTAAGAACGGCCATGCACCACCACCCACAGAATCAAGAAAGAGCTCTCAATCTGTCAATCCTTACTGTGTCCGGGCCGGGTGAGTTTTCCCGTGTTGAGTCAAATTAAGCCGCAGGCTCCACTCCTGGTGGTGCCCTTCCGTCAATTCCTTTAAGTTTCAGCTTTGCAACCATACTTCCCCCGGAACCCAAAAACTTTGGTTTCCCGGGGGCTGCTAGCCGAGTCATTGGAGTAACGCCGGCGAATCGCCGGTCGGCATAGTTTATGGTTAGAACTAGGGCGGTATCTGATCGCCTTCGAACCTCTAACTTTCGTTCTTGATTAATGAAGACATTCTTGGCAAATGCTTTCGCTGTCGGTCGTCTTGCGGCGATCCAAGAATTTCACCTCTCACACCGCAATACGAATGCCCCCGTCAGTCCCTCTCAATCATTACCTCGGACTCCGAAAACCAACGCAATAGAACCGAGGTCCTATTCCATTATTCCATGCTCTGCTGTTCAGGCTGTTGCGCCTGCTTTGAACACTCCAATTTTTTCAAAGTAAACGTTCCGGCCGCACCCGGCACTCAGTTAAGAGAACCGGGCGCAAGCCGCGAGGGAGGCTAGGAACAAACAGTGCACCCCTTGCGAGGGACCGTTAGCCTAAGCCCTAGATCCAACTACGAGCTTTTTAACTGCAGCAGCATTAATATACGCCACTGGAGCTGGAATTACCGCGGCTGCTGGCACCAGACTTGCCCTCCAGTAGATCCTCGTTAAAGGATTTAAAGTGTACTCATTCCAATTACAGAGCCTCGAAAGAGTCCTGTATTGTTATTTTTCGTCACTACCTCCCCGTGTCGAGAGTGGGTAATTTGCGCGCCTGCTGCCTTCCTTGGATGTGGTAGCCATTTCTCAGGCTCCCTCTCCGGAATCGAACCCTGATTCTCCGTTACCCGTTACGACCATGGTAGGCGCATAACGTACCATCGAAAGTTGATAGGGCAGACGTTTGAAGGATCTGTCGCCGGTGCAGTGACCGTGCGATCTGCTAAGTTATCCAGAGTTCACCAACAAAGCGGGACGAGCCCGGTTGGTCTTGTTCCTAATAAAAGCACGCCTTCCGTAAGGTCGGCGCTTGGTGGCATGTATTAGCTCTAGAATTACCACAGTTATCCATGTAGGGCAACTCGTTCCAAGGAACCATGACTGATTTAATGAGCCATCCGCAGTTTCGCTTGATACAAGCTTGTACTAAGACATGCATGGCTTAATCTTTGAGACAAGCATATGACTACTGGCAGGATCAACCAGGTAGATAGATCGGTTAAGATCCGGGGCGACCCGAAGGCCGCGTTTCGAAAAAGTTCGCCAAGGTGACTAATAGTCTCCGAGGGCCCCTGTTAACGCTACTGGGCGAGTGGGGCCAGGGATCTCTTGGTTTCCCCTCGTTTGGTCACGCAGCTCGGCTCAACCTTTCAGAGATATCCCCGCGTCATCGAGCACCACGCTCCTCAAAATGCACCGCCGCAGAGAGACTCGGCGACGGCACCTTTTGCTTCTGTCCGAGCCAACCAAGGCTCACTCCTGTGCCGGGCAGCATCTGCCTATCCATTCTTGGGTTTCTTGCCCGGTGGACCGGCCGGTATGTGGGCAGCTTGGCCTCGCCTTTCGGGTACTCGCACAAACTGCACTCACTCCCGTGTGTAACCTTGCCACCTTACACGCCAGATTTCGGCCAAGGGAACGGCGGCCACGACCCCGCGAAAGCACTCGCGCGCCTCCGCGGGCAGGGACCTACTACAACTTGCGTTGCAGGCCGGCTCTTGGCCTGGGGGAGAAAGTCGCCGCTCGAAAAAGACCGGGTCGGTGTTGCCTGTACGGTATACAGCGTGTAGCTGTACATACACACGTACGTATACACCATGTTTGGTCGATCCGAGAGGAACGCCTCCCTTAAAGTAGCGACCCGTCCGTACGACAATCGGTTTGGCTACTTTTCCAACTCCTGCGCATGTCAAACGTTACTGTTACGTCAATGGGACTCCGGGGAAAGCCTTTCTAGAATCGAGTGCAGAGTAGTGCATCCTGGATTTGGTACAAAACTGCCGAGACGGTCTCCCGGTAAAATCACTCTCTTCAGAAGGAACGCCCACTAAAGTTTTGAAAAAAGTTCGGCAGATATATATATCCACACCTATATATATCCTCCCGTCCGTTCCCCGATGGGGCCGAGTTTCGACGACCTTGACCTTTACCGCATCCTCGCTCGCCGGCACCGCATTCGAACGCCGGCTCCCCCGGACAATACCGCCGTCTCCCCACCCCAGGCGCCACCCACCCCAAGGCCAGATTCCTCTCCGGCCAGGTACCTTTGCGTGCTCGGACGAGGTGCCGAGTCGGCGACGATTTGGCTCGCCCGAGGTTTCCCCGTAAGCGAGCCGCCCACTCTCCGCCTGGGAACAGCACAGATTCCGCCTGTTAGAACTAGTGCACGCTACCGTACACGCACGCTAAGTTTCCCCACGTCGGATCTCGGATGCACCGTCGCTCACCCTCGTGCAGACACCTGCCCGTTTAACCGCGCACATGTAGGCCCTACCCTACTTGTTCACGCCACCCAACGTGAGAATCGGTATGCACCAGGAACTTTCCCCACAACGGAACTCCACCTCCATCCCCATCGTGCGTGACTTCTTTAAACATTAATAACACGGCCGACTTACTTATCGCAACTTTCCACGGTGATCCTCTGCAGGATTTGGTGGCCACGGAGTGTACCATCGCCGTATTACAAATCACGTAGACGACCACCTGAAAACGTAAAGTTAGGCCAAAAATAAAATCACCATAAACGTAAAGTTAGGCAAGCGTGTACCACCGCCGTATTACAAATCACGTAGACGACCACCCGAAAACGTAAAGTTAGGCCAAAAATAAAATCACCATAAACGTAAAGATAGGCAGGAATGTACAGTCGCCGTTATTACAGTAGCTCACTTCCGAAGAGTTAGGCGCAACACCGCCATAGACCGTCAACGTAGAGATAGTGAAAAGAAAGAGGAAAAAATGCTAGGGATTCCTATATACCGTGTACTGGTGATGCGGCGATTGACAGAACTAGTGCACGCTACGATAGAGCCAAACATGCACGCGAGGTTTGATCACGTTCGCTCTCGATTGCCCCGCCGCTCACCCTCACGCAGACTCCACCCCGTTTAAGCGCACACGTGTAGGCCCAGTGCCACTTGTTCACGCCACCCAATGTACCGATCCAGATCCACCCGGAACTTTCCCTGCAATAACTGCGAACACCACCGCCACCGTGCGTGATGTATTTATAGGGCTACATTTAATTAACAGGTAGCCGACCACTCTTAAAACGCTGCGGGTAAATGGGTGGAGTAGCTGTGACTCTCTTAATGTACAAGATGACCAAGTTCCGTGATCTACGCCCATCACCCCAAAATGTATAAACTAGTGCACGCTACAAATCAATCACCCTCACCGCAATTTATGGACTAGTGCACGCTACGATGTAGACGGACACGCACGCGAAGATTCCTCACGTCGGCTCTCGACCGCCATGCCGCTCACCCTCACGCAGGCACAACCCCGTTTAGGCACGAGACTGTAGGCCCTGTTCCACTCTTTCACGCCACCTAATGTGAGAATGGTCATGCACCCGGAACTTTCCCTTAAATAACCGGGAACCCCGCCGCCAAGGTGCGTGATGTGTATATACAGGCCTACATTAAGCCGACCACCGTAAAGCGCGGTTGTTAAACGGCGGGAGTAGCAGTGACTCGCTTAATTATATATAGCATTACGTGCCAAGACGGCCGCCAGTGAAGAATCATCACGTAGCCTACCAGCGGAAAGTCATGCAGCAGTGAACCTCCCGCCCCAAAAGCCGTGCAATACACATGAGTAAACCACCCGCCCGAAAACGCGGGTAAAAAAGTGGAGTAACTTGGACTCTCTTAATGTACAAGATGACCAACGGTATCATGATCTATGCCCGTCTCAACTAGTCACCATCACCGCTATTTACCAACTAGTGCACGCTGCGGTGGAGCAGGCAGACACGCACGCGAAGATTATTCACGTCGGCTCTCGATCGCCATGCCGCTCACTCCCACGCAGACACAACCCCGCTTAAGCACAAAACTGTAGGCCCTGTTCCACTTTTTCACGCCACCCAATGTGAGGATCGACATGCTCCCGGAACTTTCCCTGCAATAACCGGGAACGCCGCCGCCATCGTGCGTGATGTATTTATAGGCCTACGTTTAATTAACACGTAGCCGACCAACGTAAAGCGCGGGTAAACGGCGGGAGTAGCAGCGACTCGCTTAATTCCAGCATTGCGTGCCAAGACGGCCAGTGAGGAATCATCACGTAGCCTACCAGCGGAAAGTCATGCAACAACGCCCAGCAGTAAACCTCCCACCCCAAAGTCGTGCAATACACATTAGTAAACCAACCGCCCGAAAACGCGGGTAAAAGTGTGGAGTAACTTGGACTCTCTTAATGTACAAGACGACCAACGTATCATGCATGATCTATACCAATTTATAAACTAGTGCGCGCGCTACAAATAAAGTCACCATCAACGCTATTTATTAACTAGTGCACGCTACAATTGGATGCAGACACGCACGCGAAGTTCCTTCACGTCGGCTCTCGATTGCCCTGCCGCTCACCCTTACGCAGAAACGGCCGCTGTTAACCACACAACCGAAGGCCCTGTACCACCCAATGTGAGGATCGACATGCACCCGGAACTTTCCCCGCGACAACTCGAACATCGCCCGTCATCGTGCGTGATCTTCTTTATAGGCCTACATTAAATTTTCTAACGCGTAGCCGACCAACGTAAAGTGATCGAGAATCGCCACGTACCCTACCAACGTAAAGTAAAAACACTCGCATACAGTGCGCAGTAGCAAACCGCCTAGCCGACCACCGTATACCTGCGGTTAAAAGAAGGGTGGAGCAGCTGTGGCTGTACAAATGTTATTTCTCAGTGTCATCTTATCTTCCACCATGCCGACCACCTGATAATGACACTTGGAACATTATCCAAATCCACCACCATGCCCACCGCCGGAAAGTTGTACTTTTAACATTTTTCAAATCCACCATGCCGACCAACGGAAAATTACACTTTGAACATTGTACATGCACACGTAACATACAAATCCGCCACCATGGCGACCACCGGAAAGTTGTACTTGTAACATATCTTTTCAACTTTACCTTGCCGACCAGCGGAAAGTCGCACTACACCTGTTCCACTTGTACACGCCGCCCAATGTGGTGAGGAGTATCGTCATCCACGAGGAACTTTCCCTGCAATAACCGAGAACACCGCCGCCATCGTGCGTGATGTTTGTTATAGGCCTACCTACATTTACTGTTTTTATCACGTAGCCGACCACCGTAAAGTGCTGGAGATTCATTCACCACGTACCTTACCACCACGTATCCTACCAACGTAAAGTAAAAACACACGCATACAGTGCGCAGTGGCAAAGCACCTAGCCGACCACCGTAAACCTGCGGGTAAAAGGGTCCACGGAGTAGCTCTACAAATTCTCAGTGAAATAGCTTTACACGTATATAGCAAACACACTTGGAACATTACACACGCACACGTAACATACAGATCCACCACCATGCCGACCACCGGAAAGTTGTACTTGCAACAGTTTTCAACCTGTATTGTATTTCTCTATATAATAACTACCTACATTACTTATATAACACGTAGGCGACCATAGGGACAGTCGTCACGTAGCCGACCACCGTAAAGTCATACTTGTCACATTTTTTTTCCTTCTCCACCATTATTAATATACACCTTGCCGACCAACGGAAAGTCGGACTTGTGACATTTTTCAAATCCACCATGCCGACCACCTGAAAATGACACTTTGGACATTACACACGTAACATGCAGATCCACCACCTTGCCGACCACCGGAAAGTTGTAATTGTAACAGTTTTTCAACCGTCACGTACCCTACCAACGGAAAGTCAATACATAACGCACCAGTTTTAAAACGTGGGCAAAACGGGGGAGCAACTTGGACTCTCTTAATGTACATGCACCCGAAACTTTCCCTGCAACAACTCGGGACGACGCCCGTCACCGTGCGTGATCTTTTAACACGTAGCCGACCACCGTAAAGTGACCGAGAATCATCACGTTCCCTACCAACGGAAAGTGACACTTTGAACATTATACACGCACACGTAACATATACATCCACT
>Ga0209271_10000579_pt1 | contig 12555 bp, 15 predicted proteins | sample tdAd002_FD_187123 | JGI IMG/M metagenome (GOLD analysis project Ga0209271, IMG submission 187123) | Marine sediment microbial communities from the Atlantic coast under amendment with organic carbon and nitrate - tdAd00.2 (SPAdes)... | ecosystem: Environmental > Aquatic > Marine > Coastal >... | reverse complement strand
GATGACATCGAGACCGCCTTCGGTTGTGAGTTCTTCGCGACTTTCGGGTACAAGGCAACAATCCGACGGACAGATCTTCGCTGCAATATCCAGCATTTCCTCGGTCACGGCCATTTCGAGATTCATGTGCGTGCGCATGACCTCCTGTATGGCGAGTAAATCGTCATCCTGAATATGCCGGCGATCTTCCCGCAAGTGCACCGTGATGCTGTCGGCGCCGGCAAGCTCGGCCACGATCGCAGCTTCCGCCGGCCGCGGGTATGGAGTGCCACGCGCCTGACGAAGCGTCGCTACGTGGTCGATATTTACACCGAGATGAATGGGATCAGAAGTCATGAGCGTATTCTAGCCTGTAGGAGCCCGCCATGCGGGCGATTTGATTCTGTTCGCCCGGCTCCAATAATATCTGCGCTCCAATCGAATACGCCTGCGGACCTTTAGCACGGCGGACTCCTACAGCCGGCGCATTGCCTGCAGCACCTTGCGGCTCTTCAGCTCTTTCCCGCCAAGATGAAATGAGATGACCTCACGCAACAGGCGATTCGCCGCATGCAGGACGTCGGGCTCTGCAAATCGCTGCTCGCGGATGGCGGCGAGGATTCGACCGTTAAAAACCAGCGGGCCCTCAGTCCGGCCAACTGCAACCAGGCCTTGCTCCGCCCGATACTCGTAGTGCTGCTCTTCCTCGAGATCGTTTTGCGAACCGTATTCGTAATCGAGATTCAGCGCGTAGCCAACCTGGCGCAAAAGCTCGATCTCAAACTGTCGCAGACAGGGTGCAACTTCATCGCCGGCCGCAGCCAGAGCCTGAATTGTGTGCACGTATGCGTCAAATGTCTCGGGCTGCGGGTCGTGCCGGTGCAGAAAATGCAGGATCAGTTCATTGACGTAGTATCCGGACAACAAGGCATCGCCAGACAAACTGAGTGGCGCTCCTCGAACCTCTGCGCCGGTCAGTGTTCCAAGATCCGATTTAATGACCCAGGACACCGACAACGGCATGAACGGCCGCAGAATGCCCTTCAATCGCGAGCGAGCGCCACGGCTACCCCGTGCAACAATCGACAGCTTGCCGTGATCGCGGCTGACCACGTCCAGGATTTGACTGGTGTCGCGAAATGGCCTGTGGTGGAGAATGAAAGCCGGCTGCTGCTGGACGCGTCGATGCGTTGTCATCGTCGTACTACCCGACAGCTACGGTGACTCGTAGCCGAGTCGCAAGAGATCCTGCTCGCTGTCAGCCCAATTGTCCTTGACCTTGACCCAGAGTTCGAGGTGTACGGGCCGACCGAGCTGTTGTTTGAGTTCAAGGCGTGCCGCCTTGCCTACCCGCTTGAGCACACTGCCCCCTTTACCGACGACAATGCCCTTCTGACTGTCTCTTTCTACCCAGATGATGGCGTGAATGGTTGTTCGTTCCGCATCGGTTTCGAAGCGCTCGATCTGAACGGTCAAACCGTAAGGCACCTCCTGGTGCAAAGACATAGTCAGCTTTTCGCGTATGACCTCTGCCGCCTGAAACTCGATACTGCGATCCGTTTGCATGTCATCGGGGAACAGTTGCGGTGACTCCGGCAGGTAACCTGGTGTCAGCGACAACAACGCGTCGAGATTGTCACTCTTTTTCGCGGACACAGGCAGGATATCGGCAAATTCATAGCGTTTGGCGGTCTCGGCAATCGCTTCAAGGAGCTTCTCTTTTGGCTGCACCAGGTCGACCTTGTTGAGTATTGCAATTACCGGCGCTGTTACTGTCTTCAGTCGTTGCAGGACATCGCCATCTTCTTCAGTCCATCGCCCGGCCTCTGTAACAAACAGCACCAGGTCCGCGTCAGCCAATGCGTTTGCCGCGGTACGATTCATCATGCGATTCATCGCCTTGCCAGCCTTGCGGTGCAGCCCCGGCGTGTCGACAAAAATGATTTGCACATTCTCCGTTGTATACACAGCGAGAATGCGATGTCGCGTCGTCTGCGGTTTCGCAGTGACAATACTCACTTTGATCCCCATCACCGCGTTGATCAACGTCGACTTGCCAACGTTCGGCCGACCAACAACAGCAACGAAACCGCATCGCATACCGGTCATTGGTTGGCGCTCTCGGTTAGCGCTGCCAGCATACTGTCAGCGGCTTGTTGTTCGGCATTCCTCCGGGTTGTGCCGCTGCCAAGTGTCGATATCTCCATTCCGTTTACGCTGCAACTGACTTCAAACACCTGGCGATGCGCCTGGCCCGTCACCTGGACAAGTTCGTAATTCGGCAATCCCATCTGCCGCGCCTGCAACCATTCCTGCAGCCGTGTTTTCGGATCACGAAGGTCGTCGGCGTCAGGGAAGTTCTGCAAGCGCGCACCAAATGTGCGTTCGATTAGCTTGCTGGCTGCATCGAACCCGGCATCGAGATAGACAGCGCCAAAAATAGCCTCCAGCGCATCGGCAAGAATTGAATCGCGGCGATGTCCGCCTGTCTTGCGCTCCCCGCTACCCAGAATCAAATGTTCACCAAGCCCAAGATCTGCCGCAACTGCTGCAAGCGTTACGTCTTTGACCAGTGATGCGCGTAATCGGCTGAGGTCGCCTTCGGGCGCCAGTGGATGCATGCGAAATACAACTTCAGAAATGACGAAATCGAGCACTGCATCGCCGAGAAATTCGAGACGTTCGTTGTTTTCTCCAGGGGCACTGCGGTGAGTCAGCGACTGCTCCAGCAATCGCTTGTCGTTGAATTTGTAATCCAGCGTTTTTTCGAGCCAGGTCTCGGCTTTGTTTAACACTATCGCTCGTATTGTTATCTCGCGACCAGCACGTCGCGGCTGCTGGCGGCTTTAACGCCGCACGATTTTTGTTTTGTCGAAATGCACTGTAAACGAAATATTGCCGATAAAGGGAGACGTGTGATCATAGATTGCCGATACCTGAAAACCACCATCCACCTGCGTAATCGTGACGTCACGGTAGGTAATGACGCTGACGCTTTCAACATCGAATCGACGCGAGACTGAGCTACGTAGCGCCGCACGTGTCGGGTTCTGACCGTCAAATTCGTCGAATACACCATCAACAACGCCGGCGACCTTCATATAGTTCAGGTACACCGGCGTCAGGCGAATCACGCCGAACGCGATCAAGCCAATGAATAGCGCGAGAATGATGAACCCCAGCGTGGTCAAGCCAGCCTGGCGTTGGAGCATGCCGTAACGTCGTCGTTTTATGCGGTACATAGCGAAATCTCTACACCCTAATACGGGTGCGGTATCCAGCCCAAAAATCACATTCTATTTAACGTAATTTTAGCGGTCAATTCAGTGACTTGCACCACATTATTGGATCTTGTTCCCGACCCTGTCCCAGCGCGGCCAGTTCAGGCCATCCATATGCATCCAGATGCGCACTGCCTCACCTACGAGGTGCGTCTCGGGAATAGCGCCAATAAAGCGACTGTCACGGCTATTGTCGCGGTTGTCACCCATCATAAAGTAGTGCCCCTCTTGCACCCGATAGTCGCCATCCCGCATCGTATATTCCGGATCTCGAATCAGAATGTCATGTTGCCGCTCGCCAAGTTGCTCGACGAAGCGTGGATCCATGAGAGTGGCGGACGGATGTTTCTCGAGATTCACTTGCTCACCGTTGACCAGGAGCCGGTGGCGCTCATAACTGATCAGATCTCCCGGCAGACCGACAACGCGCTTTATGTAATTGATGCTTGGCTCGGATGGCAACCGGAACACGACGACGTCGCCTCGTTGCGGCTCGCCGGTCTCAATCAATTTAGTCTCGAGAACTGGCAGCCTGAGCCCGTAGGCGTATTTCTTGACGAAGATGAAATCGCCCTGCAACAGCGTCGGCATCATTGATCCGGATGGAATCCGGAACGGTTCGAATACGAACGACCGCACGACAAGCACGAACAGGAGCACCGGGAAAAAAGAGCGCGAGTACTCGACGACAGTACGTCTTGTGACAGAGCCGCCATCCTCGTCACCATTACGCCGCCAGACAAACTTGTCAAATACGACGACAACGCCAGTCAGCAACGTCAAAGCGCTTAGTATCAATGCCAGATTCATGCTCAAAACAATCTTCTCACTTCTCGACCCGCAGGACCGCGAGGAACGCTTCCTGCGGAATTTCAACGGATCCTACCTGTTTCATTCGACGCTTGCCGGCCTTTTGCTTTTCCAGAAGTTTGCGTTTACGCGAGACATCACCGCCATAACACTTGGCTGTGACGTTTTTGCGCAGAGCCTTAACGGTGCTACGCGAAATGATCTGGCTACCAACAGCCGCCTGGATAGCGACGTCGAACATCTGCCGCGGAATCAATTCACGCATTCGCTCAACAAGCTCACGACCGCGCGACTGAGCATTGGCTCGATGCACAATAATTGACAGCGCGTCGACGCGCTCTCTATTGATCAGCACATCAAGACGTACGAGTGATGCCGGCTCGAATCGTTCAAAATGGTATTCGAACGATGCGTATCCACGGCTAACCGATTTGAGCCGGTCAAAAAAATCGATCACAACTTCCGCCAGCGGCATTTCGTATTCAAGCGACACCTGAGTTCCCAGGTAGCGAATATGCTTCTGCGCGCCACGCTTCTCAATACAGAGCTTGATGACCGCGCCAACATGTTTTTCCGGGACGAGAATGTTGGCCGTGATAATCGGTTCACGCAGCTCGCCAATTTCATTGGCTGGCGGCAATTTGGACGGGTTGTCGACATTAATCACATTGCCGGCGGTATCGACAACCTCGAAGATGACGGTAGGTGCGGTTGTAATCAGTTCAATATCATATTCGCGCTCCAGACGCTCCTGCACGATTTCCATATGCAGCATGCCGAGGAAGCCACAACGAAAACCGAAGCCGAGCGCAACTGAAGTTTCCGGTTCAAAATGGAGCGCAGCATCGTTAAGACGAAGTTTCTGCAACGCCTCACGGAAGTTCTCGTAGTCATCGGATCGAATTGGAAACAGACCGGCGAACACTCTCGGCTGGATTTGTTTAAATCCGGACAACGGTGTCTCACATGGTTCGCGTGTGAGGGTTAAGGTATCGCCAACCGGCGCGCCGTAAATGTCTTTGATGCCAGCAATGACATAACCGACTTGCCCGGTCATGAGCGCGTCGCGATCTTCCATTTTCGGCGTAAAGCAGCCAACACGATCTGCGATGTAGGAATCGCCGGTCGACATAATCGTAATCTTGCTACGTTTCGGCAGACTGCCATTAACGACGCGCACAAGAGAAACGACGCCGACGTAGTTGTCAAACCACGAATCGATGATCAGCGCTTGCAGCGCACCGTCCGGATTCCCTTGCGGAGGTGGAATCTCGCTGACAAGTGTCTCGAGCAGCTCGGGCACGCCGGCACCGGTCTTGGCGCTGACCTCAACAGCGTGTTGCGCCTCGACCCCGATAATGTCCTCGATTTCTGACTTGACTCGATCCGGTTCAGCCGCCGGCAGATCAATCTTGTTCAGAACCGGTAATACCTCGAGGCCCTGATCGATCGCGGTGTTGCAGTTAGCAACGCTCTGGGCCTCAACGCCCTGAGCCGCGTCAACGACCAGCAATGCTCCTTCGCAGGCTGCCAGGGAGCGGGAAACCTCATAAGAAAAGTCAACATGGCCCGGTGTATCGATGAAGTTAAGCTCGTACACCTCGCCGTCTTGCGCTTTGTAGTCCAGCGAAACGCTCTGCGCTTTGATCGTGATCCCGCGCTCGCGCTCAAGATCCATCGAATCCAGCACCTGCTCGGCCATTTCACGATCAGCCAGACCGCCACAGTACTGAATAAACCGATCGGCAAGCGTCGACTTGCCGTGATCTATGTGTGCAATGATCGAAAAATTACGAATTCGGTTCATTTGGGGTATTGCTCAATATCCGTGAGAGCGCCTGGCGATCGAGATGATACTGGCAGATGACCTCGCCGTCATATTCGAGGACCGGAATACGGGTGTCGTATTTCGTCTTCCAGTCCTCCCGGCTCTCGATATCGTGGACAACAACCTCAAATCGGCCCCGCACCAGTGGCAGCAACTCGTCGAGCATTACCTCGCACAGATGGCAGCCATGTCGGCTGTATACATCCAGAGTTCTCACGATATGCGCTCCACGGTCGGCACAAATTGCTCCATGCAACTCGTTTGTCGCAAGCGCCAACGGCCAACGACGAGGCCGGTGCTCAGTCCCAGTAATGCGGCGATCGCTGCGGCAGCATCTCCGAGAGACAGCATGTAGGCTATTGCAGCGGCCACAATTGCGCCGAGCATCGGTAGTCCGTAGACGATGGTCGCAGCCTGCAGCAGATTGTCGGGTGCAAGGGATATCTCAACGACATCATTGACGGCGATATCGAGACCGGAGCGAACGCTGGCCTCCACCTGTCGGTCGCCGCTTCCGGCCGTGAAAATACCTGCGCCGCAACCCCTTCCCGCCGCGCAACGAGGACAGACAGACGCAACCTCTACCGCGACAATTGCGCGCACGCCATCAACACTGTCAACGAGTGACAAAACTCTTCCCTTGGGGTTGTCCATTGATGAGTCCATGTCGTACTGCCTGCCATCGCTGTCGCCCGCATGGCGGGCTCCTACGATGCTACTTGGTTCTTCCAACTATTGTGGCTGCATGGACGTCGCGATCTGTTCGACAGTCGCGGCGGGAACTTCGCCAACGGCAGTTACCTGAAACCCTTCAGTCTCGACACTGAAAGAATTGGATGCACCCACACGAGAGCGACGTGCGATCTTATTGCCTTGTGACAGCTCGACAAATACAGACACATTGGCCAGTCCATCACTGTAGAGAATGTGAATGACGGGCGACTCTCTGCCTGGTAGCTCTTCTTCGTGTGTTGACACTACTCGAAAGCCCGGCGGCAAATTATCGCTCTGCCAGGGGCTGTCGACAGTATGTTTGATCTCGCGCTGTGGCTGCGTAAACCAGCGAAAATTCTCGGTGCTGATTGACGGCGCCAACGCACTTGCATCGATGTTCTTGTCCAGAGTGATGTCCGCGAACTTGACCTGCTCGATCGCCTCACCATCGTCACTCATCAACCTGGTTTGCAGCGGAAAACCGGTGTCCGTATCGAGCCAGATGCGATGGCCAAAGCGATACTGGTCATGCGGCCGGATCGCCAGCATCACCGCTTTGCGTCCTGCAACTCGCTCGGTGCGAACTATCGAAACGTCGTACTCATTGCCGAATCGGATATCACTCGACGGTAGTGTCGAAAAAAGCGTGCTCTGGTCGTTCCATTCTTCGACCAGCACGGACTTTTTGTCTGGCAGGATGCAGTGCACTTCGTTACCGTTGCGGATGATTTCCAGACCATTTCCTTCCTGGACAATCACCCTCTCACGGACCACACCATCCGTAACCATGTGCACGACCTTGAGCGCTTCTATCTTGCCGTTTTGCAGGCGAATTACAGTGCCTTCGTAATTGCTCGTCTGCACCGCACCCGCCATCTTGTTTAACCACTCATGCGGCGCAAGATCCTCGGCGATCGCCGCGGAAGCGCCCATGAGCAGGCCGCCAAGCGCGAACCAGGCAGTCACGCTCAGATGTCGGCATCGGGTCGTCATCGTGCTTATGGTGTTTCTGCGGCCGGCGTTTCGACCTTATCAGCCTCATCCTCGTCGAAAAATTCTTCGACGACCTCTGAAGTCACAACTACGTCAGTCGGTACCGTGATAATTCGCGGATTGATGCTGCTGGCACCAAAGAACGATGACGTCTCAGTGTGGCGCTGGTAATAATCGCGCAATTGATCGTCGACCGGATCGGGCACCGTGAAGGCGCTATCTTCGTCAGTCGCCGCTACAGCCGCACTCCCTGCTGCAAGATCCACTTCCGGCACGGCAGTCATTTGCTGCAGCCCGAGCAGCGCAGCCAGCGCAACAGTCGCAGCGATAGCCACGCCCGCCAGTGGTCGCAAGAATCGTGGCTTAGCCGCGTCAACGACATCGAATTCGTCCGCTGGCGAGGTGTCATCCAGGGCGGCCGAAATTCGACTGCGCAGCTTGCCCGCGCCAGCAACACGGCGCTCACCACGCATTACGCGGCCCATAGCCATATATTCGGCAGCCTGCTGCCGGAGCTCCGCATCCTGACACAGCCTGCGTAACAACAACTCGGCCTCGTTCTGCGGCAACTCGCCGTCAACAAATGCCGAAATCTGCATTTTTATCGCATCGTTCATAGGTTCCCGCCTACTTTATCGCACCAGGTTCCCGACTTTCTTGCCAATGGCATCGCGGGCCCTGAAAATTCTCGATCGCACGGTACCAACGGGACAATCCATCGTCTGCGCAATCTCTTCATAACTCATACCATCCAACTCGCGCAAGATAATCGCTGTTCTCAGATCATCCGGCAGTGCTTCAATGGCACGCTCCAGTGTTTCCTGTAACTCCTGACTGAGGGTTACTCCTTCCGGAGTATCCGTCTCCTTGAGCTTGGCATGCAGACCGTATTGTTCCGGGTCCTGCAGATCGAGCTCGATGTCCATCGGTCGCCGCCGCTGCGCCGCAAGATAATTCTTGGCGGTATTCACAGCGATCCGGTAAAGCCACGTGTAAAAAGCACTATCGCCCCGAAATCGCGGCAAAGCCCGGTACGCCTTGATGAAGGCTTCCTGGCTAATATCCAACGCTTGTTCCGGGTCACGCACATACCGCATTACCAGATTGACGATCTTTTGCTCATATTTGAGCACCAGCAGATCAAACGCGCCCTTGTCACCTTTCTGAACCCGTTTGACCAGTTCCTTGTCTGTCGATTCATTCGACATGCAGATGTATTCCACCGACACCCGGATAGACCGGTCGGATCCTTGAAAGTTCTGCAAAAACAACTTTGATCATGCGCATTTTGTGACTCAGTTCGCGGCCGGGGCATGTTAGCAGTTTCAACGCTCGGCTCCCAAATGCCGCCAGATCACTTGCAAACGCCGCCAGGCCTTATTTTCCGGACATTTACCGCGCACTAATTCGGCAAATCGCTGGCCATTTTCTGCCCGGAAACGCAGCCATGCGAAGCGTGGCAAAACAATGCTCCCGGCACACAATGTTGCCTGCAGGCAACAGCCATCCGGCGACCATACCTGCACATCTCCGTTGTGCTCGATTCGAATATGCTGACAGCGCTTATAGCCTTTGGCAATAACGTTCACTTCCTGCGCGCTCGTCAGCAGCCAGAGCATTGCTCCGGCCGCACGCCAGATCGGTGGAATTGGCAATGTCAGAATCATGGCGAAACCGAGTATGGCTGCACTGAGCCCGGCAATGATTACGACACGTCTCAAGAGAGGATCAGGAATGAGTTCGGTCGAGTATGTGTTCGACGACACTTGCGAGTTCGACTGTTGGCTGTTCCTTATACAACAAGTAGCCTATGAGCTCTGGATCCGAAAGTGCCAAAAGCGATCGAAATGCCTGCTTATCCGGTTCCGATGCGCTTTCGTAGCGATGCTCGAGGTAGGCGAGCAGCAAATCATCGAGCTCACGCATTCCTCGTCTGCACTGCCACCGTAGGAGCCCGCCATGCGGGCGATGATTACCGCCCTCGCTCAATATCGCGCACTTCGCGCCCATGGGGCGCTCCTACAGCTTCGGGCCTGAAGGCCCTCCTGCTAATAACGCCTCTCGACGAGCATCTTCTTGGTTGCAGCGATCGCCTGCGCAGGATTGAGGTCTTTAGGGCAGGTTTGCGTGCAGTTCATAATCGTATGGCAACGGTATAAGCGGAACGGATCCTCGAGTTCGTCGAGACGCTCTCCCGTGGCCTCGTCACGACTGTCGACAAGCCAGCGATACGCAGCCAGTAGTGCCGCCGGGCCGAGATAACGATCGCTGTTCCACCAATAGCTCGGGCAACTGGTCGAACAACAGGCACACAGGATGCACGCAGCAGGCTCATTGATCAGTTCCTGATCTTCCTTGCTTTGCAGGCGCTCCTGATCCGGGGGCGGAGGCGTACGTGTCTGTAGCCAGGGCTTGATCGACGCGTATTGCGCATAAAAATTCGTCAAATCCGGTACGAGATCCTTGACGACCGGCATGTGCGGGAGTGGATAGATTTTGACGTCGCCTTTGATGCTGTCGATGGACCGCGTGCAAGCCAGGGTATTGCCACCATCGATGTTCATCGCACATGAACCACAAATTCCCTCCCGGCAGGAGCGTCGGAAGGTCAATGTTGGATCAACTTCGTTCTTGATCTTGATCAGCGCATCGAGAACCATCGGACCACAGCTGTCGAGGTCGACTTCGTAAGTATCCACACGTGGATTTTCGCCACTATCCGGGTCATATCGGTACACTGCGAAACGGCGTACATTGGCTGCGCCTTTTGCCGCGAAGTGCTGGCCCTTCTGGATTCGTGAATTCTTCGGAAGTCTAAACTCGGCCATTTAGGCTCCTTTGCTTGTCCAAAATCTACGGTGAATCATATACATTGTGACCTGCAATCTTAATAAACACGTGCCTTCGGTGGCACGACCTCGACTTCGTCGGTCAGGGTGTCCATGTGCACAGGTCGGTATTCGAACGTCGCCTCGCCGTTGTCATCAACCCAGGCCAACGTGTGCTTCATCCAGTTCTCGTCGTCCCGTTCCGCGAAATCTTCTCGGGCGTGCGCGCCGCGACTCTCAAGCCTGTTCACCGCTGACTGAATTGTTGCAGTAGCATTGAGCATCAGATTCTCGAGTTCGATCGTCTCAACGAGATCGGTATTCCAGATCAGTGACCGATCCGAAACCTTCACATCACCCAGGGTAGCGAAGGTCCTCTTGAGCAGGTCGGCACCTTCCTGCAGAGTCTCGCCAGTGCGAAATACCGCGGCATGACCCTGCATGATTTTCTGCATTTCGAGTCGTATCTCGGCCGTTGCCCGACTACCGTCCGCGTTTCGCAGCCTGTCGATGCGATCGACGCTATTCTGCCCCGCATCCGCGGCCAGCTCTTTGTGGCGTGCACCTGGCGTCATCGACTCTTCACAGAAATGAGCGGCTGCACGACCAAATACAACAAGGTCAAGCAGTGAATTCGAGCCCAGTCTGTTGGCCCCGTGGACAGATACGCAAGCGGCCTCGCCCACCGCCATTAGTCCCGGCACGACCGTCTCAGGATCGCCGTCCTTGCTTGTTACTACCTGACCGTTGAAGTTCGCCGGAACGCCACCCATGTTGTAGTGCACGGTGGGCAGTACCGGGATCGGTTCTTTCGTCACATCGACGCCGGCAAAAATTCTTGCCGATTCTGCAATGCCCGGCAGGCGTTCCTCGATGACTTCAGGGCCGAGGTGTTCGAGATGCAGGTGTATATGATCCTGCTCCGCGCCCAAACCGCGACCTTCACGAATCTCGATGGTCATTGAGCGGCTGACGACATCGCGAGACGCAAGGTCCTTGGCATTCGGTGCATAGCGCTCCATGAATCGCTCGCCGTCGGAGTTTGTCAGGTAACCTCCCTCGCCGCGAACACCTTCGGTGATCAGGCAGCCGGCACCATAAATACCGGTCGGGTGGAATTGCACGAATTCCATGTCCTGCACCGGTAGACCGGCGCGCAGCACCATCGCACTGCCATCGCCCGTGCAAGTATGCGCAGAAGTACACGAGAAATAGGCACGCCCGTAACCGCCTGTTGCGAGTATGACCTGATGCGATCGGAAACGATGCAGGCGTCCTGTCGCAAGATCGATAGCGACAACGCCACGACAGGCGCCGTCTTCCATGATCAGGTCAACGGCGAAATACTCAATATAGAATTCGGCGTCATGCTTGAGTGACTGTTGATAGAGCGTGTGCAACATTGCATGACCGGTGCGGTCAGCCGCTGCACAAGTTCGTTGTGCAGTGCCTTCGCCGAAGCGTGTGGTCATGCCACCGAATGGCCGCTGGTAGATCTTGCCATCTTCGGTGCGTGAGAACGGTACGCCGTAATGCTCGAGTTCGATGACAGCATCGGGCGCCTCTTTGCACATGTACTCGATCGCGTCCTGGTCACCGAGCCAGTCGGAGCCCTTGACCGTGTCATACATGTGCCAGCGCCAGTCATCCTCACCCATGTTGCCAAGCGCCGCACTAATGCCGCCTTGCGCAGCAACGGTGTGACTCCGGGTCGGGAATACTTTCGTGATACACGCCGTGTTGAATCCGGCCTGCGCCAGACCAAACGTTGCACGAAGGCCCGCGCCGCCAGCACCGATGACGACGACGTCGTAACTGTGGTCGACAAATTCGTAGTCGCTCACGCGCCCAGTCCAATCTTTAGAATCGCGTATAGCGAAACGACCGCCAAAAACACGTGGCCGAATCGCGAAATGATCAACGACACGATCTTGAGTCCGGGACCATGCACGTAATCTTCAATTACGACCTGCACACCCAAGTAGGAATGGTACGCCGCGGTCAGGCTCGACAATGACAGCAACACGCTGTTTAGTGGCCTGCCGATGAACTCGACCACGATGTGGTGATCGAGACTCGGAAGAACACTAAGCGAGGCTACGAACCAGAGACCGAGCACTAC
>Ga0209271_10000578_pt1 | contig 12573 bp, 11 predicted proteins | sample tdAd002_FD_187123 | JGI IMG/M metagenome (GOLD analysis project Ga0209271, IMG submission 187123) | Marine sediment microbial communities from the Atlantic coast under amendment with organic carbon and nitrate - tdAd00.2 (SPAdes)... | ecosystem: Environmental > Aquatic > Marine > Coastal >... | reverse complement strand
ATCCGCCAAACCGGGTGCCGTCGGCACGACGACATTGTCACATCCGAGGGAAGTTAGCACCGATTGATAATGCTGATGTTGTCGCAGCGCCAGGGCAACATCGATACTGACTCTCGGCAAGAAAGTCAGTTCGCAACCACCTATCGCAGCATTGATCTCGCGGGTAATGGCAATAAGCGCCATGGGTCTCCTCTCGTTCCGCCCGGTTTATCAGGGCAATGTCTGAGTTGGGTCATATGGGGTCATTCAAGCCAAGTCTAGCCCAATGTCCGCTCTGGGTCATAAGCGGTCGTCTGCGAGCTGCCAATAGGGAGGTAACAAATGCTGCCGTCAGCCTGTAAAATGTTGTATCTATTTTCAACGTCTTCGAGAGTTCAAATGAGAACTGATCAATCGTCATTCCGCACTGTTTCGTCACTCGTATTGCTGGCATTTCTTGTGGTTTCGTGCAGCAACGAGCAAACGGATTCCACATCAACAGAGACGATGACCGATTCGTCGATTGAAGCGCAGGTTTCCAGGCTCTTGCCACATCAACAGATGGCCAAGGATTTTCTGCGCGAACTCATCGAGATTGACACTACGCACAGCACCGGTAGCACGACGATTGCCGCTGAAGCAATGGCTGCGCACCTGATCGCCGAAGGATTTGCGGCGGAGGATGTGCAGGTACTTGGCCCATCCGAGAATAAGGGAAATCTTGTTATTCGCTATCGGGGACGCGACGTCGGCCGCAAACCCCTACTGCTGCTCGCACATATTGATGTAGTCGAGGCAGATCCGGCGGATTGGACGCTCGATCCATTCACGTTTACAGAGCAGGACGGGTATTACTATGGCAGAGGCACCACCGACGACAAGGATGAAGCAGCCATTCATGTTGCCAATCTGATTCGCCTCAAGCGGGAGGAATTTCAGCCGGATCGCGACATCATCGTAGCGCTAACCGCCGACGAGGAAGGTGGCCCGGAGAACGGCGTAATCTGGCTGTTGGAAAATCACCCTGACTTGATTGATGCCGAGTACGCATTGAACGAAGGCGGCGGTGGCACAATTAGAGATGGCATACACATCTCGAACGGCGTGCAGGCGAGCGAAAAGGTCTATCAAAGCTTCACGTTGGAAGTAACCAATCCCGGTGGGCACAGTTCATTGCCGGTGAGAGACAATGCGATCTACCGACTTGCCGACGCATTGATTCGCATCCGCGGTTATGATTTTCCGGTCGCGCTCAATGAAGTAACACAGATATTCTTCGAACGATCTGCAGAAATTGAAGATGGCGAGCTTGCAGACGCCATGCGCGGAATATTGAAATATCCGCCGGACCCGGCGGCCATCGCTTATCTTTCCCGCAAACCTTTTTATAACTCGCGTCTGCGTACTACCTGCGTTGCGACGATGTTGGACGCCGGACACGCTGAGAATGCGCTGCCTCAACGAGCACAGGCACTGGTCAATTGCCGTGTGTTGCCCGGTGAATCAACAGAGGCAGTTCAAGCTACGCTGGTAACGGTTATCGGGGATACGCAGGTAACGGTTACACCGGTCGCTGACGCCACGCCGTCTGCTCCGTCACCGCTAACGCCGGAAGTGCTCGGTGCGATCGAAGGTGTCACGGAGGAGATGTGGCCAGGCGTTCCGGTCATACCGATCATGAGTGCTGGTGCGACCGACGGATTATTCCTGCGAAACGCCGGTATACCGGTATATGGCGTGTCGGGCCTCTTCCGCGACATTGCCGACAACCGTGCGCATGGGCAAAACGAGCGCATTCTCATCAAGTCGTATTTCGAAGGCCAGGAGTTCCTTTACAAGCTCATGACAAGGTTATCGAGGTCGGACGAAGATTAACGCATGAACTTGGTGCAACTTATCGATGTCCGCTTTCGGGCATAAAGCGGACGTTCAGCCGCGTGAATATCCAGTTTTATGGACGGCTGCTTTCGGCCAGAAGCAGCCATTCATGTCAGGCGACTCGTAACGATTGATTTCGTATAATTTCTGAAGAAGTTAAGAGGGACTCCATTGATACGAACGCTCGATAAGAACTCTCCCACAGATGAAATTCTGCAAGGGCTAAATGACGATGGCGGGGTAATTGTTGCCAATCTGGCCAGCGATGATGTTGTGGATCAGGTATCAAAAGAGCTCAGGCCGCACTACGATGCACACGGTACCAAGCATCAGGATGATTTTAACGGCTATACGACGCTAAGAATTTTTGCGGTGCCGGGAGTGTCGAGGGCATCGTTGGATTTGATCGCCCATCCGCGCGTACTGGAAGTTGCTGACGGAGTATTAGACCCACATTGCGACAATTTTCAATTAGGCAGCACTACCGCTATTGAAATTCACCCGGGCGAAAAGGACCAGGTATTGCACCGTGACGATGGTATCTACCCCGTAAGAATTCCAGATGTCGAATTTCAAATTAGTGCATTGTGGGCGCTGGATGATTTTACCGAGGAAAATGGCGCGACAAGGTTGGTGCCAGGTAGCCATGATTTACGCAGTGTTGACAATGTCGCGGAACATGACGTTGTCCAGGCTGTGATGCCAAGGGGATCAGTGCTCTTCTACATGGGCTCAACCATTCACGGTGGTGGCGCCAACAGGAGTGATTCACCACGCAGCGGCTTGATCAACACCTATAGTCTGGGCTGGCTGAGGCAAGAGGATAATCAGTATCTAAGCATATCTCGTGAGGTAGCCGATAGTTTCCCCGAACATGTGCGCCGTCTATTGGGTTATCAGACGCATGGCCAATGTCTTGGAACTTATCCCGGTGATCCTGATGGCTATTGGTTAAAGTGATGAATGTGAACGTCCGCTTTGGGTCAGTACCAGCCGTTCACTACCTTACCACCCTAACGGCTGCTTTCGGCCAGAACCAGCCGTTCGTGAGCGGCAAGTTCTGACCCTATCTTGCCGCCCGGATTGGGAGGCGACTTTGTCCGGAATTTGCCTTTCGAGCGATCGGGTGCAATATCAGGGGATCTTGATCTCGAGCCCGGCCAGGCGCTCGGGACCCAGATTTGCCTTTTCGCGAAGCGCGAGCCAGCGCGGGTCTTCCTGGAGATTTCGAAAAAACGGGTCCCAAAGAATATTCGTAAACTCCTGGCCAAATGCTGCACTTTCCGGCTCGATGTATCGATCGAGCCAGTTAAACGCTTCATCAGCATTTCCCATCCATGCGTGAGCTTTCGCCAGTCCTAGATACGCCCAACGCTGGTCAGTCAGTGCCAGCTCAGCTAATGCCGAATCACGTGCATCCATGTCACCCAATTCGTGCAGCGCAATCGCACTAGCTCCCAACCAAGCGACGCGGTTTTGTTTTTGATTGTCGTAGAGTTCGAGCGCCTTGTGTGCGTCCCCCTTAAACAGGTAGATGTTGCCCCGCGTGAACCAACCGCCGGTCGCGACGCGCATACGACGTTCGGAAGCCTCCAGCGCCTTGTCAAACTGACCATCGTTAAAACTCGCGTGCATCAACACATACAAGCACACGCTACATAACGGGTCGCTCAACAGAGCCGCCTCTGTAAGCGCGATCGCATCATCGTTTCGCCCCATCCGGCCACTGATCATCCCCCCTATAAACAGGGCCCAGGAATTGTGCGGGTCATAGGTCAGCGCACGATTGATGTAGGACGTCGCTGTCTCAAAGTCGTTGTTATAGAAAACGGCCATCCAGCCGCGGTGCGCAGTAGCGTGACTATTTTCCGGATCAATCGCGAGCACGCGATCGACATAACTGCGCATCAGCGCTATCCCTTCGTCAAAACTGTACTTACTCCAATCGGGGTCGCCCGTAATGAAATAGAGTGCGGACACCATCAGGTTAAGAGCCGGCACATAATCAGGATCGTGCAGCAGGGCCTGGCGAAGCAATTCCTCCACAAGTTCATGATCTGATTCCTCGGAATACAGGTGCAGTGCCTGCAGATACAGCGCATGCGTCTCAGGGTCGGTTCGATCCGCTCTCGGCCGTGCGCCAACCAGATGAATCTGCAGCTCCTCGACAATCTCCCCCGATATCTCATCCTGGATAGCGAACACATCTTCCAGCTCGCGATCGTAGGTCTCCGACCAGATATGCGTATCCGACCTTGCGTCAATAAGCTGCGCGGTGACCCGAATGTCATTGCCTGCCTTCCGTACTGATCCCTCGAGCACGTAGGTCACGTTCAGCTCAGTGGCCACGTCCGGGATGAAGATATCGTTACCACGGAACTGAAACGATGATGAGCGCGAGATGACCCGCAGCTCACGAATCTTCGCCAGCAAATTCAGCAATTCCTCTGCGATGCCGTCCGAAAAGTACGCTTGATCGCCGTTGGGACTCAGATCTGCGAACGGCAGAACTGCGATCGACTTATCGCCATAGGATTGAACAATGCCCTCGGTCCGGCCTCGTTCTTCCGCCGCCGACTCAATCGCCGCGTCCCGTGCGGGATCCAGAACGAACTTGTCGACGGCGAAGTAGGCGACGGCCAGGACGAGCATAGCGATGATCGCCGCGTCAAATCGACGTGCACGAGCGGCCGGTGGAGGCGCCGTAATTTCACCATCGCGCTGGAGACCTTCTGGCGTCCATTCGAAGACCCACGACAGGATGACCGCCGGCACGAATCCAATTCCGAGGACGATCACGATCGTCCGAACGGCCATATCGGACAAGCCGAATACCGGGAACAGGGTCTCCACGACCTGGATCAGCAGCCAGGTAGCCGCCACGTACGCGATCACCACGCGGTGGACATTGCGACGCCTGATCTCACCCCATAAGGACATGGCTCGATTCTACAGGGTCAGCAAGTCATTTGGGCGCGAATAGCCGTTGGAACGACTGCCATGCGCGCCAAACCAGCCTCTCACGAGAGGTAAGTCTTGGGAAACTACCAGGGAACTCAAGCGGCAAGTATTGGCCGATTCTTGCCGCTTGGTGAATGTCTGCTTTGGGTCATTACCAGCCGTTGAGTATACATTCAGGCGAACGGCTGGTTGCGGCCATTAGCAGCCGTTCACTTAAGGTCTTTTCATCACAACAGCAAATTCTGTTGCGTCAGCATCATAAGGGTTGCCTGCAACGTCGCGATACAATTCGTCGATTTCCAGCCCGGCTGCGTGAGCTTCTCTTTCCAGCGACTCCGGTGTGAAGTACTGGAGCCAGTTGTATATTTCCCTCTGCCGATTTCTTTCTACGATGGTGTATTTGTCGAGGCTGACATTTTCGTCATCGTACTTGAAGGATGCGACAAAGCCGTAGTAAGGGTCCGCTGACCAGAAGCCATTGAGCTGGTTTTTCTCACAGATCAACCCCTCCTGCTTGTCGGCAAACGCTACCATCGAATACACGTCCAGCACTATTCGGCCCTGATCGGACAGGAGCCCTTTGAATTTCGCGAGCATCGCCGCACGTTGCGTTGGAGACAGTGCACAAAAGTCGCACATGATCATCGTGACAAGATTGAACGCGCCCTCGGTCTGATAGTTGAGATAATCCTCTTCAATATAGGTAACCCCGAGGTTCTCCCGTTTCGCGTACGCTCTCGCATACTCGATGGACCGTGAGGAGAAGTCGATTCCGTAGACTTCTGTACCGAGACGAGCGAACCGGGATGTGTACAAGCCGGGGCCGCAGCCGAAGTCGATTACCCTGCTGCTGCCGGACAACTCGAAATGATCCTTCATCCAACGCACTGAATCGTCAATAGAACTCGTGCGTCGGGACGACACGTCGATTTCGCCGTTCAAATGATAGGCGAGCATTTGCTCAGAAGTATGCTCGTCTGTCCATAGCTCGCTCGCTGTGTAAACTGAGAAGGGGCGAGGTTTTTCATTTGCGGACTCGAGGACCGCAAATACCGATGCTGATTGCATGAAACCGATAATCCTGGAAGTAGTAAGAATGACCGCATTGGGTCATGAGCAGCCCTTTTCGAACATTCTAGCTCAATGTCTGCTTTCGGGAGTAAAGCGGCCATTTAGCAGGCCGATTTCAGAAGCTCCAATCCGAAGCCATGCTGCTGGTCACGTAATCTACTGATTGACAGAGAGGCATCCGCCGATCAAGGCTCTGAGAATGACAAACCCAAGTATGATTGAACGGGTATCGCCCCTGTGGCTTGGATTAGGGATCAGCGCATCGCTCATTGTTATTCTGCTGGTAACTGAGACTACCTTGGGACGATGGGAGGCACTCCTGGTCGGAGGCGAATTTGACGGGTTGGCCAGAGTCTCAGGCGGCGTGCTACGCGATCTTCGACTGGCAATCGTGCACTGCCTGTTGATTGGATACCTCCCGGCCGCATTACTGCACGTGTTGCGGAGCGCGCGACGGACCGTGTATTTGCTCCAGAACGCATTGAATTGCACTCGCGAAGAATGCGAGGCTCTTGCGGCTTCGGTCCGGCTCCGCAAACGCGGGATTCTGATCACCGGGCTGCTCGGGATCGCTCTGGCATTCCTGACACCATATCTGGCGCAGCCTGTGCCATCGGCACCCTGGAACCCATCGGACTGGAGCCCGGAAGTTGGGTGGCACCGCATACTCGGCCCGATGATTCTCTTGTTCACGTGTTGGCTTGGCTATGCCGTCATCACCGTATCAGTGCGGATGTCGCGTCTAGCAAAGAAACTGAGTCGCGTCGATCTGCTCGACCTGTCGGCGCTGGCGCCTTTCACCCAGCAGGGGCTCACAAACGCCTTGCTCGTGGTCGGGTTGATCTCGATCCTCAGCCTGATGATGCTTGAGCCCGGGTTCGGCAGTACGATGCTGTTGGCCGGAGGGCCTTCTCTGGTCGTAGCCGCTCTCGCCCTGTTGTATCCGGTCCGTGGTGTGCATCAGAGAATCCGTGAATCGAAAGAAATGGAGTTGGGCCAGATTATCGAAGCGATTTCGGCCCGGCGGAGTACGTTCCAGGACCCGGAAGCTGGTCACCGGAGTGGCGAGATGGCGGACCTTATCGCCTACCGGGGCCTCATTGAGGATGTCCCGGAGTGGCCGTTCACCACCTCAACCTACGCTCGTCTTATCCTGTATGCGCTTATCCCTCTCGTGTCCTGGGGTTTCGGCATTGTCGCTGAAGAGATTGTGGGCCGTGTTCTATCATAGCTGCACGAAATGGGCCGGCCTGGAATTTATGTTAGAAGCAGCTGCCTTCCGGCGTTGAGAAAACAGTAGCGAGTCCACCGCCTACTGTCCTGAGGTTGGTTGTCTGCCCTTGGTAAAGCCTGGCTGATAATTGTTGAATCTTGCCGTTGTAGGTTACGCAGCGAATGTCGAGTTTTAGCGACTGCTTTTCTCCATCGATGATCAGTTGTCGTTCGCTGGGCGGAACCATGGCTTGGGCAACGTAATCGGCGTGGATGATATCTTCCCAAACCCGGCGTGTGAGTTTAGCGCCGCGATACGCACCGCGGCTGCCATATCCAGTAGCGGGTTTGAAAAAGAGCTGTTTTCGATTCGTCCACAATTGAGCGGCGTTGTCCTTTGTGACGGTAACTGTGGTTGGCAGTGAGTGGCTCAGTGCGGTGACGACTTCTTCCTCCACGCCAAGCTCCTTGAGCCGGTGTGAGTCTGACAGAAGCGGCAAATTGCGTTTGTCTGCATAGATCGCATAGAGGTACGGCGACGGCGTGAATACTGCGATACCCTTCCGATAGGCCTCTAGTAAGCAAGAGGATTCAGGCATTTCCAGATAGAAGTCAGTGAGCCGGTTATACACGAGGTCGATCTTTTCCCCGCTTGACCTCAGTGTGTTCTCGTTGATCGTGAAATCTTTGGGATCGGCGATTATCACTTCAATACCGTGCCGTTCAAAGAGTGCTTGAAAGAGCAAAAACTCGGGGTACAAGAACTGCGCTGATGGTTCGCTGTCAACGATGGCAATCGTATGCAGGGTTTCGTCTGGAAACTGTGATGTCCACTCTTCTTTGAACATCGCAACCAGTTCGTATTCGGCGTCAGCGAAATTGGTTCTTTCGCCAAAGAAAGTGATCACCTCATCACAACAGGCTTGTTGAGCTGAAGCCAAATACAGATTCAGCAAAACTCCGCCGGCATTGGTATTGATCTCGATCAGCTGCGGGCCATCCGCTCCGAGGTGAAAATCGTAGCCAAAAAAGACGCCTCGTGGGCCGAAGTCCTGGCGGGTGGGAGTGGGCGCAGTGGCTAGTACAGTGTCACGATAAGCACCATTGTGGGCTACGCTCTCTACAGCGCGAATAAGCTGCTCCATTTTTTGGAGGTGTCCCTGCTGTAGGAAAACAGGTGAGTCCGCGAATAGGTGGCTGTTCGCGTCCAGGAGTTTTTCCGGCAGTCCTGAGTCTCTGAGATGTGCTTCCAGGCTATTGTGAAGTGCTACCTTGTTTACAGCAATACAGTAGCAATCCCTGTTCAGGGCTTCTGCGAGATCGTTTGTCATGGGCCTGCCTTGTTACGTGTCCCCTACGAACGCTCTGCGAATTTTCGCATGAACCTGCCAAACACCAGTATGGCAACACCAATGGCGATTAAGGCAAGTCCAACAAGCCACGCGAGGATTTTGGGTGCTAGGTTTACGCCGCCATATGCAGCTGATGATCACATCCAAAGACGTAATGACAAATCGGAATAACGTCGTGCAACGTACAAGCTGCCGCGAAAAAGACAACGACAAAAGCAAGCGAAAAAATAATCCCACGGTGATACGTTTCCATCCACAAATTAAAAGTGGCCATAGCCAAACTCCTTGCAAGCCGATCAGGCTGCCTTTGCAACGGCATAGTTATACGTCGCCGTTATCGTCGTTTCGTCTCTAAGGCTCCGCTTAATCGGACAAAGCCCAGCTGCTTTTTCCAGCTTTTTGCGATCTGTTGGCGAAAAGTCTCGTGGAATATCAAAGTCCAGTGTAATGGTATCGACGTGCGGGAATGGTTTATCTGTCTCCGTCAAATCGATACCGATAACTGTGCCGCTCAGATTGAGGTGATCGCGTTGGGCGACAGCACCCATCGACAAAAGCATGCAGCCGGCGACGCTAATGCCGAGCAAGTTTCCCGGCGAAAACTCATCGCCCTTGGCGGTATATGGGCAATCGATTGCCACCGTATTGTGATGTGGCTCTTTCAGCGCTGTGGCATGTTGATCGCCATCGTAGGTGAGTTTCAGCGTGTTCATAATGTCCCTCCAATCCGGTTGATCCAGCCTGGCGACAATCGCAGGTGCGAGACAGCCGCTTTGGGATTGTCGGTCTTGATTTTTGGGGCGCGCAATACGGAAATACCCCTAGAACTGGCAATCTAGTCTCGTGACTTGTTCAGAAACGGGAGCGGCGTACTCAGAATATCTGGCGATCGCAATGTCCGCTTATGGCCGTTAGCAGACGTAATAACGACTGAATCATTCGCCGACCGCCTCAGCGTCTACCGCACCCTTGTTGGCGTTCTGGATTGCCCTCAGAGCAACCGCCGCTCGCCTAAAAGGCACGATCTCCATCGACCCCTACGCCACTTCCCCTATACTGGACCTGATGAAAGCCTCAACCCTGCGCATTGGCCGCCGCTATCGGCCAAATCGGCTCGCTTCGAACTATGATGCCGTCATTATCGGCTCTGGCATGGGCGGTTTGACGACGGCGGCCTTCCTGTCAGAACTCGGCTGGAAGGTTTGTGTGCTGGAGCAACACTATACAGCCGGTGGCTATACACATTCGTTCGAGCGCAATGGCTACGAATGGGATCCGGGCGTGCACTACATTGGCGACGTCGGGGCCGAAACACGTACCAAGAAGATGTTCGACTTCGTCTCTGAAGGACGGCTGAAGTGGGCACCGATGGATCCGGAGTACGACCGCTTCTACGTTGGCGACAAGGTGTTTAATGCCGTTGCGGGCAAGGAGGCGTTTCGGGACAACCTCGTGCAGACTTTTCCGGCCGAAGCGGAGGCGATCGACCAGTATTTGGGTCTCCTGGAGAAGGCAGGGTCAGCAAGCGCTGCCTTTGGCCTGGAGCGCATACTCCGACCATGGCAACGCGCCCTGGCATGGCCGTTCCTGCGCTATGCCAAACCCGCATGGCTGTATCGCAACACCTATGACGTCCTCAGCGAGCTGACCGACAACCAGGATCTTATCGCGGTGCTGTGTGGCCAGTGGGGTGACATGGGCCTGCCGCCGAAACGCTCGGTCTTCATGGTGCACTCGATGATCGCGCGGCATTATCTTTATGGCGGTTATTACCCGGTAGGCGGTAGCTGGCAGATCGCTGACACCATCATCCCGAAGATTCAGAATGCGGGTGGCGAAGTACTCACCTATGCCAGCGTCGAAGAAATCCTTATCGAGGATAACCGCGTAAAAGGCGTTGCCATGGCCGACGGGCATCGAATCGAATGCGACTGCGTAATTTCGTCTGCTGGCATTAGCAGTACGCTGGGCAAGCTATTGCCCGAAGACGTCGTAAGGAGTGCTGGCTACACGCAACGGCTGCAAAACGTACAGCCAAGCTTTGCACACCTAGGCGTCTATATCGGTCTCAAGCATACGGCCGAGGAGCTTGGCATTCCGAAAACCAATTTCTGGATCTACCCGAACAATGATTACGACGCGGCCGTGGAGACATTCATCGATGATAAGAATGCAGAGTTTCCCGTGGTGTACATCTCGTTCCCGTCCGCAAAAGACCCGGACTACCTGAATCGGCACCCGGGGACTGCAACGATTGAGATCGTCGCGCCCGCCCCTTTCGAGTGGTTCGAGAAATGGCAGGGCAGCACCTGGGGCAAACGCGGCGATGAGTATGAGTCCTATAAAGCCGAACTCGGCGAACGACTCCTGGCGTACCTTTACGACAAGTTACCGCAGGTCAAAGGCAAGGTGGACTACTTCGAAGTTTCCACGCCCCAGTCGACCAACTGGTTTTCAGCCTATCAGTACGGTGAACTTTACGGCCTCGACCATACCGCCGAGCGACTGAAACAACACTGGCTCGGCCCGCGCACACCGATCAACGGCTTGTGGATGACGGGTCAGGATACGCTGACCTGTGGTGTCACCGGTGCGATGATGTCCGGCATGCTTACGACAACGGCGATGGTCGGCATGCGCAAGATGTGGCCGCTGTTGAAACGGATCTACGCTTAGCGGAGCCGATTTCGGGTGCCTGGTTTCGAATGTCTGCTTGATAGCCTCGTTAGCGGTCGCGACATAAAACAGAATTAAGGTTCGCCCTCACTCAGGGTATAGTCCGCGACGATTCCGTTCCTCCCAGGCGTCCTCGCATTCCGGAAGGTCATGAAACAGTCTTGCGGTGAACCCACCGGTTGCCGTTCGACTGGGCTCGCCATAATCTGCCCAAAAGGTCTCACACCATGCCTGATCGCCGGTCTCTGTTTGTACGCAATTCGCGACCTCGGCTTCTCTTAATGGTGCGATCTTTTCTTCCCTTACGACCTCGCATCGACGATCCAATTCTGCAAGGCTCATGTCCGTAATATCCACTTCCTTGACTAACGGACGTGTCTGGATCTCGGGCTGCGCTGATTGCTTTTCGACATCGGTTTCAGAAGCCGAAGGCGATTTGGTGGTCGCCTGAGCAGGGGGCACATATGGCGGGGCCGGATCCGTTGTAAAAGTCTCTACTTCGTCTTTGGGCGAATTGTCAGGTGGCTCCTCACTAAAGTGAACGACCCCTTCTTCATCCACCCACTTATAAACCTTCTGCTGCGCGTAGGCACTTGCACAGACAACTGTCAGGATAATGCCAATCGCATAAACCCAAATGCCATTCTTGATGAACATATCATTCCCTCCACCAATGGATGGAGCCTGGCTCTATTTTGATGACTAACCGATACGCGCCAGATAGCCAGCGGCGTCGAATACAACGACGTACTTCACACCGCCAGGCTTGTCGTAGATCCAGGTGTCGCCAGATCGAACTGTGGGCTCTCCACATTTTTTCAGCACCTCATATTTACCAGGGCCGTGTAGCCCGCCAGTACTGATCATGTGTGACCCGCAGCGCATTGAACCGGCAACAGCGAGTTCCATCAACAGCATCGAGAGCAGAATAACCGATGCGACGATCCATTTTGACGTGCAAATCATTAGTTGTACCTCCGGTAGTCGAGTCGTGACTTCCCAGGATGTTTCTATTTATGGGATGGAATATTCAAGATCCTTGATGACGGCCAAACCGGATGCAATGCGGAGTTCTGCACCAGCAGCAATATCGGTTATGAGCGCACGCATCGGTGACCGTACGCGAAGCGTGCCTGTACCCGAAATGCCCGCGAATCTTCCTTCGCCGTCGATCAGCGTAAACGTCCCTTTGCAGCTGCCGACTTCGCCGTTGCAAGTCAATTCTGCATATGCGACGTTTTCAGGGGAAGCCGAAATCTCGCAATGGCCGACAACCTCGCTCTTGCCCATTTCCAGATTAAGCTTCTGAATGATCGGACACATGACGAAGGCTTCGTGCATTTCACCCTGCGATGATTCTATGTACATGACTCCTGTGAACGCACCGAGGAACATCATCGTGCTGGTATCCACCTGGAATACACGGCCGCTGGCCTCCCACGGA
>Ga0209271_10000576_pt1 | contig 12590 bp, 11 predicted proteins | sample tdAd002_FD_187123 | JGI IMG/M metagenome (GOLD analysis project Ga0209271, IMG submission 187123) | Marine sediment microbial communities from the Atlantic coast under amendment with organic carbon and nitrate - tdAd00.2 (SPAdes)... | ecosystem: Environmental > Aquatic > Marine > Coastal >... | reverse complement strand
TATTGCGATCTCCATTGTCTATCTCTGCCTCCTCTTGATGATGGCGACAAATATCGCCAGGGTAACTTTGAGCATATAATAGACAGCATTCTTGGCTCCTATTGAAGATTTGCCCGCCTGGCGGGAATTCATTTCCACCGGAATCTCCACGAATCTCATTCCGTTTCTGTGCAGGGTGATCAGCGCCTCCACTTCCGGGTAGTCGTGGGGATACGTTTCGGTTAAAAGCAGAACGGCCTTACGGCTTGTGGCTCTGAATCCGGAGGTAGTGTCGTAAATCTTTTTACCAACGATCAGACTGACCAAGAATGAGAAGATCTTGATCCCCAGTGATCTGGTAAACGTAGACCGGTACTCCGTCGGTTGAACAAAGCGAGAGCCAATAGCCAGGTCCACTCCATTGTCCAGGGCTGACAACAGCCTTGGAATTTCACTTGTTGGATGCTGGCCATCACCATCCACCTGCACCGCAAAATGATATCCTTTCTCTTTGGCAAAGAGAAAGCCGCTCTGCACGGCGCTGCCTATACCCATGTTATAGGGCAGGTTCATAACCATGGCCCCGCTCTGCCGCGCCTCGCGTGCAGTTCTGTCCCGGGAGCCATCATTTACCACCAGAATGTCCGCCTCTGGAGCGTCCCGGCGAATATTTTCTATCACTCGGGCAACAGAGCCTTCTTCATTGTAGGCGGGTATGATAATTAAGGTTTTCTTCGACAAAATCTCACCCATGGTTACCTGACGACTGCCTGCTGATTTTTTCCGTGCCCAACCCCTTCCTCTTGAGCTTACTCATTACCTTTAGCCCGGATTATTCATGAACGGCAATGGGTTCATGAACAATTCGCCCTACGGGCTTCGACTTCGACCATTTGAGGTCTCCGCTCAGGGCTAGCCTTGAGTCCCTCGACAGGCTCGGGATCCTGAGCAAGTCGAAGGACAAGGTGTGAAACACCGAGTCGAAACCTGCATGAAAGCAAACAGCTTTCTTGCAGGTGCTGATTCACGAATCCCCGGGATTCGTTAATAATGCAGGCTAGGGACCCTTTTTCAGGCCAAAGCGGAGAAACCCGACGACCAAGCCAAATGTTCGAGTGAATCCTCGTAAAAAGGTTACCCCGCCGTAGGGAAGGGCGTCAGCTTTGCCTTCCCCTAACCACCAACTCACTGGCCATGATAATTGGATAGAGAAGTAAAGTACCAAAAGAAAAAAGAGCGGCCACATGAAGCGAGTGATTCCCAGCACTGCTAGGAGTGCAAAACCTAAAATTCCCAGCACTAAAATTGGCTCGATCCTATCTCGCACTCGGGTGTAATCATCTCCGCCAGTCATATCAGGATGGGCCTTATAAAGTTTCGCCCGCCAGAATCCGTGACGGTACTGCTCCAGCAAGTATTTCCAAACCCTCTCAGGGTGATGATGCGCAACCTTTGCCTGAGGCCTGAAAGCTATGCGCCAACCCTTTTTGATGATCCTATAAGAAAGATCATTGTCCTCACCGCTAGCTTGGCGATATTTTGGGTCAAATCCCCCAGTTGCTTCCAGCATATAGCGCGGAATCGCTACGTTATAGGAACCAAAAGCCCGAACAAAGGGTGGCATCCGCTTGTGTCTTTCCATTATTTCTTGGTGCACCCAGTGGGCCAACCATGACCCGGTGTTGGCAATTTCGTAGCTGCCGGCCACTGCGCCCACTTGCCGGTCACGAAACCCGTCCAGCAGATTTTCCAACCAACCCGACATTGGAACACAGTCCGAATCCGTAAAACAGATGACTTGGCCCGTGGCAGACTTCCAGCCTCGATTGCGGGCTGCAGCAGGGCCTGCATTTTCTTGCTTTATAACGGTCGCCCCCGCGGATTCAGCAATCTTTGCAGTATCATCAACTGAGCCATCATCAACAACCACGACCTCAACTTCCATTGGTCCTTTTGCCTGGGCAACGCTCTGCTCCACGGCCTCGGCAATGGTTTGCTGGGCATTATATGCCGGTATGACCACGCTGACTTTCATCTGCGTCCACCAATTCTACTAAACCAGAAATTTCACATCCTTTTTCTGCCGGAATGGAAAATGGTTGTTACTGATCCTGGTAGAGGACCTAAGTTAGGAGTAGCAAGAATGTTGCCAAAGGATCGAATCATGATCTTGTTCGCCCCATTTACCCATCCTTCAGAAGGAGTCTATAACAAAATTGCGATCAACGCACTATCGCTGGGTACACAGTTGCTGACTCCCGGATCAAGGATTTGTAAATTTCTTCCATTACGGATATATAGGTATTTGTGCATGACTCTTGCACTGGGTATGGAGTAATTTTACTGAGACGGTATGATGAATCATGAATATTGCTCTGAGTATCGAACATCTGCACGGCAAAAAAACCGGCGTCGGTCAGTACGGTTTCAACCTTGCCCTCAATCTAGCCGAAATTGACAACATTAACAATTATTTCCTCTTTAGCCCGTCTCCTCTCGAAAAGGGCGATGTTGATAAGTTATCCGAGTATCCTAATATTAAGGTCTTAGACCACAATGTTTTAGAGAAATTCATCCCTAACGATGTCATACTCATCCCTCTCTGGTTGCACTTCTATCTCCCATATCTATGCAAAAAAACCGGTGTAGACTTATATTTCAACACCGGCAGCATATGGCCTCTCCTTCCGTTCAGATTCGCAAAACGCCAGTTAGTCTTTATTCATGACGTAATTCCTTTGCTTTTTCCGGAGTGTTATTACAAACACACCCTCTATTATTACCGGTTGAGCAGGGCAATTCATTTGAACTGCTACGACGAGATCCTGGTGAACTCCCATACCACCAAGAGAGACCTTGTGAAGCACCTCAAAGTCCCAGGAAAAAGGATTTCTGTCACTTTACTGGGTAAGGATGAGCATTTTACCAAGACAAATGATGCATACCGCAATCAAATGGTAAGGGAAAAATACGGCTTGCCCGAATCCTACCTTCTTTTCACCGGGACGCTGGAGCCAAGAAAGAACATTACCAATCTGCTCAAGGCTTACGCAAAGGGCAGAGCCCGAGAGAGTCTAAAACTAGTCATCACTGGCAAAAAGGGCTGGTTATATGAGGAAATATTTGAGACCGTGCAAAAGTTGAACCTTGATGAGAGGGTGGTGTTCACAGGTTTTGTAGGAGACGATGATCTCCCCTTCATCTATTCGATGGCCAGGGTTTTTGTCTACCCATCCCTGTATGAGGGTTTTGGTCTGCCCGTTTTAGAAGCGATGGCCTGTGGTGTGCCCGTGATTACTTCGAATGTGCCTTCGCTGGTGGAGGTGGTTGGGGAGGCGGCAGTCCTAGTAAATCCCCTGGATGTAGAGGCTCTGGCACAGAGTATTGACGAGGTGGTTTTTAACCAGGCGACTCACCACCGGCTCTGCAGAGCTTCAGTGGCGCGAGCGCAGAATTTCACCTGGGAAAGGACCGCTCAGGAGACTCTCAAAGTAATCTCAGAGTGAGAAACCCTTAATACTGCTCGCAGAGGCAAACAACCGCACGGTCAACTGACAGCATTTAAAAGTAGGTCTTTGACCTTAGACCCCAGCAAATTCAATTGCTTCGATTATTCAACAACTCCTGGTAGATCGTGACATATTTACTCGCGATATTTTCCCAGAGAAAGTATGTCCTTAAACCGGCAAGAGCTGACTGCCACTCACGGTAGTTTTCTTTAGCGACGTCCAGACCTGTTTCTAAGTCTCTTATCTCAAAACCATCCATCAAATAGCCACAATTTGCTGGTATCTGTTCTTTTATACCTGGCAGGGGTGGCGCCAGTATTGGAAGGCCCGATGCCAAGGCATCGCCTACCAGGCCGCTGTGGTAGTTCTCCTGTCCCATACCATGGAAAAGAACGAGCACATCGGCATCAGCATGAGCTCTGAGAAACTCATTTTCGCTCATGAAACGGTCATTCCAAGTTATGTTTCCTGCACTGCCCTCGTAGAGCTTTCGACAGCGTCTATAATAGGGCGAGGGCCTCCGCCCTTGGTGCGTGCCGCAAATGACAAGCCGCAAATCCTGTCTGCGGGCGAAAATTCTGATTATCTCATCCAGCCGTTTGATCTCACGGACAAAGCCTGTATGGACAAACCTTGGCCCACCCTCTTGCCCCCGCTTCCCTTCCTCGAGGTAGGGGTTGTCAGGACCTCCATGTGGAATGTGAATGTAGCCGTAACGTGCCGCGATTTCAGCAGAATGGACCACAATACTCGGGGTTAGCTTGTTTATCCAGAAGTTGAGGTAGCGGTTGGGCCAGTTATTAGCATCATGAGTATGGAGAGTGAGCACCACTGGAATCCTCTTCAGTCTGAGCCAGAGCAGAAGGGGGATAATGTTCTGGCCATAGAGGGAATACTCGAAGTTTATGTGAACCAGGTCCACTCTGGGCCGGATGAACACTGGTACGTTCTTGCGGATCAGAAAAGATTGACCATAGGGCAGCTTTACCCTTCGGACTTCAGCAGCCTCCTCAATCATCGGTAGCACACGAGCGGCGTAAGTGGCCAGCCCGCATCGTTCAGGGAGAAAAGTGGAAACGAATGCTACCTTCATAAGTGTTTACCTTAAATATATTGGATCTCGGTAGAGGGCGATGTATTTACGGATCGCTCTCACTACGTCAGGCAGCCTTCTTAAATTCTGTCCGGGATGATGATAAAAGCCCTTGAGGAACATGTAGGCACGGTTCTTAAAGAGCAGCCGATAATACTCTTTTTGTATCTTCCTCAGTTCGATGCGATTGAATGCTTCTGTCTGCATTACAGGAGCCCTGGGGTCAAATTGATCGTACGCTTCGAAGCCCTCTACCTCGATTTTTCCCAACTGACAAGCCTCTTCATAAGCCACAGTACATGGATATGGAGTGAAAAGACTGAAAAAGGCCGCCTCAATCCTGAGATCCCTGATGAGTCTTTTGGTTAAAGCCACGGATTCCTCGTTCTCCCCGGGTAAGCCGATTACAAAGCTGGCACAAAACCTCACGCCATACTTGTCTTGCCATGACCAGATCTCTTTTATTCGGTCAATCTGGGAGCGTTTCCTGGCTGCATTTAGAAGTCTAGGGTCCGCTGTCTCAATGCCAAAAGAGATTTCATTGCAACCTGCCTCCGCGGCAAGTGCCACCATCTCTTCGGTCACGATGTCCAGCTTGCCATTGCAATACCACCACAGCTTTTTGTTGAGTCCCCGCTGCACTATCTCCTGGCACACTTCTTGGGCATGAGGTGGAATAAGGAATGTCTCGTCAAACATACAGAACTTGTCTACCCCCATATCAGCCAAGACTTCTAACTCTTCCACTACCTTTTTGGCAGAACGAGTTCGATATGGAAAAGGGAATCGGTTGCCCCCGATCACACAGAACTTGCAGTTGAAGGGACAACCCCGCGAACTCCAGACTAACCAGAGTGGGGCCCACTCTGGACCACCGCTCCAGTACTTCCATAGATTGGCCACTCTGAAGTCGGGAAGCGGCAGAGAGTCGAGGTCTTCTACGTAGGCTTGGGAGGTCGAGGTACGTCCTCCCCGGAGGGAGAGGCCAGGGACGTCTTCTAACCGCCCACCTCCTGCAAGAGTGGCGGCCACTTCAGGCAGCACCGCCTCGGGCTCACCAAAAAGAAAGCCATCCAGATCCGGATGTCTGCTGAGAAAATAATCCTCTACCCCCAGAGTAGCCAAGGACCGGGAGAGGGTAACGCATCCGGGCCTTATTTGCTTAGCAATGGCAGCAACTTTCAGGTCGAAGTCGCTTATGTTGAGGGCGCTTTTCTGCACCATTAGATCGAATTTAACCCTCGCCATCCTTTCCTTTAGCTCCCCAAAGGTAAGGTCTTCTGCATTGGCGTCTATGAAGACCACCTGATGTCCCTTTTGCTTCAGAAGAGCGGAGGAGTAGAGGAAGTCTATGGGCGGAAGACACTGAGTCTGGTCAATAGACTCGCACCGCTGTATCCGGCCGACGCTAAGCCTTCTTTGGCCATAAGGGAAACGTGGGGGAATTACTAAGAGTATCTCCAAAGCTGTATTATCCTACGATTTCATTAGGGTACTTTCTCAGTAATATACTCATCTCCTCGAAAGAATCTCCTTGTACAAATCAAGATATCTCTGTGCCACATGCGTAAGTTCAAACTCTTTTTCAACCTTCTGTCTTGCCTGCTGAGATAAAATCTGCCAGCGTTTATCATCTGCCAAAATCCATGCAATCCCTTGAGCCAGATCTTCAGGTTCAAGAGGCTGTGCTATATAACCATTTGATTCGTGCTCAATCATGTTTGGCACACCACCGACATTAAAGGCGACGCATGGAGTACCACAAGCCAGGGATTCAATCACTGCATTTGGCAGGTTGTCCTGAACAGACGGCAATACAAAAACATCCGCGGCAGCATAAAGCATAGCTATGCTCACATCATCATGTAATTGCCCCATAGAATGAACATTCAGCCACAAATTGGGCTGCTCGGCAGGTTTTGATGCTCCAAAAAGAACCAATTCCACTTTTTTGTCCGAACCGTCTTCTGCGAATTTTCTAAGGGCAGGCTCAAGAAACTGAAATCCCTTCCGCTTGTCACTGAAGGCCGCCATTGCCCCAAAGAGAATCAGTTTCTTATCCTTGGGCAGTCCAAAACACTCTCTGGCGAAATTCTTATCCATTGGCTTATACGTCATTAAATCAAGACCGTATGGTATTACCTCAACCCGGCAATTTCTAAAGAGCGAGCTTTCCTGGACACACTCAGCAAGCCATCGACTGGGTGTGGCTATGGTTATATCAAGATCGTTCCATGCCTTTTTCTTGCGTTGCCACACCCATCGAGAAAGGTCTTTTTCTCTCTTAGAGTTTAACTGTGGGCATATACCGCATGAGTCTCTATATCGACCGCAGGATGCATCATAGTGACACCCTCCGGTAAATGGCCACATGTCGTGTAAAGTCCAAACTATAGGTTTATGAAACTTCCTTAGGGTCTCTATTCTTAAAAAACCTTCACAAATCCAGTGCAGATGGATTATATCGGCATTAGACAAAGTAACTTTTTTTGCCAAACCATTTGGCAGGTAGGCAGGAGAAAAGTGGGTTGGTTGTCGCTGGCGATAAAGTTGCAACGGCAAACCATCGAGCATCGGACCTGCAATACCCATTCCTATGCCCCATTTAGAGGACGGCCCGATTACACTTGTATCGTCGCTAGCCTTACGTCCCACCATAATGTGTGAATCAACCCCAATCTGTCTTAACCCGGTATGCAACCGATAAGCAGCACGTGCAGCTCCGCCCTCTATGTCTGAGGCGTTAAGAAAAATGGGTCTCAAAATTTCACCTTGTCGAAATTTGGTAAACAGAATGGATCATCTTGATAAACGGAAACATTATTTGTGAAATTCGTTCGTACATTCTAATTTTCCGCCAACTAAATGGTTTCAGTTCCCTCTTATGGTAGATAAAGGCATGACTTTCTTTACATTGTCCTAGATGCTCAAGACCCATCAGGCGAGCAAATGTGTGGAATGCATACCGAAAATGAAACGTTGCAGGCAGATGGCACTTGATTAAAGGGTAAAAATTATTGGCAATAATCAAATATCCATCCTCTTCAACCGACTCTATCATTGTGGCCAATACCTGCAAGGGATCAGGAACATGCTCAAGAACATCAATACTTACTATGCAGTCATAGTTCTTATCTAATGAGCTTACGAAATGGATATTGGCATAATTAGAATTTCTTGAAATAGCGAACTCGTTTGGGTACGGTTCATAGATATCAATTGAAATGGTCGAATCTTTACCAGCGATGATGCGGGCAAGCGTTCCAAATCCCCCCCCATAATCTAAAATTCGGTTGAGGTTCTTCTTGGCTATCCAAGCAGATATCGCCTGGCGGTGTTGCATGGAAACATCATCCTGTTCTATGAATAAGCCGTTTAATAACCACACAGGATGGTTATAAAATTGTGCGATTTTATCCTTATTATAATTCTTATTGTCGCAGCCGCTTTCATCCCAAACACTGTCCATCAATCGCCATAGATCCTCTAATTTCGGTGGATTGTGGGGTGATCGTGAAAGTAGCAATTCAATAGCCTGCAAATCATCGGTAGGTAGTTCTTCTTTAGTTATATTGATAGCCAACATCTTTCAAAATACCCTTCGTTCTAATACTTAACCTATGACTTGTTTTAGTTTATTAAATACACGCACGAAAAATGTCTTGTTAAGCGAATGATAAAAATCCGACATTAATATAATAGCTTGTTCGCTCTCTTTGATATCCTCAGTAAAATGCGAGACTCTCTCTTTGCTTACTTCGACCTTATAAACATCAGTGGGGCCACAATGTAATCCTGTACCGTCATGACCGATGTTGTTAACAAGGGAGATTCCAGGATGCAAGCAGAGTCCATTATTAAAAAAAACACTAGCATACCATCGGGCCGCCCACGCATCTGTATTGTTCCTTGTCTGCTCATGAAGCATTTCGTAATACTGCATGGTCCCTTTTATATCGAACTCCCAACGCTGCTTTGCATTTTCGAATTTGGCCAGTAATTTTATTGCATCCGGCTCAAACTTATCCCAGGCCCTTTTCCATGTAGCCCAGCCCCAGCAGGATGTGGCACGATAGAAAAAAGTCTCCGGCAGTTTACCTCTCACAGGGAACATGTAGCCAGAAACATGCATAACCTCTTGAATATCTTTATAACTATCAAGTGCATCATTCATGAAGTTCAAAAATTGAGGTGAGAGGACTAAATCATCTTCGAGAACGATAATGCGTCCATAACGATTGACTATTTCAGTAACACCATGAATAATAGAATTCGCCAATCCCAGATTCACATCATGCTCAACTACCTGAACTGCGCCACACCAGTTGTAGCTTTTAACGATTTCTCTGACCTGCTTAACAGCCTTTTCATCTATAGCTCTCTTGGGCCCGTCACAATAAATGAAAAGTTCACTCTCCAGAGCTCCATCGCACTTACAGAGTGTTTCAAGAGCCTGTCTGGTATGCTCAGGACGGTTATAGGCGAAAAAGGCTATTGGGGCTTTATGTCTGTGGCCTGGATCTTTCATTTGTTGTAACGAATAAGTTCTGAATATTGCTCGTAAAGAATACCGATACTTTTTATGTGCCCAAAAACCTCCTCGTATAGGTAATTCTGAAAATATGGGTACCGGACACGGTCTCGCCGCCTGGCATTCCGGGTAAAATTCAAAACAACTTTGCATAGATTTTCAACAGATTGCCGTATCTGAAGACTCTGCCTTGCCCCAGGAGTGTTACTATTATTTTTAAATACACGATACGAGTAGCGACCATCTACAAACCTTTGACGTATGACCCAAGGCAGAGACATTTTTTTTGAGTGAACCAGATGGTGCACATACATTTCCGGATCGTAATAAATGATTTGCTCGGGCATGGTCTCTCGGATGTGCCTCAGTAAAGCCGTTTCTTCGCCATAGGCAAGCCTTTGCCCAGACATACCGAGGCTCACATCGAATCCGCCAAGAATTTCAAGTAACTCACGACGAAAGAAAATATTGCCGCCACTCAAGTATTCATTATCGGTTAGAAATCTGGCTTCTTTACCGTGTTCTCTGGAACCGTAAGAATCCTTGAACCAATGAGGCTTGGGTGTATTATAAAAAGTAAAATAGGGACCGCCGAAGACGTCAGGAGAGATTTGCTCGATAATTTTTTTGGCTACTGTCAGCCACTGCTCCGGCACCTTACAATCATCATCTATGTAGGCTACATATCCACCTTTCGCCTCCTGCCAGCCGCGATTGCGCGCCCGGGAGAGGCCCTGATGCGGTTCAATACAGTAGCTCACATTGGTAAAGCGACGGCGGTACCCCTTCACCACCTCATTAGTGTTATCAGTGGAGTTGTTATCTATAACAATGACCTCATAAACAGATGGATCCAGGGTCTGATTACACACCGAACTTAGGGCATCGGCCAGCAGCTTGCCACGGTTATAGGTGCAAATGACGACAGATATGCGGATCATAGCTCTTTCTCGATCATATCCTTAGACATTTCCGCATCATTTGAAGACACGCATCGACGGGAAGCCTTCTGTCTAACCGAATCGACTGCCAGAATACTCGACTCGCAGTAGTCTGAAATTGCTTGGCATGGCACACGGCCAGGTCTTGCAGGCGACGGACAGCATCCTTTTTCACCTCTCTGAGTTCACTTTTATCCAGTATATGCTTGCAGGAGAAAGCCCGGTAAAGATCTTCAACAAGAGAAGCCACGGCTTTGACGTCTCCATTGCTGTCAAGCAGGTGACCGCGACTCGAGCGCCAGAGCTTCGCGATGAGGCTATCCGAAACTTCCTCCGCCAATACTCCCTTGATAGCTTGCTGCATTACCACCCTGTCCGTTTGGTCTTGCTGTTCAGAGTGCTTAACGCCTATCATTTCCTGGTGAACACGTCTCAAATAGAGGACTTCTGTCAGGTTGGCAAGCTGGGTCTTTGTATCCAAGCGAACCCAGAGGTCGTAATCCTCTGCGTACAGAAAGTTGGGGCGATAAGTCAACCCTTGCTGGAGTAAGGAGCGGCGAACGATCACAGACGGATGGGCAATGCAATTGCCAAATAACAACGACCAGCTGACAAGGGGCGGCGAACCAGGCGTGGTCCACGTGCCAATGCGCTGACCCTGTTTGTCAATGTAGGCGACCCAAGTTCCCAAAACTCCGACCTCTGGATGCTCCTCGAGAAATCGCATTTGTAAAGCCAACCGTTCTGATGTCGAAATGTCGTCTGCATCTTGACGGGCGAGGTAATCCCCACGGCTCAGCTGAATACCTCTGTTCAACGACTGTGTCAAACCGATGTTCTTCTCGTTAGAGATCAAGCGGATGCGCGGGTCGTTAAAGGAACTCAGTAATTCCCAGGTACGATCTTTGGACCCATCATCAATGATGATGAACTCATAGTCAGTGTAGGTCTGCTGCAAAACACTCTCCACTGCCTCTTGCAGGTAACGCTCTCCATTGTAGACTGACATGAGGACGCTGACGGAAGGCTTGGACATTTTAGACAGTCCTCCAGGAAAAAGAGTGATTTTCCATCCAGAGAGCCAGCATCAGCAAAGTCCAGGTCTTCTGGTTGTTTTGCTCTACCAAAAACCGTGTTCCTTCAAAGGAGAGTACATCTCATCGCCGTGGGCTTCATAAAGGGCCAGAAGAACTTCTGTATCCGAAAGAGTTAGAAAGGGATACTCCTTCATTTGCCGCCTGAGATCCTGATACCCATAGATTTCCCCGTTAAAAGTCACCGCCAACATCCGATCCTGGGAAAGCATGGGCTGGTGCCCACCTTCCAGATCTATGATACTGAGACGGGTGTGGCCCAAGGCGCATTGCGAGAAAAAAAAGGTCCCAGTGTCATCAGGACCACGATGGCGCAGGGCACTCACCATACGCTCGATCTCTTCCCGGTATTTTTCCACACCAGGCGTTATGATTCCGGCGATGCCGCACATTCAAAGGACCCCTATCTGCCGAAACACAGTGGCAAAGCGTTTCTTCCAAGTATGATCTCGCAGGCACCGTTCCCGTCCAGCCTTGGCGATCGCCTTCCGTTCATAGTCATGTTGTAGATAGAAATGAATCTTTTCCACCAGATCGTCCGCGTTCTCATAGCAGACGACCTCTTTGCCGATTTCGTAGAACTGTTCTAGTTCTTCCATGTACTCCACCATGTAGAAACCACCCGACATCGGTATTTCAAAATCGCGCAAACGGATCTGAACGATCTGTTCGTCGTATTCATGTGAATTCCCACAGGTGGAAAATCCAAGGTTGATTTTTGAGCGGCTGTACATTCGAATCATTTCTTCGTCGGAAAGGATGCCGCCCACCTGACTGGCTGGTATCCTGCTGTTATCGCTCATGGGCCGGGTTGATTTATGGGAAACCGATTGCGGCGGCCGGCAGTACATTAATCTCAACCTTTCATTGGCGGCTGCGCCAAACCGCCCGGACAGAATCTTCATTGCTGTGTGAAGGGCTCGTTTTGCCAGGGAGTGTGGGGGTGCCGGCCTGTCAATGTAATGGTCCCAACCAGGGCCCCACGCCCGGACGTCGATGTCGGCGTCCAAGAGGTATCTGACACGCGCCGGCCGATCTCCGTACGCCTGACCCACGAAGGTAACGTCAAATTCCTGTGGAATATCGAAAGGTTTATAGATGTTTGGATTGGCAGCTTCCTGACAATAGAGAGGATTGGCGCCGATCCGTCTGTAGTCTTCCAGCCTGGCTTTTTCCGGCACAAGGCAGTAATCATAAGCCGGGGCGAGATCTTCGATGAGATGAAATTGATGGGCGGCGTTGCAATACCAGTTGATGGTCACAATGCCCATACTGCCAATCTTGCTAACTGTTGCTGGTGTCGCACAAGCGGAATAGAAGTAGCTGAAAAAAACATCTATGGGTCTTTCCTGATGAGCCCGCTTCACCTGCTCCAAAAGAGCGCGCTCCAGTAAGGGACGGTTCGCGTCGATGAAGGCCAGGTGCCGGGGATTTGCAGGATTT
>Ga0209271_10000575_pt1 | contig 12603 bp, 13 predicted proteins | sample tdAd002_FD_187123 | JGI IMG/M metagenome (GOLD analysis project Ga0209271, IMG submission 187123) | Marine sediment microbial communities from the Atlantic coast under amendment with organic carbon and nitrate - tdAd00.2 (SPAdes)... | ecosystem: Environmental > Aquatic > Marine > Coastal >... | reverse complement strand
ACAGTTTATTAGCGGAACTCGGTATCGACCCGCCTGTGACTGCTGCTTTAAAGGATGATAAATTGTCCGCCTGGCAAAGTGAGTGGGACGGCAACCGCGAGTTCGATCACAATATTCCGATCGTCATCAGCGATCGAGGGGAGACCGTGATCGGATTTCCACTCGAGCCCGAGATAGACGCGTTTTTAAATTCCGGTAGCCTGATTTCGGACGAGGTTTTACACGCCGCCGACGAGCAGCAGGTTATGCAGCGAATCCTGGTGCTGGATAACGATCTGCAAAGCCTGCAAATGATAATCGAGCAAATGCGCGGCGCGCAGGTCGAAGTTGCAAAGGATTTTGCCGGGTTGGTAGCGTCCGCACTAAGCAACGGTATGCCGGACCTGGTGCTGGTAAATACAGCCTTGATCGGTGGCATCGAAAGCACCGACTGGTGGCGAAATTCGACAGATTCTGATCTTGACGCCACGGTACCCGTTATTTTCGTTTCTGCCGATAAAACCACCGAAGCTGAAGTAGGCGCGTTTGAAGCGGGTGCCGCCGATTTCATCGCCAAGCCATTTCATCCCAGGGTTCTGCAGGCGCGCCTGAACATGCATTTGCAGGCGCGTCGCTCGCAACAACAGCTCAATAACATTGCCCGCGTCGATGCCTTGACCTCGATCTGTAACCGCCGTGAGTTCGATCTGCGTCTGATGACCGAATGGGGCCGGGGCGCGCGCACCGGGAAATCGTTGGCCTTGCTGATGGTCGATGTGGATAAATTCAAGGAATTTAATGATCACCATGGGCATTTGCGAGGCGACGAATGCCTGGTGAAAGTGGCACAGATACTCAGCTCCTGCATGCAACGTACCAGTGACCTGGTGGCACGTTATGGCGGTGAGGAGTTTGTCGTGTTGTTGCCCGAGTCTGATCTTGAGGGTGCGCTCAGGGTTGCGGAAGCGTGTCACGCCGCGATTCTGGATGCCAGAATGCCGCATGTGACTTCCAATGTTTCGATTTATGTCACTGTCAGTATTGGTGTTGCGGCGATGTTGCCGATTTACGAAAGAAGTAACACGCTGTTGATAGAGCAGGCGGACATTGCTCTTTACCAGGCCAAGAATAGTGGGCGCAATCGGATTTGTAGTTTTACCGCCTGAGTTTGCCGTCAGCTAGCAACGCTAAAGACGCCTCCCGGCTCGATTTCCAAAAACAGGTCTAGCGCAGTCGATCGAGCAGGTAATCTGCAATCCAGCTGCCCAATCTTGGCTGTGCCAGGTAGCCGTAAGACTTATGCGGGTTACGCTTCTCCCTGTTGCGATTGCCCGTATGGGTTACCACTTCAAATGGATTATGCAAATCCACATAGTCGATGCTGCGAAACTTCTTGCGGGATGGAAATAGCTTCAGCTCGCGCATCGGCTGATAAAAAATATCGTTGAGGTTTTTCTGATGCGACACGACATCGCCGAGGCAGGCGTAGTTGTGCCAGAAATCGATATTGGTGGGGAACTGTCGCTGGCTATGATCCTGGTGATGGCGCGCGAACAATAAATCTCTTACCGTTGAATCACCGAGCGGCGAGCCCAGTGTGATAAACATTTTTACGCGCTTGTGGTTGTATTTTTTGAAGCCGGCGGTTTTACGATGTGAGAATCTCCAGAGCACGTCATAGCTGATAAAAGTGCCCATGCTATGCGCGACGATGATCGGTTCGCGGCCTTCGTCCCAGGCACGGCGCAGTGCATTCTCGAGCGGGGCACGAATTTGATCGGCGATATACTGATCCTGTTCGTAAAGTTCTGTTTCACGTAAAAATTCGGTCATTACATCGTCCTTCACGGATAACGCACCGGCCAGCAGCTTCACCAGGTCGAGGCCGCGGTCCTTGAAAAAGCTGCCCACTTTCTCCTTCATGCCGACATGGAACCCATCCTTGATTTCGCGGCGCTCGTCGATGACCTTGTCCACCTGCAACTCCAGCTTCTTGCTGTAGCCGGCATCGTCGGGGATATGGTGGGGTACGACGTTGGCCCAGTACGCGGATTCGAAAACCTCGGCATTGGCCTCGAGGCTTCGAGCAAGCTGGCGATGGCTGACACGGATATTCTCGGTCAGGGTTTTGCGCCATAAATGATGCGTGAAATCTGGCGGGGGCTTGGAAGCCAGGCCGTGAATCATGATGATTTTTTTACTGGTGAAATCGACTGCCATGTGAAATCCCCGCTGCTTAAGCTTATCGAACCAAATGATTTATACGTTTGATGCTATTGCCAGTCAACTGCTTCTGCGGCCGCGCACATGTTCTTCAGCTTGGCCATCGCCAGTCTGCGACCAAGCATCATCAAACCGCAATCGGGGGCTGCCAGCAGGCGGTCCGCATCGATGTGTTGCAAGGCAAGCTCAAGACGTTGACCGATATATTCGCTGCTTTCGATTTTGCTGCTGGCGATCGTGACCACACCCAGGATCACGGCGGTACTATTAAAGTTTTCCAGCAGTTTTAAATCATTCAGGCAATGTGCGTCCTCGATCGATACTTGCTGAACACTGCTCCTGTCGATCGCCTGTGCCAGTCGAAAGTAGCAATCGGGATCTGCCTTCAAATAATCCTCGTCATCGACGTGACCCGGGTAGCCGCAGCACATGTGCATCACTCGGGTGACATCTGCGGGCACCCCGTCGAAGCAACGATCGAGGCATTCGACACCATAGGCGAGCGCATCATCGACTTTGCGTACAAACAGGGGTTCGTCTACCTGGATGTATTTGCAGCCCGCGTCAGCTAGCGCCCTGATTTCAAAATTGAGAGCAGCGGCCAGATCGAAGGCGAGTTCGCGTTCGGTCGCGTAGTAATTGTTAGCGGTGGTATCGATGATCGATAGCGGTCCCGGCACCGTGATCTTGATCGGTATGTCGCTGAAGTTCTGCGCGATGGCAAAATCTCGGTCGAGGAAATGCGTACCCCTGGGTACGATCCTGGCGTTGACGGTGGGTAAATCGGCAACCGCCGCCCCGTTGCGGTGTACCTTGTTGGTCAGGTTGATGAAATCGATACCTTCGAGGTGACGGCAATGGTAGTGAATGTAGTTTTCCCGGCGCTGTTCACCATCGGTGGGGATGTCGATGCCACAATCGAGTTGATCCTGAATCGCGGCCTGCGTCGCCTCGATCAGGAGTTCCTCGGCCACCTGGTCGGCCGTGTCATGGGTGTAGGTGAAGGCGCGCGTGGCGCTGCCATCCTGATCTTCGGTTTCGGCAAAGTTGCCGATCTCGATATAGTCCGGTTTCGGATAAGCGCCGATACAGGTCGTGGTAATCTTCATCAGACTATAATAAAGGAATAGCCTGGCAAGATTAAAGCATTAATAAGCGGAGCCAGCCTGATAGACTGTCACTCATGTCGTCGTTACTAACAGAATTTATCGCCGGCCATGAACGGATCTTCGTGCTTACCGGCGCCGGGGTGAGTACCGCGTCCGGGATTCCCGACTATCGCGACGATAGTGGCAACTGGAAGCATCAACCACCGATGGAGTATCGTGAATTTGTCGAGCGGCATGAAGCCAGGCAACGCTACTGGACGCGGTCGTTTATTGGCTGGCAGCGATTCAGGCATGCTCGGCCAAACCAGGCGCACCAGGCGCTGGCTCGCCTGGAGCAGCTCAACCGGTTAACGCGTACGGTCACGCAAAATGTCGATGGTCTGCATCAACGCGCTGGCAGTCGGCAGGTTACCGAGTTGCATGGCTCGCTGGCGACAGTCAGTTGTCTTGGTTGTGGTGCCGCCATCGAGCGGGCGTCCATGCAACAACAATTAGGCGAAAGAAACCCGCTGCTGGCAGAGTTATCGGCGCAGATCGCCCCCGATGGCGACGCTTATCTGAACGACTTTGATGCCAGCGGAATCGATATTCCCGGCTGTACCTCCTGTGGTGGGATGTTGAAGCCGCAGGTCGTGTTTTTTGGCGAAAGCGTACCCGCGCCGCGGGTAGAGGAATGCTTCGATGAGCTGGCGAGGGCCGATGCCATGTTGGTTGTAGGTTCCTCGTTGATGGTGTATTCGGGTTTTCGATTTGTACGCGCGGCGCAGCGCGCGAATATTCCGATCGCGGCAATTAATCTTGGCATAACCCGGGCTGATGAATTACTAACGCTCAAGGTCAGGCTGGATTGTGCAACGGCGTTAAATTCGGTATTGAGTAAAATCGACCCGGATGCCGGGTTTGCCGTCAAAACTAAATGTGACGCAGTGCCCAGATAAACTTAGACAGCGGTCACAAGCCGGGGCTATCCGTGCTCAAACAGTGAAGATATTCTCAGCTGGAGGGAATTGAGTCACAGATTAATGGCCTTCCCGATCATATATTTCCTCTTCAATTTTCAGTTGAGGTATACCATGAGCCAGGTAAATATCCAGATCGATCCTCTGACGACGAATTGTGTATTGAAGCATCTCGGCCTCGCGATCGATGAAATCAAACTGGTACGATCGATAAGCATTATTAGACAGCAGGTCAGTATGAGCGGCGCCGCGCAACTTGAATCCGGGCGTAAGCGCTACCTGATTTCCGAGCTGCGATTCCTGCAAAAGCGCCTGAGATCGGTGCGCGATAAAGCGAACACCAACTAACCACGAATCCCCCTCGTCGCCACGGATGGTGCACCCCTTATATTTGAGCTCAACTTCGTTTTGCCGCAATCCACTTAATAATCGCGCCGCCATTGCATCGCCGAAACCCTGTCGCTCGTTGCTAGCCAGCAGCAGATTAAACAGGCGGTTGATGCCGTGTAATCATTTAAATTAGCGGTTTATTCATTTACAGTTGCCCGATGCCGAATTTGACGACATGCAACGCGATGATGGCTCTGGTTACCTGTCTCGGCCCGGGCTGGTAATGGCAATGCAGTTACTTCATGCCCTGGAACAGGTTGCGCAAAAGCTTGCTGATATCTGGTTCCTGTTGATACCCCGCCGACGGCCATCACGGCAGGCCCTGCAGGACTGCAAGATCATTTCCCATCGTGGCGAACACGATAACCGGCAGGTTAAGGAGAACACCCTGGCTGCGTTCGCACGGGTTGCCGAGGCAGGCGGCTGGGGAATCGAGTTTGATGTCCGCTGGACCCGGGATTTGCAGCCGGTAGTCATTCACGATTCCAGTACGGCGCGGGTTTTCGGTATCGACCTGGAAGTGGCGTCAGTGGATTTGCGCGAGTTGCAGCAACAGGTTCCCGAGATTCCCACCCTGGAAGAAGTCGTTGCCCGTTTTGGCGGGAACACTCATTTGATGGTGGAGCTCAAGTGCGATGAACTGGGTGCAGTAGCCGACAGGGCGGCTCGACTGGAGGCAATTTTCGCAACGCTCACCGCCGCGGAAGACTATCACTTCCTCGCGTTGCAGTTTGATCTGTTCAAACTGGTTGAATTTGACGGTGGCAAGGCCTGCCTGCCGGTTGCGGAGCTTAATCTGGACAATTTCAGTCACGACGCGTTGACCCGTGAGCTGGGCGGTGTCTGTGGACAATACCTGTTATTGAATCAGGGTCTGATTCGGCGACATCATCGCGAGGGGCAAAAACTGGGTACCGGGTTTATCGAGTCGCGCTTTTGCCTTTACCGCGAGCTGAATCGCGGCGTGGACTGGGTTTTCACTAATCACGCGCTCAAGCTCGAGGCTATTCGACAGGGGTTATTGAAATGCTGACCTGTGTGTCTGTACCGGCAAAGTCGAAAAACCGATGCAAATCAATTAGTTTCGTGTCAGTATCGCGTTCGATAATGAGTGGATAGACCAGGGGCTGACATTGGATTCCAAAGGCATACTCGAAGCGTTGGGCACATCGCATCTGTTTTCTGAGCTGACTGAAGCGCAGATGGATCGTGTCCGGCGGCATTCTCATGTCACCGATATGATTGAAGGCGAGCCGCTGTTTTTCCAGGGTGATAACGCGACCAGTTTTTACCTGGTACTTTCCGGCCGAATCAAATTGTTTCGGATTTCTCCAGACGGCAAGGAAAAGGTTGTCGAGGTAATGGAAGCGGGTGCAACCTTTGCCGAGGCGCTAATGTTCATGGATCAGCCGCATTACCCGGTCAACGCGACTGCAATCGGGGCCAGCAGGGTTATCGGCATAAACTGCAAGGACTTCAAATCGATGCTGCGAGAATCGATAGACACCTGTTTTCTGTTGCTCGGGGGAATGAGTTTTCGGTTACGCGGCCTGATCCGTGAAATCGATGCGCTGAGCCTCGACACGGGTACGGTGCGTACGGTTTCCTACCTGCTGAACCAGGCTCCAGCGGACAGTAATTGCTTCGAACTCACCATAGCCAAGAGCGTAATCGCGTCGAGACTGTCGGTAAAACCGGAAACCTTTTCGCGTATTTTAAAAAATCTGCATGAGCAGGAGATCGTTTCCATCGACGGACGCAATGTAACGATTCACGATCGCGAGGCTATGAGCGGTATCTCTTCGGGATAGCCGGCTGGCTTAATTAAGAGCGTAATTCCTTGCCCACTTCCTGCTGCCGTCGGTAGGGTGTCAGGGCAACTCTTTGTGGCATGTCAATCACGCCAATCTCTTCGTCGCTCAGATAGCAACCCGGATCCTCCGCCCAGGGATTGCCGGTTAACTGCCAGGCACGGGTGCGCGAATTACCGCCGCAAATGGCCAGGTGCTGACATTTTGCACAGCGGCCTTCGAGCGGCCTTTGTTTGGCTTTCAGGCCCGCCATCAGCGGGTCCGAAGTGTCCTGCCAGATTTCGGAGAAGGGTCGCTGCTTGACGTTGCCGATGCTGTAATCCCACCACATGGTATCCGGATGTACGGTACCGAGATTGTCGATATTGGCGATATTTACGCCGGATGAATTTCCGCCCCAGCGGAGCAGTTGTTTGCGTAATGCATCGACGTGCTCTGGCATGTGTTCGCTGGCCCATTGCAACAGGTAGACGCCATCGGCATCGTTGTTGCCGGTGACAAATTCCCGTTTTACGCCTTGCTGGACGTCCTGCCAGCAAGTCTCGAACAACAGGTCCATGGCGTCACGCGTCATCTGGTAGTGCAGGTCGCTGGCGCGGTTGCGATTTCCGCGTCCGGCATAGTTCAGATGTGAAAGATAAAACTTGTCGATATCTTCGTCGCGCATTAATTGCAACAGATCAGGCAGCTCGGTGGCATTATCCTGGGTCAACGTAAAACGCATTCCAACCTTGATGCCAACGTCATGGCATAGGCGGATACCCTTTATGGATTCGTCAAACGCGCCCTGTTTGCGGCGGAACTTGTCATGCGTAGCGCGCATGCCATCGAGGCTAACGCCGACATAGTCGTAGCCGATCGCTTCAATATCGCCGATGTTGCTTTCGCTAATCAGCGTGCCGTTGGTGGACAGGCCGACATAAAACCCCATCTCCCTGGCATGCCGTGAAATCTCGAAGATATCCGGTCGCAGCAGCGGCTCACCTCCCGACAAAATTAACACCGATACGCCGAATGACTTCAGGTCCCGCATCACCGTAAGCACTTCTTCGGTGTTGAGCTCGCCCGGAAAATCAATATCCGCCGAGGTGGCATAACAATGTTTGCAGGCCAGGTTACAGCGGCGGATCAGGTTCCAGATCACTACCGGTCCGCTACCCATCGTGACTGGTTTTGGTGTGGGCGAAACGTTATGTCCGCTTGCGAGTGCATGCATATATCGACTTATACGAAACATCAGGCTACTAACCTCAGGCCGGTTTTTTTCAAAATCCTGGTACTGAAGAGCACATCGTGCTGTCTGCAGTCAGGGCCAAGTAAATTAACTATCTGTTCCAGCTTATCCTTCACTTCATCACGATCATGGCCGTGTATCATCGCAAACAGGTTATAAGGCCAGAGCGGTAAATGACGTGGCCTTTCGTAGCAATGGCTGACGAAATCCAGGCGACCGACGCGTGCACCAAGCTCGACCAGCTTGTCATCATCGACGTCCCACACCGACATACCGTTGCCATGTAAGCCGAGGCGGTAGTGATTGGGTATCGCACCGATGCGTCGTATTACGCCACGTTCGAGCATAAGCTGCATACGCTGCATGACGGTTTGCGTGTCGCAGCCGCAGGCCCCGGCTACTTCGGTGTAGGGCGCCGTCTGCAGTGGCAAGCCTGCCTGGGTTGCCTGCACAATTTTGCGGTCAAGCTCATCGATGATCATGCCGCCTTGTTTCATCGGGCCCGGAACGGGTTGCGTGCTGACCCCGTCAGATTCGTCCAGTATTAACCACAGGCCAAGGTAAAAGGTCTGTAATTTGGGGAAGTTGTACACTGGCAGGTTGGCCGCCTGCTCGATCCGGTCGATGGTTTGCTGCAGTAATTCAGGGGTTTCAGTGGCGATCACGAACCACATGTTGAGTGCGTGTTCACGCTGGTAGTTATGTGCGACTTCCGGCATTTCGTTAACCAGGTTGGTGACCTCGTCGAACCTGTCGTCCGGGACCGATAACGCGGCCAGCGTCAGGCTGCCACCCATACTGGAAGCGTCATACAGGGGGCCGAAACGGCTCAGCAGACCATCATCCATTAATTCCTGGATCGTGCTCAGCAGCGTGGCCGGATCGGTAGCGAGTTCAGCGGCCACGCTGGCGAAGGGCTGTTCCTCGACCGGGAAACCACCCTGGTAGCGATTGATGAACTGGCGGCTTAATTCATCCATTGAGCGCCATTCCCGCATGGTCTGGTTGAAGTTTATGCGAATAACTTGCACCGCGTTGCTTGAAGCAGCGTTGGCTGAACAGGATTTCATGCTCGATTTCGTGCAGTCCGCATTTTTCGACGATGAACCCGACCTGTTCGATGACCGCGGCCCGGTCCTGCCCGTGGATCATGCTGAACAGGTTGTAGCGCCATTCCGGCAGACGCCGTGGGCGTTGATAGCACAGCGTGACGAATGAATATTGTCCGATACAGTGGCCTAGTTCCGCGACACGGGCATCCGGGATATCCCAGACCACCATGCCGTTGGCGCGATAGCCCAGCTTACGATGGCGCACGACGACGCCAAAACGTTTGACATCACCGCGCGCGATGATTCTTTTTATGCCGTCAATTACCGCTGTCTCGTTACAGCCCAGTTGCGCCGCGATCGCCGCGTAGGGGTGCTCCACCAGCGGTAAGCCTTCGCTGATTATCTCGATCAGGGCTTTTTCGAAAGGGGAATCCTTGATCATGTCCATTTCAGGTCAAACCCCAGGTCGATGAAGTGCTCGTTTAACAGCGGTAAATCGAGCACCGGGTAACCGCAGCGCTGTTCAATTGCAGATAAAACGGTTTGCAGCCGCTCCTCGTCCTCGGCAATCACGACGAACCACAGGTTGAAGCGATGTTCGCGTTCATAGTTGTGATTCACTTCGACGAATTCATTGACGATGGCAGCCACATCTTCGAGTTTCGCCGCGGGCACGGCAATCGCCGCCAGGGTGCTGGCGCCGATCCGGTTGGGTCGAAACACGGCACCCACCCGACTGATCACACCTTCGGTCTGCAGGCGTTTTAGCGTTTCCAGTACTGTCGTTTCATAGACGCCCAGCTGTTTGGCGATATCGGCCCAGGGGGATGAGGTTAACGGCATTCCCTGCTGAAACTCGTTCAGCAACCTCTGCTCAAGTGTGGAAAACAGTCTCATAAGCCGATCCGGTGCGCGCGCGCGGTAAAGAAAATACCGCTCGGTTTAGTGCCGGGTATCGAGGCTTTACGCTCGAAGGTACTGGTATCGTAAATTTCGACGCGGTTTTCGTCGCGCACCGATAACCAGACTTCCTCGCCGCGGGGTTCGAATTCCATGTGTAACACGCCCTTGCCCGGTTTGAGCTGCCGGACTACCGCCAGCGCCTGGGTATCGATGACCTGAATAGTGTCATTGTCGGGCAGGGCGAAGTTGACCCAGACCTGGCGACCGTCGGGACGGGCCATGACAAATATCGGTTGGCCATGCACCTTGATTCGGGCTGCTTCCTGCCAGGTACGCATATTGATGACCAGTACTTCATGGCGACCGACGGCAGGTACGAAGGCCAGATCCCCGGCAACTGCCCAGCCCTCGAGGTGGGGCATCTTGTAAACGGGTAATTTCTGTTCACCCTTGCCGTAGTTCGGCAGGATGCGTGTCACCCCCGCCGCTGGATTCCATAAATCCAGTAGAGCCATGCCATCTTCGCCGAATAACCCGGCAATGTAATAGCGGCCGTCGGGCGTGATTAGCGCGTCGTAGGGATTACGGCCTATGCCGGTAAATTTTTCGATCGACGGCTTGGCCAGATCTGACATGTCGAGCACCCAGATTTCGCCGGCATCCCACAGCGCAAAAACAAACTTTTGCCCGGGCGCATCCACCAGCCCGATAACCTTGGAAAGTTGGCCGGAATCGCCAAAGGTGGCTGGAATGTCGGCCACCAGTTCGAGAGTATCGGCATTGAATACCTTGACCCCACCGGGTTTGTAGTTGGAAACCGCGACCAGGCGGCCGTCCTGTGAAATCGCACCGCCAATACTGTTGCCCGACTGCAGGGTGCGTCCACTCAGTTCAGCGCCGAGAATATCAAGTTTGCTCAGACCACCGTCGCGCCCGAACAGGTAGGCATAGCGAGCGTCGCGTGAATACACCACCGAGGCATGCGACAGGTCGCCGAGTCCCTCGATACGACCAATGCTGGTATTACCGCTGGTTTCGATAATCTGTACGCTGCTGCTGGCGCGTTCGATAAACAGGCCGAGATCCCCTGTGCCACGCGCCGCCGCCGCGGGGCCGCCAGGCAAGGCCAGTAGCAAGCAACAAAGGATCCTGCTCATTGCGAAACTCCCTGTAACAGTTGATCAGCCATCCAGCGAGCCTCGGTGGGTGATAACAGTGGGCGCCAGGGAGGCATCGCGGTCCCGGGGCGGCCATCGAGTATTACGCTGCTGATGTAGTTCGCGGATTTGCCTTGCAGCCTATGCGGAACCAGTGCCGGTCCCAGCCCGCCACGCATCTTCAAGCCGTGACAGGAGCCACAATCCTGGATCAGGAGATTGCGCAGTTCCTGTTGACGAGCGCCGGAAATATCGTCGCTCGCGACAAGCGGAGCCGCAATCAGGAAACTAAGCGCGAGCCAGACTGAGCGAGTCATAAGCGATAGCACCCTCGTTTTGCTGGCTTTCGGACTGAAACCAGTCGAGCTGATCGCTCAGCGTCACCACGTCGCCAATGATGGTGGTGACAGGTGACTGCAGTCCTGCCGAACTTACCGCATCGGCCAGCTCGGCCAGGCTGGAAATAACCTTCCGCTGGCTGCTGGTGGTACCGCCATGTATTGCGGCTGCCGGCGTGGAGGCGGGCAGGCCGGCGCGTATCAGTTCGCTACATATTGTTTGCAGATTTGCGAGTCCCATATAGAAAACCAGGGTGCAATCGGGGTCGGCAAGCTTGTCCCAGTCAACTTTCAGATCTTCGTTGTTTTGCAGATGTCCGGTGACAAAACGCACCCCGTGGCAGAGTCCGCGATGCGTCAACGGGATGCCACTGTAGCTGCTGCAACCGGCCGCCGCGGTGACACCCGGAACGACTTCGAATGGGATGCCGTGCTCGCGCAGTACCAGGGCCTCTTCGCCACCGCGCCCGAAGACATACGGATCACCGCCTTTCAAACGCACCAGGCGTCGGCCCGACAAGGCCAGGCTGACGATGATTTCATTGATTTGATCCTGCGGGACGCAATGCTTGCCGGGTGTTTTTCCGACCGAAATCTGGCTGACCCCGTGCGGGATCAAATCGAGTATTTCGGCGCTAACCAAACGGTCGAACACAACCACATCGGCTTGCTCAATCAAGCGCAGCGCCTTGATGGTCAGTAACTCGGGATCTCCGGGTCCAGATCCAACCAATGATACGAAACCTGTTGTCACCATAGATAGTTCCTGTGTTTTGCACCGATGGATTAAGTCTTGCGGTGAATCTTTTATCGATACTGCTTTAATTGCCGATCATTATTAATAGCCGGGCGCTTTTTGTATTTGATAAATGTCAACCACAGGCGCAGGTGCCTTCGGCTAGAATGCCACCTGTCACGCAAGGCTTTCAGGCAGCTACGAGACCCTATCTATGAACAACAAAACACTTATGTTTGGCGTTGCTGTATTGATTCTGGCGCTGATTATCGCGGTGATCCTGGGTATTGCAATTAGCCCTGGCAACCCGCTTACCTGGCTGTTGATCGCAGCTCTTGCGCTGTTACCGTATATCTACCGCAAAATGACATCGCGCCAGTACGTGCAATGGAAGGATGAGTACAGCGTTGGCATCGAATCAATCGATTTGCAGCACAAGAAGTTATTAGGCCTGATTAATAGCCTGCAAACAGCGGTTAACTACAAAACCGGGGAAGCTTTCGAACGCGAGGCGCTCGATGAGCTTGTCGATTACACCAAAACGCACTTCAAGTTCGAAGAAGACATGATGGAACGGAACGGTTATCCGGATTTCACAATACATCGGGCGGAGCACGAACTGATGATTGCCAGGGTTGAAGAGGTGCTGAAACAATACCAGCAGGATCAGGACACCGCGATGCAAAACGCGATCGATTTTCTGCAGGAATGG
>Ga0209271_10000574_pt1 | contig 12628 bp, 9 predicted proteins | sample tdAd002_FD_187123 | JGI IMG/M metagenome (GOLD analysis project Ga0209271, IMG submission 187123) | Marine sediment microbial communities from the Atlantic coast under amendment with organic carbon and nitrate - tdAd00.2 (SPAdes)... | ecosystem: Environmental > Aquatic > Marine > Coastal >... | reverse complement strand
ACATGATGGCAAAGGCCTGTTCCCTTATCAGGCCAAGCACCCTGCTGCACATAACTGCAATACTCACCTTTGAGGCTGAGCTGGCAATTTTGCTTGTGTCTGCTGCCGGTTGCTGCATTTGGTACCTGTAAGCTTATTAATTAGGGGTCATTTATAACAAAAAAATGAATTTTTTTTGCTACTCTAGCAGGCTGATGAAAAGAAGACAATGTTCTTGCTTGACTTTGCCGTTACCTTATGCATAGTATGGATTGCTTCAAATTTTGTATTAGTGATGTTAGCTGAAGTTTAACGACAAAAATAAATTATTGGGAACGAATAAGTTGATGGGAAAGATGTTGTAAAGATTGATTTCCCGGGTGCACATATTTGTTTGAGATACTAATTGGAGGGTTTCATGACGGACGTTAAGCTGGTTAGAAATGTAGCAATATTAGGACATGGCAATTGTGGTAAAACCACCCTGGCTGAGGCCATGCTTTTTAGTGCAGGTAAAATAAATCGTCTGGGCAAGGTAGATGATGGTTCTTCTTCTATGGATTTTGAGCCGGAAGAGATTAAGCGTGATATTTCCATTAATGCATCATTCAATCATTATACCTGGAATAAACATGAAGTTTTTCTGGCTGACACCCCCGGAGATGATAACTTCATTAATGAGACCAAGTTCGTAGCCAGGGTTGCAGATAGTGCATTGTTCTGTATCGGGGCGGCAACCAGCGTAAAAAATCAGACAACGAAATTTACTGATTTTATTGAAGAACGAAAGATTCCCACAATCATATGTATTACCCGCATGGATCGTGAGCGTGCAAATTTTGCCGGTGTTATTGAGGGAATTAAAGCAAACCTCCCGATGAAACCGGCAATAACCTATGTGCCGATCGGAGCCGAAGATAATTTCAAAGGCGTTGTCAATGTTCTAAACCAGAAAGCTTACATGTTCGATGATAAGGGCAAAGTCAGTGAAGCTGAGATCCCGGAGGATATGGCAGATGAAATTGAAGTTTACCGGGAAAGTCTGATGGAACAGGTCGCAGAAACCGATGACGATCTGATTGAAAAATTTCTGGAAGAAGGTGAGTTGACCGATGAAGACCTGGTTGAAGGCCTGAAAGCAGGGGTGCTGTCCGGAGAGATTAGTCCGGTGAGTGTAACTGCTGCTTATAAGAATCAGGGCGCCGGTCTTCTGCTTGATATGATCAACGATCTGCTTCCCTCGCCGGATGCTTGCGCCTCTCAGGTTGGAACAGACCCGAAGAGCAAGGATATCACGGAAAGAGAGCCACAGCCTGATGCACCTTTTTCAGCCCAGGTGTTTAAGACCATGGCAGATCCATTTGCGGGAAGGTTGACCATCTTCAGAGTTTTTTCCGGCACCTTGTCCGGAGATACTTTTTATAATTCAACCAGGGATGTCAGTGAGCGGTTCGGGCAGATATTTATTATGGAAGGCAAGGGCCAGAAGCCTGTTGACTCTGTTGGCCCGGGAATGATTGCTGCTGTTGCCAAGCTCAAAGAGACCGTTACCGGAGACACCCTCTGCGTTGAAGTTCCCCCAATTGTTTATGAGCCACTTGTCCCTATTCCACCGGTTATCTCCTACGCAGTGACTGCCAGGAAAGGTGACGAGGAGAAGTTGTTTGCTTCCATAACAAAAATGCTGGATGAAGACCTCACCATGCAGCTTACACGGGAGCCTCAGACAAAGGAAATACTCATTTCAGGCGTCGGCCAGGTCCACCTGGAAGTGATTGGTGAAAGAATCCAGCGAAAATTCGGTGTGGGAATGGAATTGCATACACCGAAGATTCCTTATATGGAAACGCTGAAAGGCAAGGCCCGTGTACAGGGCAAGCATAAAAAACAGAGTGGCGGCCGGGGGCAGTTTGCCGATACCTGGGTAGAGATAGAATCATTGCCAAGAGGCGGTGGTTATGAATTCGTTAACAAGATTGTCGGTGGAGCCATCCCCAAGACATATATTCCTGCTGTTGATAGAGGTATTCAGGAGGCCATGGAGAAAGGTGTTCTTGCCGGGTATCCCATGGTTGACGTGAAAGCGCAGCTTGTTGACGGGTCATTTCATGCTGTTGACTCTTCAGAACTTGCTTTTAAGATAGCCGGATCGCTTGCTTTCAAGAAAGCAGCAGTGGAAGCAAGTCCAGCTCTTCTTGAGCCGATCATGAATATTAGCATTCGGGTTCCTGAGGACTGTGTCGGTGATGTCATGGGTGATTTAAACTCACGCCGCGGCAGGGTTATGGGTATGGATTCAGAGGCAAAAAATGAAGTGATAAATGCCCAGGTGCCCATGGCTGAGATACAGAAGTATTCTCAGGATCTCACCTCTTTTACCGGTGGCAGGGGATCTTTTACTATAGGTTTCTCACATTATGAGGAAGTGCCTGCCCAGCTTGCTGAAAAGATTGTTGAGGCTGCCAAGACAGAATAATATCCTGTATTGACTTTTGCAGTCAGCGGTTTAATTGCAGTATAAATAAAAAAACCTCGTCTGAGAATTCAACTCAGACGAGGTTTTTGTTTTAGGACTAAATATTTCTGTCTAAACGCAGTCTATTTCAATCTGGGGAGCATCCGGTATATCCGGCCGGGCTGTGATTTCACCCAGGTGGTATGGTGTTTCGCCTAAAGCGGTTAACTGTTGCATAACATCTTCCCGGAGGGCCTCGTCTACTATCACTATCATGCCAATGCCCATGTTGAAGGTCCGGCACATTTCCTTTGCAGAGATTTTTCCTTTATTTTGCAGGAATCCAAAGATCGGAGGGATATCCCAACTATCGTAGTGGATAATAGCCCTGGTTCCCTGGGGCAGAACCCTGGGAATATTATCAGTAAAACCACCGCCGGTGATATGGACCAAGCCGCTGATCTTGAAATTTTTGATCAGGTTCAGAATTGATTCGCTATAGATGCGAGTGGGTTTTATGAGTTCTTCACCAAGTGTGCAGCCGAACTCATCGATGTGATCATTGACAGAAAGACCTAATTCTTCAAAACAGATCTTTCTTACCAGGGAGTATCCATTACTGTGGAGTCCGGAAGAGGCGAGACCAATGATCTGGTCGCCAACTTTAATATCAGAACCGTCGATGATCTTGTCGCGTTCCGCAATACCCACGACAAAGCCGGCCATGTCATAATCCCCTTCTGAATAAAGGCCGGGCATTTCAGCTGTTTCACCACCAATAAGAGAGCATTTGGAGATTTTACATCCTTCTGCCACTCCTTCTATGATAGCACTGGCTACATCGATATCAAGCTTACCTACAGAAAGATAATCAAGAAAAAAGAGCGGTTTGGCACCTCCAACAGCAATATCATTAACGCACATAGCCACCAGATCAATACCTATAGTGTCATGCTTGTTGCAGAGCTTGGCAATATTGAGTTTGGTGCCGACTCCATCTGTTGAGGAGACAAGGACAGGGTCATCATACTGGTCGGAGCCGATAGCGAAAAGACCACTGAATCCTCCGATATCGGTAAGTACGCCCCTGCCGAAGGTGGGCGCCACGATCTTTTTTATCCTGGAAACCAGTTCATTGCCCTTGTCAATATCAACTCCGGCTTCGCTGTATCTTGATGTTTGTGAATCGCTCATTTTATTGATAATTAAAAATTGTTAGTCTATGTGATAATAATGAAATGATCTGTCTTTTTAGTCTAAGCTTATTTTTTGAAGAGGCAATATTTATAATTTTTGAACCCTGAAAAGTCAATAGAATTGATGACAAGCTGGAAACTTCTCTCTCCCTGCCAACTATGAAAGAATGCCGCTTAAATTATGCTTGTTTCCCCGTCTTTGTCTTCTCTGGAATGAACGTTGAAATAGTCCAATATTCCTGGTAGCATAACGAAACAATGAAACTTCTATTTACTCTGATTGGTGTGGTTTTTATTTTAGAAGGGTTACCGTATCTAACATTTCCTGAGGCAATGCAGAGGTGGTTGCGGCAGCTCATGGAAATGAAGCCTGCACAGTTAAGATTGGTCGGGCTGGCAGCAGTTTGCATAGGGTTGTTGATCTGTTACGTAACCTTACGCTCCAGTCTGTTTAATTAAAATAGTAATAAAATTATTTTTAGAAGTGAGGATGTTGCATGAGCCAGCAAAGAAGCAGTTGGAAGTCAAACGTTGGTTTTCTTCTTGCAGCAATAGGTTCAGCAATAGGCCTCGGTAATGTCTGGCGCTTCAGTTACATGGCCCATCAACATGGCGGCGGGGCTTTTCTTGTGCCCTATCTTGTTGCACTTATAGTCGCCGGTGTTCCCATCATGATCATCGAATATGGTTTAGGCCATCGTGAGAAGGGTTCCTCTCCTTTAAGTTTTGTCCGGATTGATAAAAAATTTGAATGGCTTGGATGGTGGATGCCTATTATCGCAATGTTCGGCATAATGCTCTACTATTCAGTGGTAATCGGTTGGTGTATTAACTATTTCTTTTATTCTTTTAACCTTTCCTGGGGTAGTGACACCCAGGGCTTCTTTTTCAGCCAATTTCTCCAATTGTCCGATTCTGCGTCTGATATTGGTGGTATTCGTACTCCAATTGCTGCTGCCACATTATTTGTCTGGATTTTATGCTGGTTTATCTGCTATCGGGATATTCGGCACGGCATAGAAAAGGCGAGTGTCATCTTTATGCCGATTCTTTTTCTGTTGACTATTATCCTGGTTCTCTGGAGTCTTTTTTTGGAAGGTGCTTCGGATGCCATCTTTAATCATTATCTGCATGCTGATTGGTCCAAGATTAATTTGTTTTCTGATGACCCTGGAGTACGTGGTGAAGCAGGGAAGGTCTGGGCGGCAGCATTCGGCCAGATATTTTTTACCCTTTCACTAGGTTTCGGTATAATGATCACCTATGCCAGCTATCTGCCCCGGAAAACAAATATCGGCAAGAATGCTTACATTACCTGTTTTGTGAACTGCCTCTATTCCTTTGTTGCCGGTTTTGCTGTTTTCGGCATAGTCGGATTTATGGCGCAGAGCCAGGGAGTTCCCTTTGAAGATGCAATCAAGGGTGGTCCGCAGCTTGCTTTTGTTGTGTATCCCCAGGCGATCTCATTGCTTCCAAGCATGAATGTACTCTTTGGGGTCATTTTTTTCCTTATGCTGGTAATTGCAGGGCTGACCTCGGGCATTTCTTTGATAGAGGCTTTTACCTGCGCCATTACTGATAAGTTTGACTGGCCCCGAGGTAAAGTGGTGACCGTTATATGTGTATTAGGATTTCTGGGCAGTCTTATTTTTACGACCCGGGCAGGGCTGTATATTCTTGATATAGCCGATCACTTTATCACCAATTATGGATTGGTTATCGGTGGGCTTTTGGAATGTCTCATTATCGGCTGGGTATTAAAGGCATCAGTGCTGCGAAAGCATATCAGCCGTCTCGGAACAGTCATACCGCCTCTTTGGGATATACTGATAAAGTTTATCACTCCTGTAATACTTATCTACTTGCTGTATCTTTCCCTGGCAGGAGATCTTGCGGAGAACTATGAAGGTTACCCAACCGGTCAACTCTTACTGTACGGGGTGGGTTTGATTTTCGTCTGCCTCGTTGCTGCATTGGTGTTGACCTTTGCACCATGGAAGCCTGAGAAATTAAAACGACGACATCGTCCTGAGGAAGATGAATTGCTTGTTTAGCAAAGAACCTAGAACCCGGGTTAGCTCACTTTAGTCATTTATGCCCCCTCGCGGGGTACTTAAAACTTCAGTCAGGTATTTTCTTTTGACATCATCTCATCTAGCAAACTCCACAGATACAACCAAGCCTGGTAAGCGTATCATGATAGTAGCAGGTGAAGCTTCAGGTGACCTGCATGGTGCTGAGCTGGTCAGAGAACTTATGGCACTGGACAGTAGTTTGACGTTGTCAGGAATCGGTGGTACCGGAATGGCGGCGGCAGGTGTCAATCTTCTCTGCGACATCTCAAGGCTGGCGGTTATGGGGCTCATAGAGGTTATAAGCCGCTTAAAAGATATCAGAGCAGCCATGAAGATCCTGGAAAACCAGTTTCAATCCAACAGGCCGGATCTGCTGGTACTGATTGATTATCCCGGATTTAACCTGGAGTTGGCACGAAGGGCCAAGAAATATAACATACCTGTTCTATACTATATCAGTCCTAAAATATGGGCCTGGCGTGAAGGCAGGATCAAGAGCATAAAAAAATATGTTGACCGCATGGCGGTTATTCTCCCGTTTGAAAAAAAGTTTTATGAAGGGCATGGTGTTGAAGTCGATTTCGTGGGAAATCCACTGCTTGATCAGGTGCGTACAACCCTGACATCAAATGAATTCAAATCCCGCTATGAAATTGATAATGATGCAACTGTCATAGGCATAATGCCTGGCAGCCGAAAGCAGGAGATTGCCAAGCTCCTGCCGGTGTTCATGCAAACTGCCTTACTGTTGAATTCTGAAATTAAAAATTGTGTTTTTCTACTGCCCCTTGCCTCAACTTTAACAGTAGATGATCTGAATGAGCACGGCGCCAGCGATGACAGGCTTGACATTCGCATCATCAAAGATAAGCGCTATGAAACAATGGCTGTCTGTGATGCTGCCATGGCGGCTTCTGGCACCCTTACCATGGAATTGGCAATCTTGCAGGTGCCAATGGTGGTGTGCTACCGGATTGCAAAGTTGACCCATTTTCTTGCCAAGCCTTTTATAAAGGCAGAGTTTGCCTCCCTGGTTAATCTGGTTGCTGAAAAAGAGGTGGTACCTGAACTTCTGCAGCAACAAGCAACTCCTGAAAATACCTATCGGAAAATTCTGCCACTGCTTCTTAACCGGGAGACCAGAGAAGCCATGAAGCAGAAATTAGCTCACGTAGCTAAACAATTGGGAGAGCCTGGTGGCTCGAAACGGACTGCCAGGCTTGCAATGGAGATGTTAACGAAATGACGTCAAATGGTTGATCCGTTTTATATGAAAGACAATGATACAGTGCAGGTTCCCATTGACGGAGTCCTTGATCTGCACAATTTCTCACCAAAGGATCTTAAATACTTGATTCCTGATTATTTGGAAGAGTGCTGCAAAGTAGATATTTTTCAGGTCCGCATAATTCATGGCAAAGGTATCGGTAATTTACGCCGAACTGTTCATGCCATACTTAAAAAGCTGCCACAGGTTAAAGAATTTAGATTGGCTGGAGAAAACGCAGGAGGGTGGGGCGCTACCCTGGTTCAACTCAGGAAGAAATGCGTCCAATAAATTTCATGCTGCATGACTGGAATTTATAACGTTTGTTTAATTTTTTCTTGCCCAGTTGTTTAGTCATGACTATAAGCAGACTCCCAATAGAGTATTGAATAATACAGAAAGGAAAGTATATTAACAGCTTATTATAAAGCCGACTGGAAGTTATATTTGAGATAGAGAGCGAATGGAAAAACAAGGGGCAATCTCCCGCATATTACAATATGTTAAGCCATATAAAAGTAGGCTGGCAATTGCCATGGTCTGCATGGTTATCGTGGCATCAATGGCCGGAGCGCAGGCCTATATGATCAAGCCGCTCCTGGATGAGATATTTTTCAAGCAGGACCGTACCATGCTTACGCTCGTCCCTTTGGCGATTTTAGGGATCTTTCTTGTCAAAGGGGTCTTTAGTTATATCTATAGTTACTACCTGGTAAAGGTTGGGCAGTCAGTTATCCGGGACTTACGGAATTTACTTTACAGCCATATCCAGTCGCTGCCCCTTTCCTTTTTTCTAAAGAAACCAACCGGTGAATTGATTTCCCGCATTCTCAATGATGTAAGCCTGATACAGGGAGCTGTTTCAAATGTTCTTGTGGGAATACTTAAAGACACCTGCCAGGTTATCTTTCTCATTGGGGTCATTTTTTATCAGGACTGGCGTATGGCTTTGATTGCTATGGTATCGCTGCCCTTAGTCGTATATCCTATAATCAATTTCGGACGGAGACACCGGAGACTCAGTATAAGCAATCAACAGACAACAGCCCAGGTTTCGAATATCCTCTATGAGACCATCACCGGAAATCGTATTGTAAAGGCCTTCTGTATGGAAAAATACGAGGTGAGCCGCTTTGCAAAAATACTTGATAAGCTCTTTGCGATTGTCATGCGGGATACAAGGATTGGAGCAATTTCGCGCCCCCTGATGGAGTTTTTAGGTGGAATAGGTATCTCTCTGGTTGTCTGGTATGGCGGCAGCCAGGTACTAGACGGCAAATCAACACCAGGTACATTTTTTTCCTTTCTCACTGCCTTGATTATGATTTATGAACCTATTAAGGGGATCAGTGCAATTAATAATTCGCTGCAGCAGGGCATTGCTGCTGCAGAGAGGGTTTTTGATGTTTTGGATGTGGAGCCTGATGTGCCCGAAAAAAAAGATGCGATTGAGCTACCCCGTGTTAATAACGCAATTGAGTTTACAGATGTCAGATTTCAATATGATGAAGATACAGAAGTATTAAAGGGTATAAATTTAAAGGTCAAAGCTGGTGAGATTTTGGCTGTGGTTGGTTCGAGTGGTGGCGGTAAATCTACACTGGTCAATCTGATACCAAGGTTTTATGATGTGAGCAGTGGTTCTCTTGCCATTGATGGCACGGATATCAGGGATGTCACTTTTAAGTCCCTGCGTAACCAGATAGGGGTTGTCACCCAACAGACCATTTTGTTTAATGATACTGTGCGGAATAATATTGCCTATGGCAGCCATGATGCAAGTGAAGAGCAGATCAGGGGTGCGGCAAGTGCTGCCCATGCCCTCGATTTTATCCAGCAACTGCCCAAGGGATTTGATACGATTATTGGCGAATCAGGTGCCAGACTTTCCGGTGGTGAACGGCAGAGGCTTTCCATAGCTCGGGCTATTTTGAAAAATGCTCCTATTCTTATCCTGGACGAGGCGACATCTTCACTTGACACGGAATCTGAACATGAAGTTCAACAGGCCATTGAAAATCTTGTGCAGAGCCGTACGACCTTTGTCATTGCACATCGTTTGTCAACGATCCGCAATGCTGATCGAATTATTGTCATCCAGGATGGTGCAATTGTTGAAGAAGGGATCCACGATACCCTGTTGTCCCTTGGAGGTGTCTATACGATGCTTCATGACATGCAGTTTCAGGATAATGCGATGGAATTGAAAGATACTGAGTAGACAAAGAATAATATGTTAAGAGGAATATGAAATGATCAGCAAAGACCTGCTTGATATTCTCGCCTGTCCCAAGTGCAAGGGGCCGGTTGAGTTAACAGAGAAAGGGGATGGTTTAGTCTGCAAATCCTGTCGATTGATGTACGAAATACGGGAGGACATTCCCGTCATGCTCATAGACGAAGCAAAAAAACTTAAAGAAGATACAAGTGATGAGTGATTGCGGTTTGAATGTATTGTTGAGTTTAACGGCAGATGTATTTATGAATGAAAAAATACTTTGGTAGTTAAAAAACAAAATGAATTTAAACGCATTTTTTGACCAGTTTGCGATATTCAATGAAATGATTTTACTCAAACGGATTGTCATTGTATTTGTCTATGCAATCCTGGCCAAGGGAGTAGATATTTTTATTGACCGTGTGCTCAGGAATTTAGCCGCAAAAACAAAGATATCCTTTGATGATAAACTCATCAATTTTCTCCATGTCCCGATTTACTGGACTGTTTTTTGGTTTGGCGTCCTGCATGCATTATCCATAAAGCCTCTGGATGATCCCTGGGAAATCATCCTGCCCCAAATTGCCCAGAGCACGATTCTGATCATCTGGCTTATCGCCGTGATAAGGGTCTTCAATTGGACGGTTGAGTACTATATGTCCCATGCCCCTGAAAGAGGCAAGATCGGCAAGGATCTCTTCATGCTGTTGAAAAGCGTCATCAGGATAATCGTGATTATTGCCGGTCTTCTCTGGTTTCTGGCCATATGGCAGATTAATCTGACGCCACTTTTTGCCTCAGCAGGCATAGCAGGAATTGCTGTAGCCCTGGCAGCAAAGGACACCCTGGCAAATTTTTTCGGCGGAATTTCCATTTTTATGGATAATACCTATAAGGTAGGTGAATATATAATTTTAGATTCCGGGGAGCGAGGTGAGGTGGTTGAGATAGGTGTCAGGTCTACCCGGATAAAAACAAGAGATGATGTTATCGTCAATATTCCTAACTCCATAATGGCGAATTCAAAGATTATTAATGAGAGTGCACCGATTCCAAGGTTCAGGATCAGAGTTCCTGTAGGTGTGGCATATGGCAGCAACCTTGAAAAAGTAGAAGAGATTTTGCTGGCTGTTACGAATGCCAATGAAAATATTGAAAAGTACCCGGAACCAAGGGTCAGACTGCGAACTTTTGCCGACTCTTCTGTTAATTTTCAACTGCTTTGCTGGGTAAAGGACCCGAGGGATAAGGGCTTGCAGACGCATAATCTGTTAAAAGCCGCATACCGTGCCTTTGATGAGCAGGGCATCAATATCCCGTTCCCGCAGCGGGATATTCATATAAAAACGACCCAGGTCAGTGCTTTTCAGGAGGAGAAGGTATAGGAGTCATTCATTCGAAACTGAGCGTATTTTTTGGTAGAAAGTGGTATTTAAGAGTAAAATTCTTAAATAGGCACATGTCATGAAATATGCCCTGGAACAATTCATTGATGAGGCAATTCAGCTTGAACTGAATGCAGCTGAAATCTACTCGATCTTCTCGGAGGCAATTCCAGAAGATGCCAACTTCTGGGCTACTCTTGCCTGGGAAGAGAAAAACCACGCCGCAGTCCTGAAGACAGGTAAAGATGTCCTCATGCCCATGGAGCAATTCCCGGGAGAAATCCTGCCAAATGTCATCCAAACCCTTGTTGATACAAATAACTGGTTGAATTCTTTAAAAGAGAAGTTCTCTGAACTCAAACCAGACCGTGAAACGGCCTTTGCTATAGCGATAAAGATTGAGAGTTCGGCAGGTGAGCAGCACTTCCAGAGAGTGATGGAAGCACCATCTGATTCAAATATCATAAAAATCCTCCAGGAACTCTGTGAAGATGACATTCATCATCTCATTCGAATTCGTGAGTACATGAAAGGCGGCAGTGAACTTGGAGAAATTTCAGAAAATAAAACAAAGAAAATATTGATTGTCATCAACGATGATTCTGTTGCAAAGTTGTTGAGGACGATTTTAGAGCCGGAAGGACAAATTGATATTGCCGGAAACGGCAGGGAAGGGCTGCAGAAAGTGAAGGATCAGGATTATGGCCTTATTGTCTCGGCCATTGAAATGCCGATCGTTGATGGCATAAGATTTTATAATGAAGCAAAAGGGATGTATCCGGATTTGCATAAAAGATTTCTTTTTTTTACAGGAGCGCCAACATCAGAACAGGGCTCATTTTTTCAAGATCAAGATCTCAGGTACCTGACAAAACCTGCAACAATTAATGAAATCCGGGCTGCCGCTTTGAGCATACTTGGGGAAAGGCAATAAAAAAAGGAGAGCCAACATCAGGCTCTCCTTTTTTATTGGAATTTAGGAGCCTGTCGGAGAATTCCGAATCTACTGCAAAATCGAGAGAATCGGTCCAAATTCCCGCGAATTTTCGTTAAATAGCGATGCTATTCGTCTCAAATTCTCGAAAATTTGTTCTCGATTTCTCACTTTTTCGTTACGATTATAATTCTCCGACAGGCTCCTAGCAAACTATATCATTCAGGTGAGATTCCCATCTCTTTTTCTTTCTCTGCAACTGCCAGCCTGGTTTTGATGGCAGTATCAGGGATAAGGCTCATGGAGTCGATGCCAAGCTCAACCAGGAAGGTGGCAAACTCGGGAAAATCAGATGGCCCCTGGCCGCAGATACCGATCTTCTTCCCGCGGCGCTTTGCAGTTTTAATAACAATGCGAATCATTTCCTTCACCGCATCATCTCGCTCATCAGCTATACCGGCGAGAAGACCCGAGTCGCGATCAAGACCATAGGTCAACTGTGTGAGGTCATTTGAACCGATGGAAAATCCGTCAAAAATGTCGGCAAAAGCGTCGGCACAGATAACGTTACTTGGAATCTCGCACATTACATAGAGTTCCAGGCCATTCTCGCCCTGTACCAGACCGCAATCTTTCATGACCTCGATAACTTTTTTGCCTTCTTCAGGGGTTCTGCAGAAAGGTACCATGAGCTTGATATTATCAAGGCCCATATCATTGCGGGCTTTCAGGAGTCCCTGGCACTCAAGTTCAAAGGCCGGTCGATATTTCGGATCGTAATAACGGGAAGCTCCGCGCCAGCCGATCATCGGGTTTTCCTCTTCCGGTTCATATAAGACGCCGCCGACCAGGTTGGCATACTCGTTGCTCTTGAAGTCGGAAAGGCGGACAATAACATCATTCGGATAGAAGCCGGCAGCGATACGGCCAACTCCTTCGGCAACCTTGTCAATGAAGAACTGCTTCTTGTCGGTATAAGCTCCAGTCGTCTCGTCGATTTTTCTAACGATTTTCTGCTTTTCCGGATCGTCTGAGTTCTTTAACTCTTCGTAATTATACAGGGCCAGGGGAGGGAGACCGATATGGGAGTTGATGACGAACTCCTCGCGAGCCAGTCCT
>Ga0209271_10000573_pt1 | contig 12654 bp, 10 predicted proteins | sample tdAd002_FD_187123 | JGI IMG/M metagenome (GOLD analysis project Ga0209271, IMG submission 187123) | Marine sediment microbial communities from the Atlantic coast under amendment with organic carbon and nitrate - tdAd00.2 (SPAdes)... | ecosystem: Environmental > Aquatic > Marine > Coastal >... | reverse complement strand
CCAGCCGGTAGTCGGCAGGCAGACTTTGCCAATCGAGGCCAACGATCATGCCGAGTCCGACTAATGCGAGTGGCACGGCGACCAATTGGATCGGTCGTGGCGGCTGGCGCAGCAACAGCAACCCCGCCAACATCATAAAAAAGACCTGGAAATTTGCGAGTAAGGTCGCAAGCCCGGGACCGATGTAATTGATACTGCGATGCCAGAACCAGAGGTCCAGTGCGAAAAATACCGATGAAAACGCCAGGACTAACAAGACTCTCTTTGACAAGCGCACGCTCTGGCGCGAAAAAAACAGAAAGAGTGCAAGCGCAACACCACCAATAAACACGCGGTAGAAACCGCTGGTGGTAGGTGAGACGTCAACGAGTTTCACCCAGACGGGAGAAAAACTGATAAGCGTCGCACCGATAAACAGTCGCAGTCGCGGGTTTCCGAGCATGGTCACAATTTACTCTGGTTGCAGCCAGGCCGCCTGTCGCGCGATCGCCATTGCGTCGGCGTCACGATCGATATCCAGATAGCAGGTGGATTCGGGCGCATCGACTAGCTGTATGCTGGTCGTTACCAGTTCGTCGCCGCAAAATACAACGAGCTCTAGCGTATCGCCATCCCGATACGTGCGCAGGCGGCGATCACAATTGGCAGCCGTCAATGCGAGCCCGTCGAGCGCAACCGCTGCATCACCCGGAGCAATACCAGCGAGCTCAGCGGGCCCGCCGTTTAAAACGACTGCAAAAATCGACTTGCCGTTTCTTTCTACCAGCGTTGCGCCAAGCCAGGTTCCCGACAGCTTGTCTGCAGATTTGCCACCTTTGTCTTTCCTGTCTTTTGCACGACGCAGGTGATAATCAACACCGACGCTCGCGAGCAGTGTCTGCAACGGGAGCTCAGCCGTGCCTCGCACAGCAGCCGTAAAGAAATCGGACAAACCTATGCCTGAGACTTCTGTGCAGACTTGCTCGAGCCCACCTTCCGGCATTCCCTCTCCGGACTGGCCCCAGCGACTCCAGCACGCGCTCATTACGTCGTCGAGTGAAACGCGTCCATCCGTTTCTGCCCGCATTTTCAAATCCAGTGCGAGTGCGATCAAAGACCCCTTCGCGTAATAACTGACAATCGCATTACTCGCATTAGCATCTTGTTTATAGAACTTGGTCCACGCATCGAAACTCGACTCTTCTACGCTCTGGCGGAGTCGTCCCGGACCACGCAAGACGCGGGTGATCGTCTGGCCCAATAGCTCAAGATAGCTTTCCGGCGAAATGAGACCGCTGCGCACGAGCGCAAGGTCATCGTAATACGACGTAATGCCCTCAAACACCCACAACAAACCGGAATGTTTTTCTACACTGAGGTCATAAGGCGTAAAAGCCTCTGGTTTCATACGCTTGACGTTCCACAGGTGGAAATACTCGTGACTGGCCAGCCCGAGAAACGTGCGGTAGCCGTCGCTGATGTCAGCATCCGCGCGTGTTGGCAAGTCGTCTCTGGCGCAGACAAGGCTCGACGACCAGCGATGCTCCAGGCCACCATAACCAGTGCCAGGCGCATGCAACAAGAAAATGTAACGATCAAGATTGTCTGGCGCACCAAGGAGTGAAATGTGTTGTGCGCAGACACGCTGCAGATCATGGCAAAGTCGTGCGATGTCGGTGCGCGTCTGCCCGCGGATCGCGATGGCATGTGGAATGTCATTAACTTCGAATTCGCCGATCAGCAATTGTCCGATCTCAACCGGATGGTCGATCAACTCCGCATAGTCGTCGACCGCATACAGTCCGAACCCGTACTGCTCAGCGTCCTTACGCCGCATCGACGTTGCGACTCGCCAATCCTGCCCCACGGGTCCGTCAGGCGGAAGTATCTCCAACTCACAGGCCTTGTCCTCCTGTCCGGCAGCCGCTGGAAATACGCACGGCCCATTGAAATAGGCGTGTGTCGTATCGAGATGGGCACCGCGAACACTTTGATCATGTGCGTAAATTTCAGCGACGATTGTTAACGGATGTTCTGTCGACTCGGCCCGCCAGCGGCTCTTGTCCAGTTTGCGAATGTTAACTGCAAGCCCACCCGACTCAGCACGAATCGCAACGACGTGCTTGGCGTAGTCCCGGATCATGTAGCTCCCCGGAATCCAGGCTGGCATTGCAAGAATCTGACCTTCTGGATCCGGCGCGTCGATCGTCAGACTGACTTCAAAAAGATGTGCCGCCGGGTTCTTCGGCCGGATTTGATACTGCAGGGGTTTGCTCATTATCCGCGGATGGGTTCGTTGAGTTTCAGACTCAGGCATTTCGCCGAACCGCCGGCCTTGAGAAACTCCGTAAGCTCAACCTCGTGCACCTTGAATCCGGCCAACATCAATCGCGCCTTCAATGGATCCGACGCGCGGTGCAGGATTACCCGATCATCGATGTTGATCGCGTTGCAGGCAAAGTTACCTGCGTCAAATGTGTCGACGATGATGCGCTTGTGCGGCGGGATTCTGCTTTCGATTGCGATGCGTGAGTCATAATCGAATGCCGGCGGGTGATACATCAGAAAGCCATCTGTCAGCGGACAAAAGCAGGTGTCTATATGGTAGAAGCGCTCGTCGGTTAGCCGAATAGATACGAGTTCGATGTCGAAGAACTTCTGAATCTCGGTATGCGCCTCGATCTCGGTACGAAAACCGTATCCGGTCCACAACCAGGGACCGCGACGGTCGAGGAGACAGTCGCCGGCACCCTCAAAACCGATTTTTTCGTCAAGCTGCAATAGCTCGAAGCCATTGTCCCGAAACCATTGCTTGAATATCGGCTCTTCCGGTCGTCGCTCCAGCGGCATGAAATGGCTGGCTATCGCTTTGTCGCCATAGACAACTCCGGCATTCGCCGTAAAGACCATATCCGGTAAATCCGGATCCGGGTCGAGTGTGACGACTTCGGCGAATTCTGCCACGGTATCGTGCAGTGTTCGCCACTGTTCTCGCGCCTTCTCGATGCTGAGGGAATCCTCTTGTCCTGCCATCCACGGATTGATGACATAGTCGACCGTAAAGTGGTCTGGCGGGCACATCAAAATCTTATCTTTGAACATACTCATCTGTTTCTGTATCACTTATCCAACCTGTTGCTGCAGCTCGGTCCTGACTGGGTACATTGAAGGTCAAAATCAGCTGCGTGGCAAGTGAATCTCAGCCAGCATACAGCGCACACTACCGCCAGCAGATGCTTCAATGTTGTCGATCGCCACTGACAGGACTTTGCCGTTATTGTGCAGCAATGACTGTTGTTCGTCGGTCAATGAATCAAATGCTTGCTGCGACATCGCGACCAGTCTTTCGCCATCACTCGTCCGCAGTTCAAGCATGTTTCCTGCGAATGCATACAGCTGCGCGTAGCTTAGCGAAATGAGTTCGTGCCCGGTATCCCGCAGTCTCTGCAGAACGGCCGCTCGTTGTTCCTCTCGTGGAATCGCTTCATCGCAAATGAGCGCAAGCGTCTCTCCGATACTCATCAGGACGTTCGTGTGATAAATCTCACTACCGTCTTTATCAACAGCGTCAAAAGCAACAACGTCATATCCCAGACGCTGGGCGAAATCGCCGAGCACGTCGAGCTGGGTACGCGACGATGTGCAGGCGTAAGCAATGTGGTTCACCCTGTCGAGAACCATGCTGCCGGTGCCCTCGAGGTAGTGTCCGGCTTGCTCGTGATGCGAAAGGTCTACAACCTCGCTCACGGTGTAGCCGTAGTCGGCATCGAGAGAATCGACGACGTCCATGCGACGTTCTGTACGTCTGTTTTCCGCCTCCATCGGATAGAGAACGACACGACCGTCCGCATGAAAACTGACCCAGTTATTCGGGAATATCGAATCCGGTGTATGCGGCTCCGGAGTGTCTTCGACGACGATGACATTTATCCCTTGGTCACGGAGTGCGGCGGCCAGACCATCGAACTCTCGTAGTGCCGCTTCTTGCTGATCCCTGGCAGATGCCAGTGCCTTACCCTGGAATCGATTTGAAGCCGCCGTCAACGGATTGCTCTCGAACCGTACAGGACGAATCATGAGCACAGTCGATGCCAACTGCGACTCGCTAAATGGAGTCATGCGCTCGCGCTCGGTCGCGATGATACGAGGTCATACCAGCGCCTTAGACCTTTGGCATCATCCGGAATCTCTATCTTTAACCACCGAGCGAAGTCGACCAGCACGAGTGCGGTAATATCGGCGATCGAATAGTAACTGCCAGCGACGAACTCGTTTGCGCCAAGCTGTTGCTCCAGCCGACCGAGAAATGTGGTGACGCATTGCCGCCCGCGCTCGGCGAGTTGCGGAATCTGTTCGGCGCCTTCAGGACCAGTGACGGCATGTCCCTGCAAGCCCTTGGCAGAATTCCGGAACGCGTCTCGCATCGACATTAGACCTTGTTGCTCAACCTTGTTGTTCCACATAAGCGCAATCGCCCGCTTTTCTGGCGTGTTGCCGATCAATGTCGGCTCCGGCTGAATTTCCTCGAGGTAATGGCAGATCGCAAGCACTTCGCTGATATGCGTCCCGTTGTCCAGTTCCAGGACCGGAACGACACAGTCCGGATTAATGAGCTGAAATTCCGGACTGAATTGCGCGCCACTGCCAAGGTCCACTTCGACTTTGTCGAGCTCTATGCCCTTCTCTGCCGCAAAGATGCGTACACGCCGCGGGCTCGGTGCTGTTTTGCAGTCGTACAGTTTCAATTCACTTCTCCAGTGCTCTGGCTGCGTCAAAAACCGTTTGAGAATTCTGACCGAACATCGTTGCGTGGACCTTGTCACTACGCGCTTCGTCTCGTCGCCAGTCCCTGCCAAGTTCAATACCGCGGCGTACGGCGGGCCGCTGTTTGATCAAGTCGAACCAGCGCCGCAGGTTGACGAAATTGTCGAGATCGTTGCCAAGTCTTTTATAAGGCAAAACCCAGGGAAACGCCGCGACATCCGCTATCGAATATTCTCCTGCAAGGAAATCGCGGTCGCGCAGACGTACGTCCATGACTGCGAGCAGGCGATCGTACTCATTGCGATATCTGTCGTGCGCATATTGCACCGGCTCCTTGGCATAGTTGACGAAATGGCTCAACTGGCCTGCCATCGGGCCAAGACCTCCTGCCTGCCAGAACAGCCACTGCAGAACCTCAATTCGTGCCCCGGCACTTGTCGGCAACAGTCTGCCGCTCTTCTCCGCCAGGTAGATCAGTATCGCACCACCCTCAAACACCGACGTACCGGTGTCGTGATCGACGATCGCTGGAATCCGGTTGTTCGGACTTAGTTTGAGAAATTCTGGTGCAAACTGATCACCCTGACCGATATCCACTGAAATCGGCTTGTAATCGAGCTCACACTCTTCGAGCATTATCGAAATCTTGTGACCATTTGGCGTCGGCCAATAGTACAGGTCAATCATCTTTGGGCCTTCTTTGTCGCTTTGCTTTGGTCATCGATGTATTCGGTATAGGATGTCACGCAATGTTACATCACCAGCAACAAATCCTGACCGCTTTGGACGGTCACGAAATTCATGTACAACTCTGGCAGCCAGATGGCGAGTGTTCACGCCTTATCCAGGTGCTGCACGGACTTGGCGAGCACGCTGACCGATATGCCAGATTTGCCTCCGCCGCTGCGGAACGCGGCTATGCCGTCTGCGTGCACAACCACCGCGGACACGGCGGGCATAGTGGCCTTCCAAGGCACTTTGCCGATGCGGATGGTTGGCACACCGTCATTGCTGATGCCGAAATTGTGAATACCTGGATCAGCAAGCAGTTCACGAAAACACCAATCGTTCTGCTCGGACACAGCATGGGGTCCTACATTGCGCAGGCGTTTGCGATGTACTACAGCGCACGACTGTCCGGGTTGATTCTGAGCGCCTCAACGTGGCCGTCGAGAATGCAGCTGCTGCCCCTGCTTGTCGTTGCACACATTGAGTCCTGGCGCCATGACGCGCGCGGCAAGAGCCCGTTGCTCGATCGACTTGGCTTCGGCAATTTCAACAAACCGTTCCTGCCAGCAAGAACGGATCACGACTGGCTGTCACGGGACGATGCCGAGGTTGATAAATACGTGGATGATCCGCTTTGCGGTGGCCCTTACAGTTGCAGATTGTGGCGTGACCTGATCGGCGGTTTGTTCCAGATTTCCTCCGACAGCGCCCTGATGCGAATTCCGTCCGACCTGCCAATTCTTATCACCGGCGGACAATCAGATCCTGTCGGCGGCGACAAGGGCATGACGCGGCTTGCCATGCACTACGCACAAACCTCCCACCAACGATTAACTGTGAAAATCTATGAGGGCGGTCGCCACGAGATGCTCAATGAAATCAATCGGGACGAAGTTACGTCCGATTGGTTGAATTGGATCAGCACTACCAAAGGTACTTTGCGCTCAGGCTGACATGCCGACCCACAGCCGGTGTGCCTGGAAATTGTTCGTAACTGTCATCACTCAGATTGTCTGCCGTGATCGCAAAGCCGAATCCTGTACCTCCGGACGGTTCCCACGCCAGCGCAAGTGAAACCAGAAGAGCCTCATCTGAACCACCACGCAACGGGTTTTCTTGCTGCTCCCGATATTCATTGTCCAATCGCAGTTCAAGTCGGTCACTAAAACGGTAGCGCGCCGCCAACGTCGCGCGATGTGTCGCGAAATTCAGGGCGTAGAAACTCGCATCGACAACGGCCGAGCCGTAGTCCGCATCCTTATCCAGGTACGTGTAACTGCCGACGAGATCAAAAGACTCCCAGTGGCGCCTCGCGAATAGCTCAACGCCAAACACGTCGAGATCGACCGCGTTGGCCTGCCGCGCGAAAGGAGCACCGCTTGCGAATGTCCAATCGACCAGGTCATCATCTTTCCTGTAGAACAATGTTACCGCCCCATCCCAATCGGCAGACTCCTTGCCGACCGAGATTGATGCCTGCCGGGCTTTCTCGCGGCCAAGGCTGGAATTGCCGCCAAAAAGTCCGGTCGGCCTGGATTTCAACACCGTGTAGCCGGGCAATTGGGACGTGCCAGCGTATTCGAACGTAAGGTGTTGACTGCCCGTACTCGAGGTCTTGCGCAGGGTCACCCCGAACACCGGCGATATCTCGCTGTCGTCCCGATTGGACCAATCGAACGTTGCACCGAACTGCAGAGTTACAACGCGGTCAACTGTTTGAACCAAATCGATCGATGGAACCAGGCTGGCAGAGGCGTAGTTGCGTGAATCGAAATCGCCCTCGGTCAGGTCAGAAGAGAATACGAGCTCGTCTGACGTTAGTTGTCCGGCGTAGTGCCAATCGAGTCTGCTTCCGCGGTACATACCCTGCAGGCCGGCTCCGTATATCCTGGTCTCGTGCTCAAACGAACCTGGCCCTCCAGACTCCGCGGTCCGGCGGTCGAAATCGTAGTCATCTTCCAGGCGCCGATAGAAGGCGCCGAACTCCCAATACCCGTTTGCGAGCTCATTGCGGTGGTTCGCCAGCAACAATGTCGTTTTCGTGTGATCTGTTTCCGGCAACGAAGCGAAACCAGTGTACGCGCCCGGCCAGCCATAAAACTTGTCCTGGTAACTCAGGACCAGGTCTGTTTGTTGGCTGTCTCCGCCCCGTTGCGCGTGAACATTGAAACGCTTGAATTCGTGGTCGCCATTCGGGACGGTTCCATCACCTTGTGAGTGTGCGGCAGACATGGCGAATCCCAGATCAGCGCCCGCGTCCAGTTTCGTCGAATTGCCAAACCACAGTGACTGAAACTGGAGATTATCGCTTCCGGCACCCAGGACTATGGATCCGCCATCATCTATTTTGCGCAACCCATACTCGACGGTTGCAATGTTCGAGTTGAAGCCTGCGATCGAATTGTCGATGCCTGTCAGCACTTCGGGCGCCGACAGGAGTTCGGGATCGATCGGCAGATCCGCAACGTAATGTCCTGTTTGCGGATCCATAATCGTGATCGCGCCTGTTTTGAAACCCGTGTTTTCAAAAAGACCGCCGCGCACAGTCACATCCGCCTGACCTTCAGGCAAACCGCGAGACTGAAGTTCGGTCAGCGGGTCGAAACGCAACAAGGTTGCCACGCCGGCAAAGGTCCCGGCTGGACGCGTGTTCGCTACACGACGCTCAATAACCGTGATTTCAGAGAGCTCTTGCTCACTCTCTTCTTCGGCGTTTGCCCCCGAATAAACAACAAACCCGAACACCGTCAAGATGACGAATGTCAGCCTCCACGCCATAGCGTGCGCTACCCCCATAGCCACTGCTCAAACGATCGGTGAATGTGCCACAGCAAGACGTATCTGTCATGGAATAAAAAAAGCCACACCCGTCAGGGTGTGGCTTTTCTCGTCTGGAGTCTTGTCAGACTCCAAATACTGTACCGAACCCTACCAGTCGAAGGATGCTCGCAAGTACCAGGAACCACCTTCATAGTTCGCGACGGTACGCCGTGGATACTGCAGGCCGACGCTATTGCGATTTGCCATCACGTCAGGAACCTCGGACGGAGAGCCTTCAATCCGTTCAACAGGAATAACATCGATAAACTCATCCAAAATGTTGACGCCACCCAGAACCACTCGCCAATTGTCGTTGATCTGGTAACCAACCTCGAGGTCGACAAAGACCGTCGAACCGATGTTATGGCTCATGTTCACAGGGCCGTAAACTGCTCCCGCTGATCCGCACTCCGATGTTACCCACTCATCCCCATCGCCGAGGTCGAGCACATCCCCACATTCGCCAGCTATCGTCCCACGCTCATCATAATGGTCGCCATAGTAGTTAATGCGAGCCAGAATATTGAAGCGATCGCCTATATGAGCATTACCCGTTAGAACAAAGCGCTGCTCCGGATAATTGTTCTCGATATCCTCGACCAGACCGTCGTTTACCGGCTGTACACCATTGACCAGCCTCTGGCCAGTCACCTCAACCTTGTTGTAAGCGTAGGCAAACGTCAGGTCCAGGGACGATGCCGAGCCCATGTCGAAACCACCGGTTAGTACCAGATCCAGTCCTTGGTGCTCTACATCCAGTGCATTCGTGTAGAACGAAATGGACCTTGCCGGCGCGTTGGGCGGATCAGTCGGCAGCGATGGCACTGCAATGTCGCCGGTTCGGTAAATGCGATCACTGACCTCTATCTGATAGATATCAGCAGTCAACGACCAGGCATCTCCGAAGTCGGCCGTAAATCCTGCACTGATGTTCACCGATTGCTCCTCGGTCAGCGCCTTGCCACCAACTGCGGCGACGTCCGGACTTGTCGACGGAACCAGACCTTCTTCAATCTGAAGGCCAGTTGCGCCATCAAATGTCGTGATAATTGTGCTGACATTTGCCTGACCTGGTGTCGGTGCATGAAAGCCGGTCGATACAGCGCCGCGTAACGCGAAACTGTCACTAATACGATAGCGAGCGGCTAATTTGCCGTTCAGCGTACCGCCAAAGTCCGAGTAGTTCTCATAACGGGCTGCATACTGCATCAGGAAAGCATCGGTTATATCGTGCTCGATGTCCGCGTAGACAGCCACGTTGTCACGCTTGAAATCACCTGCATTCACGGCTTCAACACCGCGCATGCCGCTCGAGCCACCTTCGAAGTAAGAATTAGCTTCACCAGCCAATGCGGTAAAGGTTTCCTCGCGGGTCTCGAAACCAAATGCAAGGTTGACCTGGTCGCTGATGGGCAGGGAGAAATCCGCGTTCAGGTTGATCTCCTGCTGTGCGTAACCACCCGTGTCAAAGCCCATTTGCGAGATTTCACAATTCGGGCAGGTTCCGACGAGGTCGAGGTCGCCATTGACCGTATTATTCAGGAAGTAATCCAGTTCGCTCTTGCCGAAGCCATAGCTGAAGTCATACAGCATGCCGCTTTCGAACTCACCGTCGATACCAATCACGAAGCTCGAGTCATCCTGCTCGCCATCCAGGTATGGCGTGAAGCCACCCGGCAATCCTGTGTAGCCGTCAAGACGATGCTGCGTAAGACTGGAGTGAGTCGGCGAACGATAAAAGAAGCGATACCGGCCGTCGGTCTCTGCCAGGCCGAAGCGTGCATACAACTGCGCCGTACTACTAATATCGAAACCTGAATTCACGAAAAAACGTACACCTTCGGTTTCAGGGCGGCCCCAGGTCTGTGCCAGAGGCGCATCACCAAACGGAGCATCCTGGCCGACTGCTGTATTGCCGTTATCGATCAGCGCCTGAGCATCGGGGCGTTGGACACCACGCGACAAAGCATCATTGTCGATGAATTCGATGCTGGCGTTAATGAAGCCAGTCTCACCAACACTAAAACCTGCATTCGCTGCGACCTTGAGACTGCTTTCGCCATCAAAGTGCTCGCCGGCCTGAACCTGAACCGTGCCACCTTCAGCCGCGTCTTTCATAACGAAGTTAATGACGCCAGCGATTGCATCCGAACCGTATTGCGATGACGCACCGTCACGCAACACTTCGACCCGCTTCAATCCGATGCTCGGGATCATGCCAATATCAACACCATGCGCACCATTACCTGCGGCTGGTGCAAAAAATTGCACCAACGCTGAACGGTGGCGGCGCTTGCCGTTGACCAGTACCAATACCTGATCCGGTGCAGTGCCCCGAAGCGAAGTTGGCCGTACAAACGCGCTGCCATCGCCGGTGGCCGGCGTCGCGGTATACGAGGGCACGAGGGCTCTCATATTATCGGTCAGATCTGCTGTGCTGCCGAGCGCATTGAACTGCTCAGAATCGATGACGTCGATTGGCACGGGCGAGTCGGAATCCGTACGCGGTTTCGCACTGCGAGAACCAATCGTCGTGATCACCTCCATCAAATCGTCTTCATCGTCTGCTTGTGCAGCCGCAAACTGAGCCGGCATGCCGACCGCGGCCATAGCTATTCCCAACACACTTAAGTGTTGCCAGTTGTTCTTCATCTTGTGTACCCCCTCTTGGAAATTAATCCGAAACCAGTCGACTCAGATGCTCCATGCGTCTGAGGTATTGGTCTTGTTGCGCTCTCGTTACTATAGACTCCCGTCAGGCACTAAGCCAGAGAGGCAAAGTGCTCCAACGGAGCATATTGTGTGTTTTTCGCAACAGATCTGAACCATTGGCGATCGGCCAGTGATCGTAAAGAAAAGGCCCGCCAGGTTTCTGGCGGGCCTTTTTGTATTCCTTTCGAATTACTCGTGAGATCAATTCGAGCGCAGTGCGTCGCGAATCTCGGTCAGTAAGACTTCTTCCTTGCTTGGCTCCGGCGGTGCAGGCGGCGGTGCTTCTTCTTCCTTGGCCGTGACGGTATTCATCGCTTTCACAACCATGAAAATCGCGAACGCAATAATCAGGAAGTCGATAACCGTCTGGATGAAAATGCCATAACGCAACATGACTGCGTCAGCGCCTTCGCTAGCCGCGCTCAATGTCACCGCGAGATCTGAAAAGTCGACATTACCCAGCATTAAGCCAATCGGCGGCATTAAAACGTCAGCAACAAATGATGAAACGATCTTGCCGAACGCCCCACCGATGACGATACCGACGGCCATATCGACTACGTTGCCACGCATCGCGAACGCCTTGAATTCTGACATCATGGACATGGTAGTTCCCCGTGTTGTTGTTATGCCCGATCATTTTTACCACTCGAACCTGGGCATTTCAAACCGGACATGTACTTAGGTCGACCGCTCTATTATTGGCGATATTTTTGACCATCGAGCATCGCCGAGCGCCAGACCCGAACGACCATGACCACCACCAGAGAAACGGTGATGAGTTGGACCGGAGCCCATATCTGCTGCCACAGTACCGGTACTTCGTGTGTGCAGATGGCTGTCGATTGGAGACTCACTTCTTTGAAAACGGTCCAGACACCAGCCAAAGCAAACGGCAGAAGCAAAACTAACGGTGCGCTAAGCCAACGCAGCATTCTTTGGATCTCGTTGAAGGGCCGGGTTGCCTGCAACAGAAAAGCGAAACCGCAAGCAAACGGCGCCAAACCCAGCAGCAAAAGGTGCAATTCATCGCCATCCGGTCCACAGCCCATCACGCGCGATGCTGCAAGCCACAGCATGTGTGCGTAAAGCATCATCCACGCAACCAGCGCAGAACCCAAACGAAGAAAAACTTCAGCAAATCGCACGTTGGACTAACGCTCCTGGATGGCCGACCAGAGTGTATCAGGGCCAACGAAAAAAGCCGTCCCCTTACGGGAACGGCTTTTCGAAATTAAATCCTGGCAGTGTCCTACTCTCACATGGGGAGACCCCAAACTACCATCGGCGCTGAGCGTTTTCACTTCTGAGTTCGAAATGGGATCAGGTGGTTCCCGCTCGCTATTGCCGCCAGGAAAACTGGTTGGATAAACACACTGTCGCGGCTAAAGCCGCTCCCACAGGTGTTATCCGGAATAAATAACAATCTGGATAAGTTTTTGATGAGTCGAGTTTTCTTCGTGTCGCATTACATGTTACTGACCAAACCAAAAAGCTCTTTGGTGTTATATGGCCAAGCCTCACGGGCAATTAGTACTGGTTAGCTTCACGCATTACTGCGCTTCCACACCCAGCCTATCAACCTCGTAGTCTTCGAGGGCCCTACAGGGAGCTCAAGGCTCCAGAGAAACCTAATCTTGAAGGGGGCTT
>Ga0209271_10000572_pt1 | contig 12659 bp, 9 predicted proteins | sample tdAd002_FD_187123 | JGI IMG/M metagenome (GOLD analysis project Ga0209271, IMG submission 187123) | Marine sediment microbial communities from the Atlantic coast under amendment with organic carbon and nitrate - tdAd00.2 (SPAdes)... | ecosystem: Environmental > Aquatic > Marine > Coastal >... | reverse complement strand
CTCGCCATACAATCCCGCACCTACAGAACGCAAATGGGATTCCACGTCGAGCTCAAGTTCGTCATCCGGATCCAGTATCTCAATAGTCTGATCAGCATCCACGTACCGCGTCAGGAGGCCGCCATACCAGTTGCCTTTGATCTTCCTCGCAATCTTCGCGAAAACGATTTCGCCTTTTATGTGCCAGTCGACACTATTTCCGGCAGCAGAATCCTCCGGTGTAAGCAGAGAGAGCCTGAGATCGGCCCCAATCAACGCGCCGGTAAACCGCCACTTGCCTCTCCAGTAATTCTGCTGCACGACGCCGAGCGCCTTGCTGTCATTGCTCGAGTACATACCTCCTATTGCAGTGAGTGATGCGGGCTGCAATTTTTTCTCTTCTGCGGACTGCGGATAAAAGTAAGCTGCGCCTGCGACCAGGCCTTCGTTAAGCGTTGGATTTGAAAACGGGATCGGCACGGCAACAAAATTGCCTTTTTGTGCCTTTAACTTGGTTTCATCGTCACGGATGTCCGGTGCGAGTCCGGGACGAGTGTCCTTCTGTGGGTGAACCGCCGGTACCTCATCGACCGCTACGTCATCGGCTTTTTCGTCACCGTTTACGTCCTCAGCGAATGCCGCTAACGAAGAGAAAATGACCAGGTAACCAAGGGAAGCGATACGCATTGAGATGACCATCCATTTAGAGGCGCTATGCTACGCAGAATATACCGATTTCGGGAGCCAACCCGAATAGGTAGATTCCTCGCAAGGAGTTGACCCGCAACAAAAAACGGTCCAGATTTGATGCTCGTCTGTAGCATCCACGATTTACACGTTTGGTCGCTTGTCATATTTCTTGAGGCGACGCCAGTTTAGCCCGTTTGGGAGTAGAACATGTTCTTTTTAAGCCGCCTATTCGCCTTCACTTCGTTCACCGTCGTGGCCGCGTCTGCAGCAGGGCAGACGAGCGAAACGCCTGATCCCTTATTCCAGGACAACGACAGGCTTGATGTGACGATAACGGCTCCGCTGACTACGCTCGTCCGGAAGCGGCCGAAAGACGACTATCTTGACGGTGTGTTGCAGTACACGGAAGCCGATGGCACTACGGTTGATCTCGATCTTGAAATCCGCACGCGTGGTCATTTCCGGCACGCAACATGCGATTACCCGCCAATTCTTCTGAACCTGAAGAAGAACCAGACAAACGAAACCTTATTCGACAAGCAGAACAAGCTCAAGCTCGTCATTCCTTGCGAATCCTCTGAGCGGTACGAGCAAATCGTACTTCGAGAATATCTCGCCTACCGAATACTCAACACCGTCACTAATATGAGTTTTCGCGTGCGCCTGCTGCGTGTTACGTATGTCAACACGGAGAAGGATGGAGGGGGGCAGGTGCGTTACGGTTTTCTGATCGAACACAAGAACCGTCTCGCTGAACGATATGATTTGAAGGACCTGGAAATTCCGAGAACGACGGTCGCCGCTATAAAACCCGACCGACTGAATCTGACATCGATATTCGAGTTCTTGATCGGGAACACCGATTTTTCTCCGATTGCTGGGCATCCGGATGACGAGTGTTGCCACAACTATGTGCTATTTGGGAATAATGTTGATCCGATAATCGCCATCCCTTACGACTTCGATCAGTCCGGATTTGTTGACGCACCGTACGCGATTCCCAATGAGCAGCTACACATACGAAGTGTGCGGCAGCGGGTCTACCGTGGGCGGTGTGTTAATAACAAGTACGTAGAAAACTCGCTGCAAAAATTCAGAGACAATCGCGCCGCAATTTACGCAGTGATCGAAGAACAGGAAGGGCTTGATTCGCGGGTGCGCAAATCACTGGTTCGTTATGTCGACGATTTCTACGAATTGATCAACGATGCTAAAGATGTCGAGAACCGGATCATCGATAGATGTAGTTGAGAGAGGTGAACATTCGCCTGTCGTCGTGATCAGAATGTGTAAGTGATAGAGGTAATGACGCCGTAATCATGATTTTCGGCGTCCACGGACTGGGGTTCGTTATCGAAGTTGTCGTATAGCTCAATTGTCCAGAAAAAATCTTTGACGATCTCCCACTTGATCGTCGTATCGAATTCATAACGCACCCGTCCCCAATCTGTCAGGCTCGGAATTAATTCGAATTCGGTTGAGATGTCCCACTGTGGCGAATCGTAGCGAAACCAGTCCCAATTCAGCACACCGTATGACTCCAGCGAGTCGGTGTGCTCCGTTTCGTCTACTATGTCTTCTCGCGAAACTTTAAGGCCCCCTCCGAGCGAAAAATAGCTGTGATTTGTCTGCCTAAGTATGCGTCCGATACCGGCGCCAACTGATGTGCGCAAGTTGGTGCCGAGTTCCGTGTTCTTGCTAAATTCCAGACCCACCATATTCAACCAGCGACGCGCGCGCAGTCTTGTAATACTGACCTCCAGGCTTGAAGTCTCGCTCGTGCTGTTGTCATTCGAGGCCGAAATGACGGAGGACATCGTGGTCGAGATTATGCGCTTGCGAGTAGTGTGTTTGGCCGACGCGCCAACGTTGAACTGTTGTACGGTATTGGCGCTCGTGAGATTGTATCCGGCTGAAATGTCGATATCCCATTCTCGCCAGTCTTCCTGATCGATCGGCGTCATCTTGACCACGACGTTATCTTCCAAATCAATCTGACCTTTGTCGGTTAAGACGACCACCCCGTCTTCGTCCGTTGGTCTTCGCAGTTTGCCGAAGTAACGCTCGCCACTACTAATCTCTACCTGGATGTTCTGTTCGCTATGAACGGACGCCACGTCGTCCCATTCGATGTTGATAGTACCTGTCGCATCCGTCTTGAAACTCAGCTTGCCGCGGTCCAGCGATTTCAGTTCGCCGGTCAGGCGATCCCCATTGTGGAAATGGAGGATTTCTGTATTTTTCGCGAGAGCACCGTACGGGAACAGCGTGAGTAATATCAGGGTTGATGCCAGGTTCTTGAAGCATGCGGATTTCATTTTGAGCGTCCTGTGTTCTTCTCATTGAGAATGAGTGAATAGCTGCAGGCAACGAATGCATGCGCTAAATTATCAGAACACCGGCGAATCCACAGTCAGGATAAACCGTAGGTTGGGACGGTGCTATCGAATTAGATAAGAGCGAACCTCTCTAATCCGATATGCACCGGGTCTTTTTATGCCGCTTATGGTTGCGGCACCACTCTTTTTCCACTATCTGAAATTTCGTTGACGGTCACCAGCGGAATGCGTAGCCGAGAATAGGTCCCGAAATGGTTAAATCGGTCTGAACCGTGATGTTCTCAGATTTCTCCTCTAACTCGATAGCCATGTGTCGATAGCCGAACAGAAGATTGTGTTGCGCACGTTCTCCAAAGCTGCGGTTGAACAGTGCACTGGCGGTCCATGTCAGCTCCGTGTCGCCCGCGCCAACATCACCGCGCAGTATGATTGCCCACTTATCCGACATTGGCGCCATGTAGCGCAGGCCAAGGAAACCGTCCGTATATGTCTCGGATCCCTTGAGGCGCTCGGACGGGGCGGGGTCAGGAGGAGTGATTCTGATGTCCGGTGCGATATCAAGCGACCTTACGCCGAACAGCACATCGAGACCGTGGTCCCCACCCGATGGCCTGTAAAAGCCGGCAGCCTCGATCACGGTCGTGTCGAGCGTGACATCAATTTCGGCACCACCCGGCAGCACCACCCCGGGAGGCCTTGATTGCGAATCGTTCACAGACAGGTATATGAAATCAAGGAAGAAGCCGCCTTTGCCGCGCTGTCCCTCGAAGTGAATCAGAAATGCGCCATCGAGTTTGTCAATGATGTCGCTAAAGTCGATTTCCCCACCAATGACCTGGTTGTCATTGGCGTATAAATCAAGCGTGATATCGCCAGCCCAAAGGTAAGGAGCCAGGGTCCAATTCCAGTCTTCTGCAGCTGACAGATTCGGAGCGTAAGCAAAACAAAAGAGTAGCGAAAGCGAAGATAAGATCGAGGTTATTTTGGTGCGCATGTTTAGCTCCTGTTATTCGCTTGAATTGTAAATTCGATGGTCGCGGCTGGCAAGTGGCTCGACTGCAGTAAATTGTAAGTCTCACCGCGCGAGGCAATTTTGGTCGTCGCCCAGAGACAATTGTGCAAACGGTACATTCTTTCCTTGTCGGACTATCTGTCGATCACAGGTTCTTTTTTCAGCCACAGAATTTATAGGACAGCATAAGAATTGGAATATCGGCTAGTACCTATCTGCTTTCCCAAGCACCTACCGTTGAATTTGCTGCAACACAAATTGCAGAGCAGCAGGATCGATTCTGGTTGCACCCTGGAACGGGTCGCTGTAAGCGAGGATCAGGTAGATAACCAGGCCGACGAGCGTCGTGTAAAAGGAAAGCAGAACCAGCGTAAACCGATTTGGAGCGTGCGGACCGAAGCACACCATTGTTGCCAGGAAGCCAAAGATCACCACGATGAGAAACAGTGGGGGCTTAGCCATGGCCTGTTCCAGCCTGCTCAGGCGAAGGTCCGAGACCAGGTCAACATCGGAGATGATTCTTGATCTGAGAATGCCCTGCAACTCCGTATCGTCCTCCAGGTGCAGGACTTCGTTCTCCAACTTGCCAAAAACTATTCGCGCTTCCTCGCTCAACCGGTCATTGGCCAGCGCCGGCCAGTCATGGTTGATGACGGCTTGAACGTAATCCTCCAGCAATGCCTCTGCTAAGCGGGCCCGGTCGGAGTCGTATCGGCCAAGATCGTGATGAATATCCTCAATCATCACTGCTTCACGCTCGATGGACGTCTCTATCGCGTTCAATTCGAGCACGACATCGGCAAAAGTCAAAGAAAGGAACAGGCTGACCAGGATGCCAATCACACGAAAAAGATTGTTCGCCGCACGGCGAGCTTCATTGCCCGGTGATTTTGCCAGCAGTCGATGAGAAACGGTAAAGAAAGACAGGCCCACAAGAGTCGTTAGTCCCATTAACAGCAATGCACCGATGAGCGCAGGCAGATGAAGGAAATGATCAATAAATGACATGACTATTCAAGGCTATTCTTGGAAATTCGATTGTGTCCAAGATGATGATTCAAAGCAATCAGGTGATGAGGACCAGCGGCGGTCGTCGTCGTCAAATGGCACGCATCAGACGGAATGCTGCAGACGACCGCGCGGAGGAAAACTGCATTGCGGTCATTACGGCTATGGCCCACCCGAGAAAAAGACTAGTGTATCCGGGTAGTTAGGGGCTGTGACAGAAGACACAACAGGAGCCGTAAGATGAACACACGAAAAGAGTTCTTTGCTGCCGTGGTTTTTGCGCTGCTGACACTCTGCATTGCAGTGCTACCAACACAGTCGGTCCAGGCAGAGGTTGACCGCACGAAGTTGCCGCTCGCAGAACCGGATCCGCCCACCTACACCGAACTCAACGTACGCAACGCGACGCCACCGCCACGCTTCGAGGTCAAGGCACCGGATGGCGCTCCGAACGTTATCATCATCCTGGTCGACGACCTCGGCTTCGCGGGAACAAGCACGTTTGGCGGCCCGGTCCCGACACCTACTTTTGACCGTTTGGCAGACGCGGGCGTGCGGTATAACAACTTCCACACAACGGCTGTCTGCTCGCCGACGCGTGCCGCAATAAAGAGTGGCCGAAATCACCACGTCAATAACATGGGCGGCATCATCGAGACCGGCACAGCTTTTCCCGGCAATACTGGCCAGATTCCGGACAGCGTCACGCCTGTCGCGGAGATGCTGCGATTAAATGGCTATAGCACGGCGGCATTCGGCAAGTGGCATGAAACGGCGGCTTGGGAGGCGAGCATTGCAGGCCCGCTCAACCGCTGGCCGACACAGCAGGGTTTCGACAAGTTCTACGGATTCCTTGGCGGTGAGACCAACCAGTGGGCACCGTTCATTTACGACGGAGTGCACCAGGTCGAATTGCCCGATGACCCGAATTATCACTTCATGACCGACATGACCAATCAGGCGGTGAACTGGATCCGATACCAGAAAGCACTGGCGCCGGACAGGCCGTTTTTTATCTATTTTGCGCCGGGTTCAACACACGCCCCGCATCACGTGCCAAAGGAATGGATTGCACGCTGGGACGGCAAGTTCGACCAGGGCTGGGACGAGCTCCGCGAGGAGATTCTGGCCCGGCAAATAAAGGCAGGCAATGTGCCGAAGGGCACGCCCCTTGCACCGAAGCCCGAAGCGATCCCGGACTGGGATACGCTGTCTGCCGATCAGAAGACACTGTACACACACCAGGCGGAAGTATTCGCCGGGTTCCTGGAGATGACGGACCACGAGATCGGCCGGGTCGTCGAGGCAATCGAGAAGACCGGCCAGCTCGATAACACGCTGATCTTCTATGTCGCCGGTGACAACGGTACAAGCGCCGAGGGCGGCAGCAACGGCATGTTCAACGAAATGACCTACTTCAATGGTGTACACGAGACCGTGCCGGACCTGCTCAAAGTAATGGACAAATGGGGTGGTCCTGAGACTTACCCGCACATGTCCGCAGGCTGGGCAGTGGCGCTCGACACGCCTTATACGTGGGTCAAGCAGGTCGCATCCGACTTCGGTGGCACCAAGGTCGGCATGGCTGTTCACTGGCCGAAGGGTTTCGAATCCCGGGGCGAGCTGCGTACCCAGTTCCACCACGTCATCGACGTTGCACCAACGATACTCGAGGCAGCCGGACTGCCAGAACCAACGAGTGTCAATGGTGTCGAGCAGCGGCCGATGGACGGTGTCAGCATGCTGTACTCGCTTGACGACAAGAATGCGAAGGACCAGCACACCACGCAGTACTACGAGATGTTCGGCAATCGCGCCATTTACAGCGATGGCTGGTATGCGAGGACGATTCACAAGGCTCCGTGGGAGCACAAGCCGCGCCGCGGGCTCGAAGAGGATATCTGGGAACTCTACGATACGAGCAAGGACTTCAGCCTCGTAAATGACCTGGGCGCGAAAATGCCGGAGAAACTGGCCGAGCTGCAGGCATTGTTCCTGCGAGAGGCGGAAGCCAACCATGTACTGCCGATCGACGACCGTACGGTTGAACGGGTCAATGCAGCTATTGCCGGTCGTCCGGATCTGATGGGCAAACGAACCTCGCTCACACTCGCCGGTGGAATGACCGGCATGAGCGAAAACGTGTTCCTCAACATCAAGAACAAGTCGAAGACAATTACGGCCGAAGTCGATGTGCCGGAAAACGGTGGCCATGGTGCGATCATCGTCCAGGGCGGCCGCTTTGGCGGTTGGGCGCTATACGTCAACGACGGTGTACCAGGGTATAGCTACAACTTCCTTGGTTTGCAGAGCTTTACGATCAACGCCGAATCCAGGCTCGCAACGGGCGAGTCCACAATTCGTTTCGAGTTCGACTACGACGGTGGTGGAATGGCCAAGGGCGGACTGGGTACCCTGTACGTGAATGGCGAAAAAGTCGCGGAAGGCCGCATCGATCACACTCAGCCGATGGTCTTTTCCGCGGATGAGACGGCCGACGTCGGCATCGACCTTGCGACACCGGTCGTGGAGGCAATCGGCTCCGAAGCGAAATCGAAGTTCACCGGGACAATCGAGTCCGTAACAGTTGAGGTTCACGCAGCAACGGCGGCGGCAGACGCGGCCGTACGCAAGGCCCAGATCGAGGTCGCACGAGCCACACAATAAACCAGCGACACGCCAGGCGGGCTGTCCGTCCGCCTGGCATCCCTCGCTGCGGTTGATCATATTCTGAAGGGCTGGGCCACAGAACTCGCCGAACACCTGGGCGCCGTCCTGGCAGATGCCGCTTCCAACGTGACCCCTTAGGTATTTCCCATAATTGACGACGTTCTCCTGTTGCCGCATATAACGTGCGTCACATCCGGTCGCTCGTCGGGTGCCGGCGGGTAACGCTTGAGTAGGAGTCTTGGGTATGGACAGGAAGTTCAGAATTGCTTGGTTGCCGGGGGATGGTGTAGGCGTAGAAGTCATGGAAGCGGCGCGAATCGTCCTCGATCGCGTGGGTTTCGATGCCGACTACGTGCACGGCGATATTGGTTGGGAATTCTGGTGTAGCGAGGGCGACGCCTTTCCGGCGCGAACCATCGATCTGCTCAATGACGTGGATGCCGCCTTGTTCGGCGCCATCACGTCCAAACCTGTGAAGCAGACCGAAAAGGAATTGGTGCCTGAGCTCCAGGGGAAAGGACTGGCGTACCGCTCGCCCATCGTGCGCATGCGACAACTCTTTGACCTCTACGTTTGTCTGCGGCCTTGCAAGGCGCATCCACAAAATCCACTCAACTTCCAAGAGGGCATCGATCTCGTCATCTTCCGTGAAAATACGGAAGATCTGTACGCCGGTGTTGAGTTCAATCCCGTTCCGGACAAGTTGCGCGGTGTCTTGTCAGAGTTGGCGCCCGCCTTCAAGGCATTCGAGGATCTGCCTGGTGATCAATACGCGATCTCCACCAAGATCAACACAAGGAAAGGCTCTGAGCGAATCGTTCGCGCTGCCTTCGAGTTCGCGCAGAAGTTCGGGCGCAAGAAAGTGACGGTGGTGCACAAAGCCAACGTGGTTCGTGCCACTGACGGTCTATTCCTGGAGGTGGCGCGCGAGGTGGCGAAGGACTTCCCGGACATCGCCATGGACGATGCGAACATCGACGCGATCACCATGTGGCTGCTTAAGAATCCGTTCAACTATGACGTGCTTGTGGCACCCAATCTTTACGGAGATATCGTTTCCGATCTATGCGCTCAAATGGTTGGCGGACTCGGCTTCGGTTGTTCCGGGAACATCGGTGAAAAGCTCGCTGTCTTCGAGCCGACGCATGGTTCGGCGCCCAAATATTCAGGGCAGTACAAGGTTAATCCGATCGCCACGATCCTGGCCGCCAAGATGATGCTTGACTGGCTGGGTGACACGGATGGGGCGCAACGCATCGAGGATGCTGTCGCTGCAGTCATTCGTGAAGGCGAAGTGCAAACCTACGACATGGGTGGATCGGCCACTACCCTCGAGATGGCCGAAGCTATTGCCGGCAAACTATAGGCGAGAATTCTCATGACACATATTGTCATCCACGAAGTCGGTCCCCGCGACGGCCTGCAGATGGAACGGCAGGTCGTTCCGATCGATACCAAAGAGGACTGGATCCGCCGCGTGATGGAATCCGGTGTAGACATAGTGCAGGTCGGCTCCTTTGTACACCCGGTCAAGGTCCCGCAAATGGCCCACACCGATGAACTGATCCGGCGGCTTGTGCAAGACAAGAGTTCCTCCGTAATTCTCGCAGGACTCGCGCTAAACGAGAGAGGGCTGGAACGCGGTCTGGAGTGTGGCGTGGAGATGTTCTGCCTTGGCGCCTCCGCCAGCGAGACCCACAGCCTCAAGAACACAGGCATGGCAACGATGGAGGCAACACGCCGCATCATCGGTGCGGCGAAGCAGGCAGTGGCCGCGGGGGGGAAAGTGCAGGTTTCGGTGCAGTCGGCCTTCGGCTGTGGCTTTGAGGGCCCGGTCCCGGAGGAACGTGTTCTCGAGATGGTTGGCGCGTATGTGGAAGCAGGTCTGTTTAACATCAGCCTTGCCGACACGGCTGGGCACGCCTATCCCGCTCAGGTCGAGCGACTGTTCGCAGCGGTGTTCGACCTCGACCCTAACATCGAATGCGCCTGCCACTTCCACAATACCTACGGGCTTGGGATGGCGAACATCATGGCCAGCCTGCGGGCTGGCGTGACGTCGATTGAAACTTCATTCGCGGGCCTCGGCGGATGCCCGTTCACTAAGGTGGCGGCAGGCAACGTAGCTACCGAGGATTTCGTCAATGCCCTGCAGTTGGAGGGACTGCGCAAAGACGTGGATCTGGACAATTTGATCAACGTGGCCGGCGACGTCGCGAAATATTTCGAGCGTGAGATGCCCGGTTGCGTCTACAAGGCCGGCTCAATTCAAGAGAAGGTGGCGGCATGAGCGATCAAATGCTGAAGGGCGTCCGGGTCCTCGACCTCACTAACGTACTCGCGGGGCCTTTCGCCACATTGCACCTCGCACTTCTGGGTGCGGAGGTTATCAAGATAGAGCGCCCCGGGAGCGGTGACCTGGCGCGCCAGTTGGGCACCTTAACCGAGCTGAACGAGCAACTGATGGGGACCAGCTTCCTGGCGCAGAACTCGAACAAGAAGTCGGTGACTCTTAATACAAAGTCTCCCGAGGGCAAGGAGATTTTCAAGAAGCTGGCCAAGGATGCAGACGTGCTGGTCGAGAACTTTCGACCTGGCGTGATGGACCGGCTGGGACTCAGCTATGACGTTTTGAAGGAGATCAACCCGGGATTGATCTACTGCGCCATCTCGGGATTCGGGCAGACCGGACCCGACGCGCACAAACCGGCATACGACCAGATTATCCAGGGCTTAAGCGGCGAGATGGCCGTCAATGGAGACGAGCGGCTGAATCCTTTGCGTGCCGGGTTCCCGGTGTGCGACACGGTAGGCGGTCTGAACGGTGCCTTCGCCATCATGGCGGCTCTTTACCATCGTGAGCGCACCGGTGAGGGACAATTCATCGACGTCGCGATGCTCGATTCCATCATGCCCCTCATGGGTTGGGTGGCCGCGAACCTGCTGATTGCCAAGCAGGAACCGGTGCCCATGGGCAACGACAACTTCACGGCGGCACCGTCCGGGGTGTTCCGTACCAAGGACGGTCATATCAACATCGCTGCCAACAAGCAGGAGCAGTGGGAGTCGGTTTGTGACGTGCTCGATGTGCCAGAGCTGAAGACCGATCCACGTTTCGAGAAACGCGACGTCCGCAAGCAGAATCGCAAGGCATTGACACCGCTCCTGGAGGAAAAACTGGCCGAACGCGGTACGGGGGAGTGGGCGGAGCTGTTCAATGCGAAGGGCGTGCCGAGCGGCGCAATCCTGAGCCTTGAGGAAGCACTGCAACAGCCACAGATCAAACATCGTAAGGACCTTAAGGATGTTCCGGTCGAGGGTATCGGAACCGTGCCACTGTTTACGCTGACCGCGAAATTTGATCGGACCCCGGGGGACATCACATCGCCGCCACCGCGACTTTCGGCGCATACCGCTGAGGTATTGGCGGGTATCGGCATCACGAAAGACGAACTGACTGATCTGCAGACGAGGCATGTTGTCTGACAACGATTGAGTGAAGGAGAAACATATGGGCATGACCTATGTACAAAAGCTGCTCGCTGGGGCCTGCGGGAAGACGGAAGTGGCGACAGGAGATGTCCTCGAGGTGCCCGTGAACCTGGCGATGTCACATGAGAACGCTGCGCTCGTTATCAATCAGTTCAATGAGATCTTCCGGGACACAGGGTTGCAGCCAAAAGTGTGGGATCCTGCACGGATTGCAATCATCTTCGACCACCGGGTGCCTGCCGAATCGTCGAAGACAGCGACCAACCAGAAGAAGATCCGCAATTTTGTCGCGGAGCAAGGGATCTCGAGGTTTCACGATATTCGTGGTGACGTAGGCGGCATCTGCCACCAGATACTGCCGGAAAACGGTTATGTGAGGCCGGGCGAGGTTCTGGTAGGCACTGATAGCCATACAACGACGCACGGTGCCCTTGGCGCTTTCGCGTTCGGAATCGGGGCCACGGAGATGGCCGCGGTCTGGGCCTTGGGAAGCATTCTCAACGTTGAAGTACCGGGTACGATCAAAGTAGTCGTCAACGGCGAGCTCCCGCCCGGGACCTACGCCAAGGACCTGATCCTGCACCTGGTCGGCCTGCTTAGCGCCGAAGGCGCAAACTTCAAGATAATCGAATTCCACGGGGAGGCAATCCGTAACCTGCCGACCTCGGGCCGGCTGGTACTTTGCAACATGTCAGTGGAAGCCGGCGCAACCGCAGGCGTGGTCCCGCCTGACTGGGAAACACGTCGTTACTTGCGTGACGAAGCCGGTGTTGACGATGAATTTCACTTTGTTGCTCCGGACGTGGACGCGGTGTACGACCGCGTCGTGGAAATCGATGCCTCACAGCTCGAACCACAGATTGCTTGCCCGCACACCGTGGACAACGTAAAGCCGATCGGTGAAGTAAAGGGCAAAAAGATCGACCAGATCGTGGTCGGCTCCTGCACCAATGGTCGTCTTGACGACATCGAGATTGTCGCGCGGACCCTCAAGGGCAAGCAGGTAGCGGAGGGGACACGAATGCTCGTATTCCCCGCGTCGTGGCGCATTTATTCCGATGCGCTGGATTCCGGCTATGTGCACGATTTGATCGCGGCCGGTGCGGTGGTCTGCAACCCGGGCTGTGGTCCCTGCCTGGGCATTCATCAAGGGGCCTTGGGCGACAATGAGACTGCGCTCGCCACCACAAATCGCAACTTCAAAGGCCGCATGGGCAATCCGGGCGCCGAAGTGTTCCTGTGTTCGCCAGTAGTGGCAGCTGCGAGCGCGTTGACCGGCGTTATTTCCGACCCGAGAGAGGTGAACTGAAATGGCCAAAGGCAAAGTCGTACTGAAACTCGGCAACGATATCTCGACCGACATCATTTACCCGGGCCGATACATGGCGACAGTGTTGCCGACGGAGACGCCGCAGTTCGCCTTCGCGGACGATGCAGATTTCAACGAGGCGCTCAAAGAAAAGCAGTTC
>Ga0209271_10000567_pt1 | contig 12699 bp, 13 predicted proteins | sample tdAd002_FD_187123 | JGI IMG/M metagenome (GOLD analysis project Ga0209271, IMG submission 187123) | Marine sediment microbial communities from the Atlantic coast under amendment with organic carbon and nitrate - tdAd00.2 (SPAdes)... | ecosystem: Environmental > Aquatic > Marine > Coastal >... | reverse complement strand
TCAGTCGTTCACCGACCCCGTGGCGCAAGACCGTGCGCAGAAGGTCGTGTCCTTCCTGGATCTTCTGGTCGCCCACCGCGGTGATGACATCGCCCGCCTGAAGCCCTGCTTTGTCTGCCGGCCCTTGCGGGACGACGGCGTTGATCAGCGCACCACCCTCAAAGTTGCCTCCGAAGTGCGCAGCCAGCTCCGGCGTGAGCTCCTGGAAGGAGACGCCGAGCCATGCGCGTTTGACCGTGCCGTTGTCGATCAGCTGTCGCGCAACGCGCTGGGCGATCTCTGCGGGGATCGCAAAGCCGATCCCCGAACCCCGGCCGATGATCATCGTATTGATCCCGAGGACGCGGCCTTGAAGATTGACGAGCGGGCCGCCGGAGTTGCCTGGATTGATGCTCGCGTCGGTCTGCAGATAGTCCTCGATCTCGTTCGCGCCGATGCCGCCGCGACCCTTCGCGCTGAGGACACCCGTCGTCACCGTGTAGTCGAGGCCAAATGGCGACCCGATCGCGATGACGAACTGGCCGACTCTGGCCTTCTCTGAGGAGCCGAACTCGGCCTGCGGCAGATTTCGCGCGTCGATCTTGAGCATGGCGAGATCAGTCGCCGAATCCGCGCCCACGAGCTTGGCAGGAAAGCTCTTTCCGTTCTTCAGCCGTACTTCGATGCGGCTTGCCTGGTTGACGACGTGGTTGTTCGTCAGGATGTATCCGTCTGGCCGCAAGATGATGCCAGAGCCGCCTCCGCGCACGATGCCGCCTCGACCTTGGCTTCCGAAGAAGAAAGGCAAGCCCTCGTTCTGGGGTCTGGTCACCTCGACCTGAATGCTCACGACCGATGGCGACACCGACTCGGCGACGTCAGTCAGTGCGGTTTCGAACGCGACCGCCCGCGACAGAGCGTCTTCATCGACGGTGCCCCTCTTGGGCGACGCCGACGCCGTCCCGACCATGGTGAGGGCGAACGCGGCGCCAAGCGCGATGAGCCAGGACTGCCGAAGCGTGGTGCGGAACATGAACATACCTCCGTTTGTCCCCTAACCCTCAAGCCGTCGGCTTCATTCCATGCATAGGCACGGGTGCCGGATATGTTACCGCAAATCCATGTAATTGCAGCGTCTTACTGGTCGAGGCAGGGGAGAGTGACCCGGACGGTTGTGCCGCTGCCGAGCTCGCTGTCGATTTCGATGGTGCCTTGATGCTCCTCGATGATGTTCTTCACGATCGAAAGGCCGAGACCGGTTCCGGTGCCCTTTCGGCGCGTCGAGAAGAACGGCTCGAAGACCCGATTGAGCTCGGGCTCTGGAATCCCGACGCCGTTGTCCTGGACCTCGACCCAGATGCGATCGTGACCGTGGGTCTGGGTGGACAAGCGCACCCGTCCGCCTTCTTCGGGCGCAGCGTTGCATGCGTTCGTGATGAGATTGACGAAGACCTGATGAAGCTGTCCCGGCACTGCGTTCACTTCCGGAATGTTCTCTCCGTAGTCGAGCTCCACGGAGACGCCTGCCTCCCGAACGATGTGCTCGCAGAACCCGACAGCCTCTTGGAGCACGTCGTTGAGTCGGGTTGGCTGTGCCTCTTCCTTCGAGGGCCTCGCGTATGTCAGTAGATTCCGAGTGAACGACATGATGCGATCGGAGCTTCGCAAGATGCGCTCCACCCGCTTGAGGTCAGCATGTTCAGCGCCGCTCCGCGTCAACTTGCTCAGCAGATACTCGCCGTAGACCGCGATGCTGGTCAGTGGGTTGTTGATCTCGTGCACGATGCCTGCGGCGAGCTGCCCGAGCGTGGCCAGTTTCTCGGCGTGAATGACCTGCCCCTCGAGCGCGCGCACTTCGGTTCGGTCCTGCCCAATCGCGATCACGCCGGCAACTCTTCCTTCGGAGTCGAGAATGGGTGCCAGCGTGAACTGCAGGCGCGCATTTCCGCCCCCAGCCTTGGGCAACCGCAGCTCGAACGGCGCGACATCTCGGCCACGGAGCGCGTTGACGAAGGCCGATAGGACCCGTACTCGCTCACTGGGCCCTGCCAGTCGCAACACGTCCTTGGCAATGAGCTCCGTCCGATCGAGCCCCGTAATTCGCCCGAACGCGCTGCTCACGACCCTAATGCCTCGATCGCGCCCAACCACCAGGACCGGAATGTTGGCGTGCTCCAGCAGCTTTTCGAGGTAGTCGCGGAGGTGAAGTGATTCCCGGCGAAGGCGCCCGCTTTCGATGGCGGCGCTCGCTTGGGTCGCTGCGATCAGCACGGCGTCTTCCAGGCGGGCGGGGACCTCGGTTCCCCGGTCGAATTCGGCTACCAGAACACCGAATACCTCACCTGCGCGGGCTAACGGCGCGTCGAAGCCGTCAGCCGGCAGCGACTCCTCGGTCGGACCCGCGAGCAAAATCGACTCGTACGTCCGCCGAAGGGTCATCCCGTTCGGCGGTCCTATTGGCAGCGCGAACCCCCCCCGCAAGAGTCCCGCCTCTGTAATCGCGACTTCGTCCATTGCCTCGGCCTGGATGTGGTGCGTAGCGGCCTGCACGATGGCCGGCTGCTCGGCCGCCTGAGGTGACAACCTCATCGCGAAGCGGGTCTGAGGATAGAGGCGCTCGAGCGCGTGCACGTAGCAGCGCAAAATCCTCTCGTCGGTTGCAAATCCGGCGGTCTCACGTTGCGCGTGGTTCAGCGACTCCAGAATCTGCGCCAGGGTGTTGGCTTCCGCCCCTTGGCGTCGCGGCGTCACGATCGATTTCACCGAGGAGACCCGAGGCTCCAGGCTTCGTCGAGCGGGGGGCTTCCTATGCGCGGAGTCGTCCATCGCTCAGCTCTTTGCTCCCGGATCGTTCGAAGCGTCTGCCGCGCGATCGAGATCGAAGATCTTCTGATGGCCGACGTACGCGGTGGTTTCGTATCGGGTGATCTTTCCGATCTTGCGAACAATCTCGGCCATACGCTCCGCTTCCCGGATCAGCACCCCAGCCGTTTTGGCGCCTGTGGAGCCCGGCTCGGACTGTCGCAGCAGGAGCTCGGCGTAAGCCATCATACTCGTGAGCGGCTGGTTGAGCTCGTGTGCCGCGGTGCCGGCCAGCTCGGCGAGAACGCCTTGTTCCTCCGTAAACGCCAGCTTCTTCTGAGCTTCGGCTAGCCGCTCTTCGACTCGGATTCGGTCTCGCAGGTCGGCAAAGATGAGGACGATCGCAGAGGGTTCGCCATGCTCGTAGATGAGCGACGCCGAAAGCTGGACCGGGATTCGAGCTCCGTGCAGGTCGATGAGGTCGAGCATCGTCGGTTCGAGCCGTCCCTCCCCGCCGTGGTCTGCCGCGAGCAGCCGCTGGGTGACGAGCTCGGACGAGGAGCGCCCGAGGAGGTCTTCGAGCTTCACGTGTCCGAGCACGTCGGACACGTGGCGCCCGGAAATGCGCTCTGCGCTGGGGTTGAACAACATCACCCGCTGTTCCATGTCCGTCGCGATGATCGCATCGACGCTCGCGTCGATCAGCGATTCCAAGAACTCCATCGTCTTGATGAGCTCCCGCTCGGTTTCCCGAAGGTCGGTGACGTCCTCGAACGAGATGACGGTGTGGTCCTCCGCTCCGATCAACGGGGCAAATGAGGAACTGCAAATGATCTTCGTTCCGTCGCGACGAACGAGCTCGATGTCCATTCCGCGCGGGTACTGTCTTTGGGACAGGGCATCTCGAATGCGGGGCAAATCCTCGATCGACACCACTCGATGGAGATCATCGGACGAGATCGTTTCCTCGCGATGCCCGACGATCTCGTACGACCTGGGGTTCGCGAAGACCATTGTCAGATCGGGGCCGACCACCACGATGCCTGGCGCCATCGAGGCAAAAGTCTTGGCGTACTGCCGCCGTAGGCCGTCGAGCGGGGTCCGCGCGCGTAAGCGTTCCAGCCGAACCAGCAACTCATCCTGGCGCGCCGGCCGGAAGAGGAGGTCGTCGACGACCTCGTTCAACCCCACCGGACGGTCCTCCGCCACGATCAGCAGCACCGGCTTTCCGCGGGGCGTTCGCCACGCTTCCATCTCCGGGTGGGCCGCGTCCAGCACCACGACCTCTTGATGAATCTCGCTGTCGTCCACCGCCTCGGGGCCGAGGCACTCCACGGACCAAGCGGTCCCCTCGAGCGTCCGGACGAGCTCCTGGTACAGGTTCGAATCTCTCGAGATCAGCGCCAGCGTGGGCATGTGTTTCTAGCCTATCAGAGTCGACTCTGATGGTGGCTCTTTCGGGCCGCCTGTGTAACCTTGGCCTGCACGGGGCACGTGGCAAAGCCGATTGGAATCTTCGACTCGGGCCTGGGTGGTCTCACGGTGGCCCGAGCTGTTCGCGAGGCGTTCCCAGGGGAGAACCTGGTCTATCTTGGCGATACGGCGAGGGTTCCATACGGGACGCGCAGCGCAGAGACCGTGGTCAAGTACGCCATAGGCTGCGCCGAGCGTTTGCTGAGCTTCGACATCAAGCTCCTGGTCGTCGCGTGCAATACAGCGAGCGGGGTCGCGCTCGGCGAGCTCCAAGCGCGTCTCGACATTCCGGTCGTCGGGGTCATCCAGCCGGGCGCGCGCGCTGGGGTGAAGGCGACCCGGAGCGGGCGCATCGGGATCCTCGCGACGGCGGGCACGGTGGCTTCCGGCGCGTACGAGCGTGCAATTCACAGTGAAAATGAAGCGATGAACGTGTTTGCTCGACCGGCTCCCCTGTTCGTGCCCTTGGCCGAAGAAGGTTGGATCACCGGCGATGTCCCGCAGCTTGCGGCCCGGCGATATCTGCAGCCACTAGCCGACGCGGACGTCGACACGATCGTCCTCGGCTGCACGCACTATCCGCTGCTGTCCGAGACGATTCACGAGGTGGCGGCCGAGCTGCTGGGTCACGAGGTGGCCATCGTCGATAGTGCCGCGGCCACTGCTGCGACCCTGACCGAGATGCTGGGGGCGAGCCCCGGCGTCCAGGGGCCTTCCGGCTCCTTACAGATCCTCGTCACCGATCTCCCGGGCCAATTCGGCGCTGCTGCCTCCAGATTCCTCGGAAAACCGCTCCAAGGGCTGGATATCCGCGCGATCGACCTCTGAGCTTGCGAATTACAGTTTTATCAAGATAATATATAAATACTGATATGCGCGATGTTGGGGGACATGCCATCGCTGCGAGTGAGCCACCGATCGACGGCGAAAACAGGATTTTCGCGACCGGTGAACTCCTCGACGGCATCTACGAAATCATGCTGCTGCTCGGCCGGGGCGGAATGGGGGAGGTCTTCGAGGCCCACGACCATCTGCTCAACCGGCGAGTGGCGATCAAGGCGGCCTGGCCGAATCCACTGACTCCGCCGCTTCGCAACGAGGCGCGGGCGTTGGCGGCGTTTCAACATCCCAGTCTGGTCAGCGTTCACACTCTCGGGGAGCACCGCGGCATCGACTACCTCGTCATGGAGCGAGTCTACGGTGTGTCGTTGACGCAGCACGCGGCCACGCGTTGGGAAGCTGGTCAGCAGTTCAGCCCGGCCGAGGTGGTGCAGATACTGTCGCCGGCGAGTGAAGGGCTGAGCGTCGTTCACCGTGCCGGGCTCGTCCATCGCGACATCAAGCCAGACAACATCATGCTGACGCCGGTCCATCGGGTCGTGCTGATGGACTTCGGGCTCGTCTTGCCGGAGTTCGACGTGAACGGGCAGCAGCGCGTCGCAGGGTCTCCGCCGTACATGGCGCCGGAAGCGTTGCTCAACACTGCGGCAACGGGCAGCGGTCATCTCGTCGACATCTTTGGCCTCGGTGTGGTCGCGTACGAGTTGCTGACCGGGACACGGCCGTTTGCAGGCACGACGATCCGCGAAGTGGTCGCGTCACACGAGCGAGGGCAGCCGGCGCCGCTCGCTGATCTCCGGCCAGACTGTCCGCTGGAGCTTTGCCAGGTCGTTCATGAGATGCTCAACCCCGACCCGCAGCAGCGCACCCAAAGCGCAGAAGCGGCAGCATGGCAGCTACGCGCGATCCGGGACGAGCGGCCGCGCAGCGACAGCCCGGCGGTGAAGGGCAAGAAGGGACCCTCGGTGCTGATCGTCGATGACGACGTGGACCTCGCGAAGATTCTCTCGTTCTACGTGCGGCAGATCGTCGGCCCGTCGGACATCCGCGTCGCCCACGACGGCGAAGAAGCGCTGGCCGAGGTCCAAAAAGAAGAGCCCGACGTGATGCTGCTCGATCTCCACATGCCCCGTATGAATGGCGTCGAGCTCTGCATGCAGCTCAGGGGAGAAGGGCTCGCGCAGAGTTGCTCGATCATTTCGGTGAGTGCGGGCGCGCAAGAGCACGACGTCCAGCTTCTTCACCAGCTCGGGATCCATCACTTCGTCGAAAAGGGGTCGAACTTGCGCGAGCGGCTCCGGACCGTGTTCGTCGAAGTATGTGGCGACCAGGCCCTAGCGAACGGCTGATCGCTCACCTAGAGTCCGGGCATGGTCGACCCGGAGCAGTCAGTTTCGACGCTCAGGCGGTGGGCGGAGCGCCTCGTCACCTTGCTGGATGACCGGTTTCGCATCCCAGGGACCGACTTTCGGTTCGGGTTGGACCCAGTCATCGGCATTTTGTTTCCGGGCATTGGCGACGCGGTGACCGGCGCCGGCTCGGTCGGCCTCATGGCGCTGGCGCTTCGCCGTGGGGTGCCGCGTGCGGTCATGTTTCGCATGATCCTCAACATCTTGATCGACGTGCTTGCCGGCTCGCTCCCAATCGTGGGCGACATTTTCGACGCAGCCTACAAGTCGAACCGTCGCAACCTCGAGCTCATCCGCCAGCACGAAGACCCCGAATCGAAGCCAACGCGGTGGGACTACGCGATTGCTACGCTCGGCGTAGTCCTTGCGGTTCTCAGCATCATCGTGCCTCTGGCCGCGGTCTTCTACTTCGGGTTCAATTACGGGCCGGAGCTTCTCGAGCATCTTCGGCGTCTGTGAGCCGTTCTTCCGCTTCGCGAAGCTCGCGCTCGAGTTGCCGAAGCCGTCGCTGAAGGGAACGAAGGTCCCTCTGGGTCGCGAGGTTCAACACGCCGGCGATGCGCTGGACGCGCTGTTCGAGCGCCCCCTCCACGCGACCGCGGAATCGAAACGCCTTCACCGCCAGCTCCTGAACTTTGGGATCCTGGATCAGCTGCGCGACCCGCGGGTCCTGGAGCAGAGCGAAAAGGCGGTCCTTGAGCGTAGCCATCGTCGCGGCGCGGCTAGCCGATCACGGACTGAAGCTTGGTGGCGAGCAGTGCGTTGCCGGTGACCCTGATCTTCCCTTGCATGAAGAACTGCATCGCGGACCCTGGCTTTTCGGTCATCGCTTTCCAGTCGGCGGCAGACAGCTCGATGATGCACTCGGCGTTGCCCGCGTCACCCTCGGAGACACCGGGCGCATCCTTCATGTTCACCGTCCAGACGCCGCCGTCTTCGCCGTTGACTTTGAACAGAAAGACGGCGTCGACCGCCTTGGCTTTGTCGATGTCGCTCTCGATCGAACGAGGAATGACTTCGGTGAATGAAATTTGGGGGTCGGGCACGGGCGAGGAGCTAACAACGGGCCACCAAGAGTGTCAAGCCAATCCGCGTCAGGTGCCCGTCTCCAAGTCCTGCGCCAGGTACGCAAGAATGACTTCGTCGAGCGTCTTTTGAGTCAACACGTCGTGTCCGAATGGAGCCGCTGGTGCCTGTGAGATCCGCTGGCGCGAAATGCTGCCTGCGCGAACCTGCTCGTAGCGTGGAGACCCTTCGACGAGGCGCGCGGCCGCGTGGTCGAGAACCTCGGTGGTCACTTCCGCGCCGGGATCGAGCGGATCCGCAGCGCCGTCGCCGGCTTCGGCCGGCCCAGCCTCGTCGTATGCGCCGTCGCGGAGCCCGATGAACACACGCTTGTGTTGCTCCTGCATGAGCTTCTTGACGATCACCGCGATGTTCTCGGCGCCGACGTGCTCTTCGTACGAAGTCTTCTCGGAAGCGATGATGCGTCCGCCGTCCGCGAAAAGCTGCGTGATGACATGCGGCCGCTTCACACCCGAATCTTCGGTTTGAATGTGATACAGGTTTCCCTTATGGCGCACGTTCGTGTTGTACCCCACGAGCGGCGACGGACTCGCTCCCATCCGGAAATCATATCCCAGAAAAAGGGGACAGTCCCCTTTTCCCAAGGGTTAAGGAAACGCGCGCAGGTTCATGGCTGGAAACAAAAAGAAAAAGACCCAAGTCCGACCGCTGATTCCCCGTCCTGGCGCGCGATACACGTGCTTCGGCGACGGGCTGTGCTGCACGGATATCCATGGCATTGGGCCTCTGACCAAGAAAGAAGTGGCGTCGATGCGCCGCATCGACCGCAAATCGGCGGGCTGGAATGACGACCACGACGACTACATGCTCAACACGGCCGCCGATGGTGGCTGTGTGTTCTTGATGGCTGACCAGCGCTGCTCGGTGCACGCGCAGCTGGGTCCCGAGGCCAAGCCGGACGGCTGCCGCCGGTTTCCTCTCGGGCTGGTCGCGACCCCGGTTGGCGGCCGGATCACCACCGACCACCGGTGCCCGTGCCGTACGATGGGCGACCGGCCGGAGATCCGACCGGAGGACGTCGAGAGCTCGATATCGGACGGAGGCAGCAGGCCGGTCGCCGATCGCCGCATCAAACGAATCCCCATGAGCCGGAAGAAGGAGCTCAAGTTCTCCGAGTGGGAGCCAATTGAGGCGGAGTACCTCAAGCGGCTTCGTGGCCGTGAGGCGCTCCTCGAGATTCTCGACGCCGAGCCGTTCCCGGCCCTTCACGGCAGCAGCTGGGACAAACAGGCCGACGAGTTCATCGATGCGCGGGACGGCTCGCAGTTCGGCGTGGCGATGGCTTGGGTCGGCGACACCATTAGCGCCCTTCAAAACGGTCGAAGTCCGAGGGCTCCGGGGCGCCCCTGGGCTGCCGCGTTCGATCGAGCCCAAGCTCGCTCACCCAAGGCTGGCACGAGCCGCGATGTCTTTGCGGATTGGATTGCCGATGAGATTTGGTCGCTCAAGTGGGCCGAGGACTATGACTTCGCGCTGGCCCGCGCGGAGCTCGCTACGAGGCTCGCCATCGCGGAGGACATCTGCGCACGTCTTCGAAAGACCGGGGCGCGGGCGGACCGGGCGGCGGCAGAGGCGGTGATGATGGTCGAGCTCGTCGGCGAGTCCGACTTCTGGACCGAGGTCAAGGACTGTATGCGTCCCTCATGACCAACGGCGAACGCGACAGCGAAGTGCTTGCCCTCCAAATCGGGCGACCTTTGCGCGCGGCGTCCCAGGTCCTGCGCAGGTGTAACCTCGGCTTGCCTGTCGTTGCCGAGGTGCCGCCGATTCTCGACACTGGGGAGCCATTCCCTACGCGGTATTGGCTCACCTGTCCGCTGGCGCATCGCCGGATTGCGCGTCTCGAGGGGGAGGGCGGGGTTCGCGACACCCAGGCCAAGATCGACGCCGACCCGGAGCTCAGCAAGGCCGTCGAAGCTGCGCATGCACGCTATGCCCGCGATCGCGAGGCCTTGCTTCCGGCCTCTACAGCGCTCTCCCGTACAGCGCTCTCCGGCGAGCGCACCGCCGGCGAGCGCACCGCGGGCGCGCAGCCGCGTCCGAGCGGGGGGGTCGGTGGCTCGTCCGGCGGTGTGAAGTGTCTCCATGCGCACTACGCCGATTTTGCCGCCGGCAATGACAATCCGATTGGCAGTGACGTGCACGGCGCGATCGGCGAGCCTCGCTGCCAGGCACCGTGCGTGGCGGTCGTTGACGGCAAGCTTCAGCGTAACCCAGACTGGCGAGAGCCAACTGATGACGACGCCCCTCGATAGCGCCTCTTCCGCGCCTCTTTCGCAACGTTTGCTGTGGTGGAGCATGGTCGGGGGCTGCCTGCTGGTGTTGGCCACGGCCGCGGCGATTGAGCCCGATGCTCGAGGCTACGGCACGCACACGCAGCTCGGCCTTCCTCCCTGCGGCTTCCTCTTGCTCACCGGATCCCCTTGCCCTGGATGCGGGCTCACCACCGCTTTCGCATATGCCATCCGAGGCCACTGGTCGCTTGCGGCCAGTGCCAATCCGCTCGGGCTCGCGCTGTTTCTCGCCGTGTGCTTTTGCATTCCGCTTGGCGTGACTGCTGCGCTCCGTGGCTGGTCGCTCGACGCCACTGTCGATCGCTTCGCGTTGAATCGCTGGGCCCTCGCGCTCGCCGGTTGTGCAGTCGCAGTCTGGGTCGTGCGGTTCGCCGCCGCGCTCTAGTCTTTGTGCGTGAGCGCGTGGCGCGTCTGCTTCAATAGGTCGTCGCCGCTCTTGATACTGGTCTGCGGAGTGCTCGTGAGCGCGATTTGCACCAAGGGCCTCGGCGAGACGTTCCCGCCCCAGAGCTCGCCGTTCTCGACCTGACCGTTCAAGCGCCGGAGCACGTAGCTCGCCCCATGGCTGTCGGTTTCGGGCAACAGGATGCAGAACTCGTCGCGCCGCAAACGAAAGAGGTGATCCACTGCACGGATGCAACGTTTGAGCCCACTGCCGAGCAGGGCCATCGCACGATCCGCAGTTCCATCCTCGCTTGCCGCCGCGAGTTCGGTCGAATTCCCCAGCCTGACGACGATGCAGCTCAAGGGGTGCCCATACCGCTCGGCTCGTGTGTGCTCGTAGTCCAAGCTGATCAGAAGTTGTGACGGGGTGCCCGCGCCGGTCACTGGGTCGTGTTGGTCGGCGGGCGGCGTGCTTTCGGGAATGCCTAGGCGGTCGCGCCGTGTGGCCCGCAACACGTTGCGGACGCGTTGCTGAATCTCGAACACTCGGTACGGGCGGGTCAGGTAGTCTTCCGCACCGAGCTCGATCCCACGACGCCTGGCCTCGAGGTCGCCTTCGTCCGTCACGAGCAAGACTGGGATATTGACCAGGCTCGTGTCGGCTTTGAGGATGCGAAGAATCTCGAACGCATCGATCTCCGACATCTTGGCGTCGAGCATGAGTAGGTCCGGCGGCCGGCGAGCCACCATCGCGAGCACCTCGGGTCCGTCGGCGGCCGTCACGACGTCGTACCCCGCAGCCTCACACGCTTCGTGAAGCAGGCGAAGGTTGAATGGATCCGGATCCGCCACGAGAACCAAGGCGCTCATGATACTGGTCCCCTCGGCCTTCCCCGATTGCTGCCTTCCCCCACGGCGTCACGTTATCACGCACTTGTCGAGGCCTCCAATCTCCGTGCCTGTACGGGCGACCCGAGTAAGCTTGGCCCTGTGGTAGCGCCTGCCAGACACATCGCGACCCGCGTGCTTCACAGGGTTGCGCGTGACGATGCCTGGGCGACGCCTACCCTCGATGCCGAGCTCCGCCGTGGCTCGGTAAGCCGCGTCGATGCGGCCCTCGCTACTCAAATCGTCTACGGCGCGCTTCGAGCAGCGCCGGACCTCGATGCGTTGCTGTCGCGGCACGCCCGGCGTCCCGTCAAAGTCGACGACTGGACGCACGCCGCGCTGCTCGGAGCCGCGTATCAACTGCTCCACCTCGAACGAGTCCCGTCTCATGCCGTGGTCAACGATACCGTCGAGCTCGTGCGGATGAAGCGCGGCAAGAGGGTCGCCGGTTTCGCGAATGCGATTCTCCGAAAGGTCGCGGCCGATCGGCCGGAGGTTCCGCAGCCCCCGTCGTCGGTTTCGGTTCCACCCTGGTTGCTCGATGCGCTGCGATCTTCGATCGGAGTCGAGCATACCGAGGATCTCCTTCGTGTGGGCCGGGAGCCCCCGTCGATCGATTTGCGTGTCCGGGCGGACATCGAGCGAGACGCGGTCGCGGAGTCCATCGCTGCGGCGCATCCCGAGGCTGTCATCTCAACCACGGAGCTTTCACCCCAGGGTTTGCGCATCAGCGGTGCGGGCGACCCGCGTGCGCTGCCTGGCTACGCTGAAGGGGCGTTTGCGGTTCAGGAGGAAGGCGCGCAGTTGATTGGCTTGTTGCTGCAAGCGCAGCCCGGGGAACGGGTTTTGGATGCCTGTGCGGGGCGCGGGGGCAAGACCGCTCAGTTGCTCGAAGCCGTTGGCGCGTCCGGTAGCGTGGTTGCTACGGATCTGCACGAACATCGTCTCGAGCAGATCTCCGCAGAGCTCGCGCGGCTTCGGTTGGGCGCCGCTCGGCTCGAAACCCACTGCGTCGACTGGACTGTTGGCAGAGGCACGGTGGCCGGAGAGTTCGATCGCGTGCTTGTCGACGCACCTTGCACGGGGCTTGGCACTTTGCGCCGCAGGCCTGAAATTTTACTGCGGGCCCGTCACGAAGATGCGGCCCGCATGGGTGAGACGCAGAGTCTCATCCTCGAGAACGCCGCCTCGCTGGTTCGACCGGGTGGAACGCTTCTTTATGCGGTCTGCTCCCCGCTCCTTGACGAGGGTGCGGAGGTCATCCGCAACGCCGTTCTCCCTGGATTTGATCTTCAAGTGGAGCGGGCTTCTCATTTGAAATCATTGTACTTTGGATCCGATGGAGGTCTGGATGTGGGGCCATGGGTAGAGGGGGCTGGCCCCTGGGCCGATGCCTACCAAGTATACATGTGGGTGAATGTAGGATAGTTCGTTGACACCTGTCCGCGTCAACGCTAGATTCCGCCGAGCTTGAAATACGGGGCGTAGCGCAGCTTGGTAGCGCGCACGGTTCGGGACCGTGAGGTCGGAGGTTCAAATCCTCT
>Ga0209271_10000566_pt1 | contig 12704 bp, 13 predicted proteins | sample tdAd002_FD_187123 | JGI IMG/M metagenome (GOLD analysis project Ga0209271, IMG submission 187123) | Marine sediment microbial communities from the Atlantic coast under amendment with organic carbon and nitrate - tdAd00.2 (SPAdes)... | ecosystem: Environmental > Aquatic > Marine > Coastal >... | reverse complement strand
TTGTCCCAGGTAATTTCCGGGCACGACGCGGTGAATCAGGCCGTCAGATGTTTGCACCAGGCCGTACATCGTTTCTCCTATGTACAGCGTTCCGACCATGCTGAGCGTGTCGAGAGGAAAACCCTCGAGAAATTCACGGCTTCGATCCGGGTCGGGACCAATGCCGCCTTCTTTCCCGGAGCTGTCGACCTGAGGCGTATCCGGCACGAACGGCGACCGCACACCCTGTACGTCCGCAACGTAGGAGAAAACCTCATACGGTTCGATCTGCGGCAGCGGATCGATGCGACCACCAGGGCGAGACTTGACTTCATTGACGTACTGATCAAGGTCATCCATGTCACTGCCGCAAGCGGCAAGACTGGCTGCAGCGGCAGCGAGGATCAATCCGTTGCGTAAATTCCTGGCAACACTCATCAATCTGCCTCCTCATCCAGGTAACGATAAGTTTGAGCGGTTACTTCTATGCTCAAGTCATCGAAACTATCCTGCCCTTCGGGCGTAATATTGATGTTGTGCAGCGTCACGATACGCGGCAATGCGGCCACGCCACTGACAAATTTTGCGATTTCATGATATCCGCCGGAAAGGCGAATCTTGATTGGTTTCTCGGCGTAGAAGTCGCGCGGAATTTCCGGTTGCGGCTGGAACAGCTTCTCCTGCAGCCCTGACGCCAATCCGGTCTGTGACACGTCGACGATCAGGCTCGGTATCTCCGTCTCACCCGGAAGTTGCCGCAGCATCGTGCCGAACGACTGCTCGATTTGCGACAGCTGCGCTTTGTAGGCGTCGTAGTTGGCTGCCTTGCGCTGCTTGTTCTCGAATGTCACGCGCAGTGTCTGCTCTTCATCCTGGACGCGCTGCAGCGACGGCAGCTTGTCCTTGATGATCGTGAACCAGATACCTGCACCGGCGACAGCAAGGAACACGAGGAAGATAACCGCAGCGCGGAATACCAGCGGCCAGCGACCAACGTCGTTTATATCCAGACTTTTGAGTTCTTCAACGAGGTTCATGGCAGCATCTCCTCATCTTCGCCATCGTTCGACTGTTGCTTCACGTAGACGACGAATTCGGCTTGCCTCGAGTTGCCCGACTGTGTGGTCTCCACACGATCGACCTCCGGGTCCGCCATCCATTCGGATGCCTCGACCTGTCGCATCAATGCCGACACACGAGTACTTGACTGGGCCACGCCGCGAACTTCTACGCGACTGCCCGTCTGCTTCATACCTGTCAGGTAGACACCTTCAGGCATCTGGCGGGCGACTTCATCAAACAGATGAACGATCTCGGGGCGGCTCTTCTGCAGCTCCTCGATAATCTCCATGCGAGCCAGCAGGCGTTCTTTCTGCCTCTCGAGACCATCGATCTCCGTAATGCTCTTCTGCAGCTCGGCGATTTCATTGGTCAGGCGCTGATTGCGCGCATTCTGATTGGAAATCATCTGGCCGAAGGCGAGCATCGTCAGGAGGACGATTGCGATGGCACCTATGACACCCCCGGCAAGCGCGACACCGAAGTCGCGCTGGCGTTTCTTGCGCTCTTCCTCGCGCCAGGGGAGTAGATTAATACGTGGCATTAGTCAAAACTCCTCAATGCGAGGCCGCACGCGGTGAGAAGTGCGGTTGCATCTTTGTGCACTCCCTGCGATTTGGCTTTGGATGAAATTTTCATCTGGCCCAGCGGATCGCCAATCTCGGTCGGAATTCCGACGCGACTGGAAATCACATCCGCAATACCCGGGATGTTCGCGCAACCACCGCACACAAGAATCATGTCCGGTTGCTCACGTCCACCACCTGATGCCAGGTAGAACTGCAGCGAACGACTGACCTGCTGAGTCATGTCGTCGATAAATGGCTCCAGGACTTCGGGCTGGTAGTTACTTGGCAGACCACCCTGCTTCTTCGCGCGCCCGGCATCTTCCATCGATAGGCCGTAGGTGCGCATGATTTCCTCGGTAAGCTGTTGCCCGCCGAAGTTGAAATCACGCGTGTAAATAACTTTAAGGTCCTGCAGGACACTGAAGGTCGTGCTGCTTGCGCCGATATCAACGACCGCAACTGACTGGCCCAGGCCGCTGTCAGGAATCTGGTGGCTCAACAGTGCGCAGGCGTTCTCGAGTGCGAATGCTTCAACATCGACAATGTGCGTTGCCAGGCCGGCAGCGTTGACAGCCGACTGGCGTTGATCGACGTTGTCTGTGCGAGTCGCAACGAGCAGCACGTCCATGAGTTCCGGATCCTTTTCATTAGGTCCGACGATTTCGTAGTCGAAACTAACCTCTTCCATCGGGAACGGGATGTACTGGTCTGCCTGAATCTCGACCTGGCCTTCGAGGTCTCTTTCGGACAGGCTCGAAGGCATCTGGATGACTTTAGTAATGGCTGCATCGCCACTGATCGCAACGGCAACATCGGTTGCCTTGGCACCAGCGCGTTTTACAGCACGACGGATTGCTTCACCGACGGCCTTGGCATCGACAATCGCCTTTTCACTGACCGAACTCGGTGGCGTGGGTTCCGCAGAATAGGACTCGACGCGAAAGCGCTTTCCGCTTTGGGAAAGCTCAATCAGCTTGACCGAAGACGTCGTTATGTCGAGGCCTAAAAGCGGTTGAGTTTTTTTGCCGAATAACACGTATTTTTCCTTTCAAGTCGGTAAGTTGCGAGCCAAAAGTAGGCTTGGTCTCAGCAATTCGATTTAACTATATATCAACAAAATGTTAAATAAAACGTGACTTTGTTCACGATCCAGCGATCCGTATAGTAAGCCGCGCGCTACACTGATTCCGTGAACTGGTAGTCACACCGGCCGTTGGGCCCTAGCCCATTGCCCTCGGAGCTATATTGCGGGCGCGGTAATGCTTGTTATCATCTGCCGCCATGGGCTCGGGATCACGAGGCATTTGCCTTCGAAATGCCATATTTTCTGCATCTGACGAACATCAGCGCAGCTTTCAATGACAATTACGCAGTTGTCGCGTGAGCGACAGAGCCCTTTGAGGCCATAAACGACACCAGCCACTATGCAAAGCCAAGCTAATACCCACAACAAAGGCCGTCACAAATCGCGCAAGCGCCATTTTCGCTGGCTCATTGTCGTTGCAGGCCTTGCTCTCAGCGGGTTTGTCGCCGCAACGGCCGGTGTTATCGGCGCTTACTACTATGTCGCGCCCGCATTACCGGCTGCCGAGACGATTCGCGACATCCCATTACAGATACCACTCAGGATTTTCAGCCGCGACGGTTACCTGATTGACGAGATTGGCGAACGACGCCGCATTCTTATTACTTATGACGAAGTCCCCGAGCATGTGGTCAATGCATTTGTTGCCGCCGAGGACCAGCGCTTCTGGGTACACCCCGGCATCGACTACCGCGGCTTGCTGCGCGCGGTGTTTCAGCTTGTTACGACCGGTGATGTGCAGGCGGGTGGCAGCACGCTGACACAACAGCTTGCGCGCAGCTATTTCCTGTCTCTCGATCGCACGATAGAGCGCAAGTTCAAGGAAGCATCACTCGCCGTTCGTATTGAAGATGAGTTTACGAAGGAACAGATCATGGCACTGTTCCTTAACAAGATGTTCTTCGGGCAGCGCGCTTATGGCGTCGCCGCTGCCGCCCAGGTGTATTTCAACAAACCGCTCGAGGACCTTAATTTCGCCGAGGCAGCAACACTTGCCGGTGTGTTGCCGGCGCCGTCGCGCTACAACCCGGTGCGCAGTGCCGCTAATGCCGGCACGCGACGCGGCTATGTCCTTGGCCGAATGCTCGACCTCGACTTCATCGACCAGGAGCAATTCGATACAGCCACGGCACTGCCTGTCGAATCACGCATGCATGGCGCCGCGGTCGAATTGAACGCACCCTATGTTGGCGAAATGGTGCGCCGCGAGATGATCGAGCGCTATGGAGACGCCACGTACACGGCTGGCTACCAGGTCGTAACGACTCTCGATGCGCGTCTGCAGCGTGCAGCGAATTACGCACTTCGAAATGGACTGCTCGAATTCTCTCGCCGCCGCGGCTACCTGGAACCACTCGATCACTTCGAGCTGACACCTGAAATTCTCGTCACCCCGTTTGACGAGTGGCCTGTTGAAATTCGTCAGGCTCTAGAGCAGTACGCCGCAGGCGGCCTGACCGTTGCGCTTGTGGTAAGCACTTCCGAATCCGACAACAGCGCTGTCGCAGTGACCAGCGATGGTGCCAATCTGATAATTCCGTGGTCAGGTTTATCTTGGGCCAAACGGCAAATCGATCTCGTAACAACGGGTGCGGCCCCGGAGACGATTGCTGATGTTCTCGTTCCAGGCGATCTGATATTGGTCATGCCGACCGCCGCCGGCACCTGGGCGCTGGCGCAGGAGCCCCGGGCACAAGGCGCTGTGGTTTCACTGGACCCCCTGGATGGTTCAGTCAGCAGCCTGGTCGGCGGCTTCGATTTCGCAACCAGCAAGTACAACCGCGCGACACAGGCTTTTCGGCAGCCGGGCTCGGCGTTCAAACCGTTCATCTACTCGGCGGCGCTCGAACATGGCAATACGCTTGCAACCGTTATCCTGGACGCGCCCATCGTCATTAGCTCGTCGGAACTCGAGGCCGTTTGGCGGCCCATTAATTACAGCGGCCGTTTTTACGGACCCACGCGCCTGCGAGAGGCGTTGTATCGATCAATGAATCTCGTTTCAGTGCGCTTGTTGCTGTTTGAGACCGGCTTCGGCAACGCCATCAATCACATTGCCAAATTCGGCTTCGGCGATGCCGCCCTGATACGCAACGGCTCCCTGGCTCTCGGTGGCGGCAATGCATCACCAATTGATATGGCGCAGGGCTACGCGGTGTTCGCAAACGGCGGACATGCGGTTAAGCCCTATGTTATCGATGCAATATTCGGTCCCGAAGGCGAAAGCCTCTACCGCGCGGAGCCGCAGGTCGTTTGTGAACCCTGCACCGCGGAACCCGATGACGACTACATCGTGGAACTGGACGAGGAAGGCAACCCGATCGATGAGTTTCCGCTGGAACAGATGGTGCCGGTAGCGCTCGAGTACCAACCTGACGCGTCAACCGCACCTGAGTTGTTCGAAAACGTCGACGTCGCACCGCGTGTCATCACGGCACAAAACGCGTTTCTCATCCAGGACGTAATGCGAGACGTGGTTCGCCGCGGCACGGGGCGGCGTGCCAGGGTGCTCGGCCGCCGGGACCTCTCCGGCAAGACCGGTACGTCCAACGACCAGCGCGACGCCTGGTTTGGCGGATTCAATGGCGACCTGGCAACGGTCGTCTGGGTCGGCTACGACAACAGCCTGCCACTCGGTCCCGGTGAAGAAGGCTCGCGCACGGCACTGCCCATCTGGATCGAGTTCATGCGAATTGCGTTACGGGGGCTGCCCGAGAACCAGATGCCGATGCCGGAAGGTATCGTCTCCGTTCGAATCGATGAGGAGACTGGCTGCCCTGCCCGCTCAGGTCAGCGCAATACAATCTTCGAATATTTCCGCGAAGGTCACGTCCCCGCATGTGAGGATGTCGAAGAGCTGCCGGACATCTTCAATGATGCGGCCGGCATCGACCCGGAACCCGAAAGCGAAGACGAAGAAGACCCCGAGACTCTTTTCTAGCGTCATGCCAGGCAATCGTAACGGCAACGACGATCGCGCACGGCAAACGGTCGCGCAAGAGGCAGCCCGCATCATCGTCGAACAAGGCATTCGTGACTATCGCGTCGCCAAGATCAAGGCCGCAACGCGCCTTGGCATGAGCTCCCGGGGATCGCTGCCGGGCAATGCCGAAATCGAACAGGCCATCAACAACCATCATTCATTGTTCGGCGGCGAGTCGCACGCCGATTTCCTGCGCTCGATGCGTGAGGCTGCTTTATCGGCAATGGAGTTACTGGTGGACTTTACGCCGCGACTCGTTGGCCCGGTTCTGCAAGGAACTGCTGACGAGAACTCTGCCGTAAACCTGCACCTGTTTTCCGACAGCCCCGAGCCGATCGCCCTGTCGCTGGCAGATCACGGCGTGAACTGCCGTCCCTACGAACGCCGACTCAAGATCAGTCGCGGACGCGGCGCCACGCCAAACCGGTTTGTTGGATACGAGTTCAACTTTGAAGGCGAACGAATCGAAGCAACCGTGTTCCCGGTTGACGGCATCCGGCAGTCGCCGATCTCACCGATCGACGGCAAACCGATGAGACGTGCCGACAGAAAAGCGGTAGCGGCTCTGCTGTAGGAGCGGCCCATGGCCGCGATCGCGCCCATGGGGCGCTCCTACCGTCCTTCTATCGTAACGTAGTCGCGTTGTGCGGGGCCGGTGTAGAGCTGCCGTGGCCTGGCGATGCGGCCGGTCGGATCCGAAATCATCTCGCGCCAGTGCGCCGTCCAACCAACTGAACGGCCAATAGCAAACATGACCGTGAACATCGACGTCGGTATGCCAAGTGCGCGATAGATGATGCCCGAATAGAAATCGACATTCGGATACAGCTTCTTCTCGACGAAGTAGTCGTCCTCGAGCGCAATCTCTTCGAGTGCGAGTGCAAGATCAAACATCGGTGTATCGTCGCGGCCGAGTTTCGCCAGCACCTTGTGGCACATGTCGCGAATGATCGTGGCGCGCGGATCGAAGTTCTTGTAGACGCGGTGGCCGAAGCCCATCAGGCGAAACGGGTCATCCTTGTCTTTGGCTTTCGCTACAAACTTCTTGATCTGGCTCGTGTCACCGATCTCCTTGAGCATCTTCAACACCGCTTCGTTGGCACCGCCATGCGCCGGTCCCCAGAGGGCGGAAATGCCCGCTGCGATCGCTGAATAAGGATTGGCCCCCGAGCTACCCGCCATACGCACAGTGGAAGTCGAGCAGTTTTGCTCGTGATCGGCGTGCAGGATGAACAGCAGGTCGAGTGCTTCTGCCGCGATTGGATCTATTTCGTAGGGTTCGGCAGGAACTGAAAACAGCATCTGCAGGAAGTTCTCGCAGTAGTCGAGATCATTCTGCGGATACATGAAGGGCTGCCCGCTATTGAGCTTGTAGGCGGCAGCGGCAATCGTCGGTAGCTTGGCCAGGATTCGGTGCGCAAATATATCGCGATGATCGGGATTACTCGCATCCATCTCATCGTGGTAGTACGCCGACATCGAGCCCACGACAGCCGACAGCATCGCCATTGGATGCGCGTCGTAGCGGAAGCCTTTGAAGAAGTTGAGCATGCCCTCGTTGAGCATGGTGTGTGTTCGGATTGTCGTATCGAACTTCTCGAGTTCGCTGGTAGTCGGCAATTCACCGTGCAGCAACAGGTAGGAGACCTCCACAAAATTCGAATTTGCGGCAAGCTGTTCGACCGGGTAACCCCGGTACATGAGGATGCCCTCTTCACCGTCAATGTAGGTGATATCGGACTCGCAACTGCCTGTAGAGACGAAGCCGGGGTCGTAGGTGAATACACCCTGCTCCTTATATAACTTGCCGACATCGATGACGTCGGGTCCTACAGAGCCGGATCGAACCGGCAACTCCATTTCAGTGCCACTGGGGCTTGTCAGACGAAACGCATCCTTGGCCATAGTCTTCCTCAGCTTCTTTGTGTAATCCGTACGAGCATAGCAGGGCGCCGCCAAACCAGGCGGTGCGAGAATTCAGACTAGCAGCCCCGCGAGATCGCGGGCATTAGGGAAAACCCGTGGTAGGTTTGCCCTAGCCCATGCCGTACTTGCGGCGGAATTTGTCCACACGGCCGCCAGTGTCGACGATCTTCTGCTTGCCGGTGTAAAACGGATGACAGGAGGAGCAAACCTCGATCAGGAGGTCTTCGCCGAGCGTCGAACGCGTCGTGAACTCATTTCCGCAACTACAGGTGACCTTTATATCGGCGTAGTTTGGATGGATGTCGGCTTTCATTGGTCTTTCTCCTGCGCACTCTAGCGTGCGAAAAGGGCGCGTAATATATAGCGAAGCGGCCGCCGCCGCAAGCCCCCGTCGTTGTGCGATAGTTTATCCACAGAACCTGTGGATAACTCTGTGGAAGAAAATTGAACGAGTGCGCTAAGGTGCGGATTTTCAAGCACCCTCGTCAAAATGACGATTTTGTGACCATTTTTAGAAAACAAATAAAAACAACGAGTTACAAGCCTTTCCCCACACTCAAAATGAAATGAGGCGCCTCTAGTACTGAAAATATAGGCATCCGCTGCGTCTTGTGAATAAAGGCACAACCTATTCCGGCAGGAAATGGCCCTGCAAATCGTTCAAAAATCGTCGTCCGAAGGGTGTTACTTGCCAGAAATCACCGTCCAGTTCGGTAATCAGGCCCTTGCCAATGGGTGACTTCAGGCGCTCACGTAACTCCCCGACCGGCAGACCGGTCCGTGCGCTGAACTGGGCGGCCGAAAAGCCCTCGTTCAGGCGCAGGATGTTAAGCATGAACTCGAATAGCCGGTCCGCGGCCGCCACGCTTCGAAGCGGCCCGGCTTCGGCGCCGCTTTCCATCGCTTCCATGTACTGGTTCGGGTTGGCCGGCTTGGCGTAACGCCAGATTCCGGCTGCATTCGATATCTTGCCGTGGGCACCGGCGCCCACGGCCAGGTAGTCGCCGAATGACCAGTAATTCAGATTATGTCGGCAGCGCTTGCGATTCTTCGCGTACGCCGACACCTCGTACTGGCCGTAGCCGAGACTCGCCAGTAATTCCTGGCCGCGATCCTGTATTTCGGCACTTTGCTCCTGGTCGGGCATGCCAGCCGGCGGCCGCGCATGAAACACTGTATTCGGCTCCAGGGTCAGTTGGTACCAGGAAAGGTGATTCGCCCCGAGCCGGGCTCCCTGCTCCAGGTCGAATAATGCGGCCTCGACCGACTGTCCGGGCAAGCCGTACATGATGTCGAGGTTCAGGTTGTCAAAGCCGGCACCCCGCGCGTCCTCAACAGCCCGTGAAATGTCATCCACACTGTGAATGCGACCGAGCGTTTCCAGCGCATCAGGCGAGAAGCTCTGAGCGCCAACTGAAAGCCGGTTGACGCCAGCCTGCCTGTATCCGGCCGGATCACCGCATTCGACAGATCCCGGGTTTGCCTCCATCGTAATTTCGATATCGCCGGCGAACGTGAAACGCTCGGCAACACTTCGCAGCAAGCGCTCAATCTGGCCGGGCGAAAACACGCTGGGTGTGCCGCCGCCCAGGAAGATGCTGATCAGTTCACGGTCGCCGGCATGGTCCCGTTCGGCGTCCAGGTCCTTAACCAATGCATCGAGATATCGCTCGCGCGGCGCATCGTCACCCATCGTGAACGAATTGAAATCGCAGTACGGACACTTGCGCACACACCAGGGCAGGTGCACATAGAGTGACAGCGGCAGCAAGTCGGGTGATGTCAGTTCTGTTGCCATTCCGATTCGTGCAGCATGCGGGACAAAGCCCGGAGTGCCTGGCCGCGGTGACTGCGAATATTCTTTTCCTCTGCGCCGAGTTCCGCTGAGCTGACGCCCAGTTCCATCACGAGAAACAGGGGGTCATAACCGAATCCACCATCACCACGACGTTCTTGCAAAATCCTGCCGCGCCACTCGCCTTCACCAATAACAGGATCGTCTTCATCGGGCGTCACGAAGCATGCAACGCAACGAAATACCGCGCCGCGCAGCTCATCGGGCACACCATCAAGCTCTGCAAGTAGTCGGTCATTATTCTGCTGGTCAGTAGCATCGGGTCCGGCGAATCGCGCCGTATAGACGCCGGGCCGGCCATCGAGCGCGTCGACACAAAGGCCGGAGTCGTCCGCGATTGCAGGAAGCCCCGTCGCGTCGGCAGCATGGCGGGCCTTTATCAGCGCGTTTTCGAGAAAGGTTGTGCCTGTCTCATCGGCATCACTGACACCGAATTCGGATTGCGGAACTACCGTGACATCGAGATCGCCGAGTATGCGGGCGATCTCCTTGAGCTTGCCGGCATTGCCGCTGGCCAGAACGATCTTGTCGGGCCGGCGCGGCACGACGATTAGCCAGCGAGCGCTTCGTTTTGCGCGACAATAATCTCGCCTATGCCTTTGCTGGCAAGTTCGAGCATCGCGCTGAATTCGTCGTTCGTGAAAGCGTGCCCCTCGGCCGTACCCTGAACTTCGATAAAGTTGCCCGCTTCGTTCATGACGATGTTCATGTCCGTCTCTGCTTCAGAGTCTTCGGCGTAATCGAGATCAAGTACTGGCATGCCCCGATATATGCCAACGGAAACGGCGGCCACCTGGCCGTAAAGCGGATTTTTGGGAATTGCCTTGCCCATGCGCTGCATGGCGAGACAAAGCGCTACATACGCACCGCTGATCGACGCCGTACGAGTGCCGCCGTCAGCCTGTATTACATCGCAGTCGAGTGTCACGGTTCTTTCGCCGAGTGCCTCGAGGTCGATAATGGCCCGCAACGAGCGGCCTATCAGGCGCTGAATCTCGAGTGTCCGGCCACCCTGTTTGCCGCGAGCCGCTTCACGTGACGATCGGGTGTTGGTCGCACGCGGCAACATGCCGTACTCGCCCGTTACCCAGCCACTGCCCGAGCCACGCATCCATGGCGGCACGCGGTTCTCTACGCTTGCCGTGCAAAGAACTCGTGTGTCACCAAACTCACAAAGCACGCTGCCTTCTGCATGTCGTGTGAAATCAGGAGTGAAGCGCACGACCCTCATTTGGTCGGCGTCGCGGCCGCTTGGTCGCATTGTTTTCCCCTCTATGTGTCGCCGGCCCAGCGTAATGCCGTGCCGGTCGTGTTGTCACTGTATGGCGCGTTCGCGTTCAGCGCCTGAATGCTGAGTTCTTTGAGGTTCTGCGCCAGGTTGTTGTCGCCCGGCGCGCCTATTTGTGCCATGTCTTCGTCGGTCAACCCGGACCACAGGCCGTCGGAGCAGGCGAGCAACACGTCACCTGCCGATAATGACCGCTTGTTGGTGATGCTCATATCCGGCACTGGCGCGTCACCACCGATGCAACATTCGACGAAGTTACGCATCGGGTGATCGAGCGCTTCCTCCTCGGTAATCGCGCCCTCCTGGATAAGCACTTCGACGTGACTGTGATCCCGTGAGCGCTCCACCACGATGCCGTTACGCACCTGGTAGATGCGGCTGTCACCGATATGTGCCCAGTACGAACCACTTTCCTGCACGAGGCAGATGGCGCAGGTTGCTCGCGGCCTGAAATCGACGGCGACATTCTTACCGAGATTGACGACTTCATCATGGGCCCGAGATAAGGCCATATACAGAAAGCCCTGAGGGTCGAAGATCGGCAGCGTTGCATCCATGAACAAATCCTGCACGACCTTGAGGCCGGTCTCCGCTGCCTGCGCACCATCGGAGTGCCCGCCCATGCCGTCGAACACCAACATCAGTGCCGCATCATCCGCAACCACAACGGCAGCCCGGTCCTGATTATCGGACCGGTCTCCCAGTGCGGAGACCTTGGCGTATTCGATCTGCATTGCGGTTATGGGCTACTTCAATAACAATGATTTGATGTTACACAGTATGACAGGCTTTGCGCGGCAGTCAGCCGAGTCACCGGCCGGCACCATGACTTGGGAATTGCGCGCCGTCAACCATCGTTACCTCGATGTGCAGTTTCGGCTGCCCGACGAATTGCGGCCGCGGGAGCAGGCCTTCAAGCAACAGGTCTCTGCCGTACTTAGTCGTGGCAAGGTAGAGTGTGCGCTGCATTTTCGTCGCGCCTTTGATCAGAGTGCGGAGATGAAGCTTAACGCTGATCTTGTCGAACTGATCGGTACGCGAGTCACAGAAATTCGTAATACCGTGCCCGATGCCGCAGCACCTGACGCGATAGACATCCTGCGCTGGCCCGGTGTCATTACCGAAACCGAGGTCGATGCCGAGCCATTACAGGCTGAGGCCGCCGACCTGCTCGACAAGGCACTGCAATCCATGGCCGAGATGCGCCGCAGCGAAGGTGAGCGTATTCACGAGATGATCTCGACGCGCTGCGATGACATAGCTGCGATCGCGGTGTCGGTCCGCGACCGTCTGCCCGCTGTACTCGAGGGGGCCCACACCAAACAGCGCGAGCGTATCGAGCGCCTGGATGTTGACGCGGATCCTGCTCGCCTCGAGGTCGAGATTGCGTTGATCTCACAGAAACTGGATGTCGACGAAGAGCTTGATCGGCTCGACAGCCATGTCACGGAAATCCGCGAGGTGCTCGATAGCGATGAGGCCGTCGGGCGCCGACAGCGGAACGAACCGGAAGCAGTATTTCTCCATGGCCTTGTTCAGGAGCTTGTCCCGGGCCTTGCGGGCCTTCTCGGCGCGCTGGGGCGTGGCGCCCTCCGGAATCTCGGTGACGGGCATGTCCTCGACGCGGCGGCGGTAGAAGATCGTGCAGCCGGCCAGTCCCAGGTCCTCGAACTTCAGGTCGTGCTTCGCCAGCGTGCGCGGGATGCCCTTCAGCTCCATCTCGACCATGTCCTCGTTAATCACATGACCAGACAATCCCCACGCTTGCCGGGCGCACCAGCACGCAAACAACCGCAGCTCAGAATCTGTGGGGGGTACCCATTTCAGCAGCCAGAGCAGCCACCTAGAATCCGTACAGCTCTGCCAGATCTCGGCCCAGGATATTATGGGGGTGACTTTGATGAACTTTTCATTTCCATTTGTTGTGGTCATGGTTTGCCCTCCTCTCTTGTATTAACTTG
>Ga0209271_10000565_pt1 | contig 12728 bp, 7 predicted proteins | sample tdAd002_FD_187123 | JGI IMG/M metagenome (GOLD analysis project Ga0209271, IMG submission 187123) | Marine sediment microbial communities from the Atlantic coast under amendment with organic carbon and nitrate - tdAd00.2 (SPAdes)... | ecosystem: Environmental > Aquatic > Marine > Coastal >... | reverse complement strand
CTATGCGGCACGGGTGTCCTATGTCGGCGAGCTCGGCTGGGAGTTTTATATTCCAGTCGACCAGGCGCGGCACGCTTTCGACACCCTGTGGGAAAAGGGTCAGTCGCACGGCCTGTCGCTCGCGGGTATGCATGCGCTGAATTCCTGCCGTATGGAGAAAAAGTTCGTGCACTACGGGCATGACGTGGCCGACCATGACACACCACTCGAATGCGGTATGGGGTTTGTTTGCGCCTATGACAAGGAAATCCCATTTATTGGCCGAGATGCCATGTTGCAACAAAAGGAGAGCCGTAGTTTTATGAACAAGCGTTTGGTGCAGTTTCTGCTGCAAGATGCCGAAGCGATGCTGTATCACCACGAACCCATTGTGCGAGACGGGGAGATTGTCGGACATTTAACCTCGGGCGATTACGGCCATACCCTCGGTGGGGCAGTGGGTCTCGGTTATGTCGAGATCGACGAAGAAGTCACCAGGGAATATCTCGAAGCCGGTAAATTCGAAATCGACGTAGGCGGTGAACGCATCCCGGCAACCGCCAGCTTATCTGCCTTGTACGACCCTAAAGCGGAGCGCATGCGCGGCTGAGCACAGCCCAAGATGTTTCGAATCAGGAGAGGTTGAACTGCGTTCCGGATATTTCTGGTTTCGCTACGGTATGCGAACTGAATCCGTTGTGGAGCGAATAAGGGCTACATTATTTGGCTAATAAATTAAAAATTGTCCGTACCGACCAGGAGCTGGAATGTCCTTTTCTGGATCAGGCATTACGGGATATGGGGGCCGACCTCGTGCTGTTGCCAGATGGTATCGATGAAAACGAGTTAGCCCGACAAACCCGCGATGCCGACCTGATTTTGATGTGCTACACCCCTATTACTGCGCCGGTTATAGAAAATGCCGTGAAGCTGCGAGGAATCGTCAAATATGGCGTTGGTATCGATGCCATCGATATTGAAGCGGCCAAAGCCCGCAAAATACCCGTCGTCAATATTCCGGAATATGCCGAGGAAACCGTGGCCGAAGGCGCCTTTACCCTGATGATTGCGCTGGCTAAAAAACTGATTCCGCTGAATAACGCGATGCAGCGGGATGGTTGGGCCTGGCCTACCGCAAGCTGGATCGGAAGTGATCTCGCCGGGAAGACGCTTGGACTGGTTGGCACGGGTCGCATCGGACGCAGTATGGCGCGCATGGCGGGCGCTGGATTCAGGGCGCGTGTGCTGGGTTTCGATCCAGAGGCAAGCGCCGCAACAATGCAGGAATACGGCATCGAGAAAATCGATGATCTGCACGCAATGCTGGAACAATGCGATTTCGTTTCCATTCACGCGGTACTCAATGAAAGCAGTCATCATCTGTTCGGCGCACGGGAATTTGCCAGCATGAAAGCCGATGCCTTTCTCATCAATGTATCGCGTGGCGCGATCGTTGACGAAGCCGCATTACTCGCCGCGCTGAAAGCCGCTCAGATCGCGGGCGCCGGTCTCGATGTTTACAGTGAAGAACCGCTGTCATTGTCAAACCATGCGCTTAGCGAACTTTACGCCATGGACAATGTAATCCTGTTGCCGCATTTGACTTTTTATACCGCGGAAGCCATGTATCGGCTCGAACAGGAAACCCTGCAACGCTGTAACGAAATACTGGGAGGCAGGCCCACGCTGGTGAAATCCAGCGATCCCCGCTTGCAGGGGCAACCACAGGGCGTCATTTATGCTTGATTTGGAATAGTAGATATGAACCTGCGCCAGGCGTCTGCCATACAACGAAAATTCGAGAACAGAAAATGTCCTTAACCGATAAACAATCACCCGAACGCTCCGAAGGCGACGTCAACCTGTCGCCGCGCCGATCGGCATGGGCGGAGAACCACCTGGACGAAAATACCGAGGCAATGCTCGCCGAGGATGCCAGATATTTTCTGCACCAGTCGCTGTCGACGCCCTGTCTGAATGCAATCCGGGCAAGCGAGGGAATTTACCTCGAAGATGTCCAGGGCAGAAAAATCATGGACTTTCACGGTAACAGTGTGCACCAGGTCGGCCATGGTCATCCGCGTGTGATAGCGGCGATCAAGGCACAGCTCGATACCATGCCTTTTTGTCCGCGACGCTATACCAACCAGGTCGCCATCGACCTGGCGCGACGGCTGGTCGAACTGGCGCCCGGGGAGCTCAACAAGGTGCTGTTTGCACCCGGCGGCACCTCGGCAATCGGCATGGCCTTGAAACTGGCGCGCTACGCCACCGGGCGGCACAAGACCGTATCCATGTGGGACAGTTTTCACGGCGCATCGCTGGATGCAATTTCGATTGGTGGCGAAGCCCTGTTTCGTAAGGACGTCGGCCCGCTATTGCCGGGCACCGAACATATCCCGCCGCCGACCCGTGGTAAATGCCTGTTTAACTGTGAAGACGAACAGCACAGTGGCTGCCTCGAATACCTGGAATACCTGTTCGATATGCAGGGTGACGTCGCCGCGCTGATCGCCGAGCCAATGCGCTGGACCACGGTCGAACCACCTCCGCCCGGGTACTGGAAAAAAGTCCGTGAAATCTGCGATCGCTATGGGGTTTTGCTGATATTCGATGAAATTCCTTCGGCGCTGGGGCGCACCGGGAAAATGTTTGTCTGTGAGCACTACGATGTTGTGCCTGACATGCTGGTGATCGGCAAGGGCTTCGGCGGCGGGGTGTTTCCGATGGCCGCCTTGATCACCACCGAGGCGCTCGATATCGTCGGAGACCGTGCACTCGGGCATTATACTCATGAAAAAAGCTCGGTCGGTTGCGCCGCCGCACTTGCGACGCTGGACTGCCTGCAACAAGATGGCTTGATCGAAAATTCGATCGAACTGGGTAAGCATGCACTCGCAAGACTGCAGGCGATGCAAGATAAACTGCCAATTATTCACGAGGTGCGCGGACTTGGACTGCATCTGGGAGTCGAGTTGCGCCGCAATGGCGAAGCGGCCAGCGATGAAGCCGATACGGTGCTCTACCACTCGCTAGCGCATGGCCTCAGCTATAAGGTTGGCGGTGGCTGTGTATTGACGCTGTGCCCGCCGATGACGATCACGAAGCAGGAACTGGACCAGGCGCTGGACATCGTCGAAGCCGGCATCAAATCACTTGATTGATAAAGGAATATCTACTCTGCATAGAATTTAATTTATCCAGCAGCGTACCCTTGTCGAGCACTGCAACGCTAACTGAAATCGTAATTTTTACATTGAAGGAGCACTGGGGCAGCGACGCGCTGTTTTCAGATGCCGCTCGTAGGCCTGCACCTCGGCATCGATGCGCGCCTTGGACCAGCCCAGGTCGTGGGCTGCAGCTTCGGCAACCGGGCGCGCCAGTGCCAGGCCCTGATCGCTGGACCAGCCGGCGCCGAGCCGGCGCATCAGTAAATCGACCAGGCTACCCGGTTGTTCGTCGCGCGCACAGCGCTTGACCGCTGCCGTGCTGACACTGAAAGCATCGCTCTCGATCCGGGGAGAATTTTGTTCGGCTGTGGTATTAGCTCGATGAAAATTTAGATCCCGCGATGAACCCGACGCAGCGACACGATTCGAAACCGCACGCAGCAACTGGTTTGCCACGCGCCGATGGGTCATGATCGGCCCACCAGTCAGCGACAGCATGCCGGGCAGACCATCGTCGGCGAGGTCGTGAATTTTAATTTCCCGACTGCCAAGTGAGTCTTTGGGATCGCGGGTCAGTGGATTGACCCCGGCCCAGCTGAACAGGATATCGTCGCGCGCGATGGCCAGTTGCGGCAGGCAACGGTTGGTTTCAGCGATCATCCAGTCAATTTCACGATCCGTGGCCGATACATCCTCGATATTGCGATACGTCAACCCCGCGTACGCGGGGGGGCCATCAAAGGCTGTGCGCGTGAGACCGATGTAATGCATGCCGTTCGATGGCAGACAGTAAAGCGGCTGGCCGATACTGTTATAAGCGAACACGCCCCAAGCGGCGAATTCATCCGGCAGGCGAACGGCAATGTGAATGCCCTTAATGCCGGCGCATTTGGGCTCGACTGTATTTCCTGTCCTGCTAATAATATCGTCGACCCAGGCACCTGCGAGATTAAGCACCAGGTCGGCCGTCACCTGCGCATTTTCACCGTTGAACGATTGCTCTGATGGCTCACTGTGTGCCGTCGAAGACAGCGACAACCGCCAACGGCTTTCCGGCTCTAATCGTTCCAGATGCTCGACTCGCGTGTAATTATTAATCTGCGCCCCCATGCGGCGCGCGTCGAACAGCGCATCGAGCGCGATCCTTTCTGGCCAGTCGAACAGGTACTCGCGAAACACCGCGACGCTTTTAAGGCGGTCGGGATCGCGCAGCCAGGGGGCGATGGGAACCTGGTCCAACTGTTTGCGGTTAAAACGCCGATAATCGAGCGGCACGCCGGTTGGGCTCATCATGCGCAATAGCGCAAACGCCGCATCCAGTTGCCAGGGCGCATAAGCGTCGTCGGTATAAATCGGCAGGCAAAAATTAATCGATTTTAGCCGGTCGGGAATAGTGCGCACGATCTCGTCGCGCGCCTGCATATCGGCGCGGACCGTACCCATCGAACGGGCCAGCCGGTCGGGACGCAGTAATGTCGTCCAGAAATTCGAACCGGTCGCCAGATGGCGCAGTCCGCAATGCAACAGGCGGCTCGAACGGCTGGTCGCGCCATTGGCGAAATCCCCCTGGTCGACCACCAGTACCCGGTAGCCGGCCGCGCTCAGGTGCTGTGCTGCGCTGGCGCCGTTGATGCCCGCCCCGACAATCGCCACGTCGAAATGTAACCCATCAAGTGTGGTGATCTGTGGAGTCGACATATTCCGGAATTCCCATCTGCTGTCGGTGACGGCGTGAGCTTAAATTGTCATCCCGGAATGCGCGAAGCGCATACCGATACGTCGGACCGCCGGGATCTTGTAACGACGAAGCGATTGTAATCGAAGATTCATTATAAGATTCCGATACGTCAACCCCGCTTACGCGGGGGGATCTCTTATGCGGGAATGACGTTCATATATTCTAGGCCCCGCGCCAGGCCTGGGTACGGCGTACCAGGTTGCGCGATACGAACTGGTGAATCAGGCGCGCGCCGACATTGGTATAGAAAATCATCATGCCCATGGCCGCGGCCGGGGCAACATCGCCGGCGTCGTCCATGTTGAGCACCGCCACCGAGGCTAGTGTTGTGTCCGGCGAATACAGGAAAATCACCGCCGACACCGTCGTCATCGCGTTGACGAACAGGTAGATCGAGATATCCAGGATTGACGGCAGGCACACCGGTACCGTGACTTTCGAAAGCAGCTTGTGGAATGGCTGTTTCAGCGAAGCGGCGACCGACTCGAATTCCCGGTCCATCTGTTTCAGCGCGGTCACCGCGGTCAGGTGCGATACCGTATAAAAGTGGGTGACGGTGCAGATCACCATGATCGCGAGCGTCCCGTAAATCGTGTTTAACGGATTATCGGGGTTGTTGAAGAAAAAGATATACGCGAGGCCAAGCACCATGCCGGGGATTGCCATCGGCATCATCGCAAGGAACTGGAAGCTTGAGCGCGTGGCGAAAAAGCCGTTGGTCTTCTCAACCATGTAGGCGCCGACGAATACCACGATGGTCCCGGCCAGCGCAGTATACAAGCCGAGTTGAATCGAGTTGATGTAAGAATCCCAGCCACCACCGTCCATGACTTTGAAATTATAATTAACCAGGCTCAGACTCAGATTGTAAGGCCAGAACTTGATCAGTGCCGCGTACTGACAGACGGCAATCAGGCCGACGATGAAGATCGCAACCAGCGAGCAATAACCGAGGCAGATCCGATCGAACTGCTTGTGAGGTTTGGGTACGTATGGCACCGAGCGTGCCGACAACTGAGCTACCTGTTTCTTTTGCACGTAGCGGTCGATGCCGAAAGCCAGCAACGCCGGGATCAGCAACACCACCGATACCACCGCGCCCATCTCGAAGTTTTGCTGGCCGATGACCTGTTTGTATATATCGACCGCGAGCATGTTGTATTGCCCGCCGATGACCTTGGGCAGGCCGAAATCGGTAATCACCAGATTGAATACGACGAATGCGGCGGAGATCAGGCCGTAGCGTGCGCCCGGGATGGTTACGGTCCAGAAAGTTCTCCAACGCGAGGTCCGTAGCGCAGTCGCAGCTTCGTACAGGCGCCCGTCGGAAATCGCGAGCGCGGTAGTGATGATGATTAACGCGTGCGGAAAGGTAAAAAACACTGACCCGATGACAATACCGATGGGTCCGTAAATAGACTCGCCGAACAACAGGCCCTTGATCATGCCCTGGTTGCCGAACAGGTAAACCAGCGCAATCCCGGGCAGCAGCGAAGGTACCAGGATCGGGATCATCGCGATCAGTTTGAACAACCCCTTGAAACGCATCGTGCTACGGTTGATCGCATAGGCGAAACCAAACGCGAGGCTGATCGTAATAATGGTGCTCAGGAATGCTATGAACAGCGAGTTTTCGATCGAGCGAAACAGCGCCGGTGTCGAGAAATAGGTGCGGAAGTTGTCGAGCCCGGTGTCGCCCGATGCGCGCAAAACGATGCGCCTGAAGTCGTTGGAACTGTATTCATGCCAGTCGATGTCATCGACGCGATCGGTTTTAAACAGGTAAGAGGTGTCGCCCCGGACCTGCCTTAGCTTGTATAGCGTCGGACTGCGAAAACTGAAATCGGGGAACAATTCGGTCGGCGCCAGGCGACCGTCGGAGCTGGTAACCAGGTCTTCGGGTTTGAATTTCTGAATCTTTTCATTTTGCGCCGCAGCGGTGAACGGTTCACTCCAGCCGTCGCCGGCATTCACCTGGAACTCGAAATTGGTGAGGTCAAAAGCATAAGTGGAAAACGATTTCGACAGCATCGCGTAAAGCGGGAATGCGAGTGTTACTAACAGGTACAGGCTGATGACCAGGATGAAACCGACCATGATGCGGTCGTCCTTGCTGGTCTTCGGTTTGATCAGCGGTGCGGCGTCTGCTGCGATGGTTGCGGATTCACTCATCGATCAACCTCAGGCGTTTGCTGAGGATGGGAATATCCAGAGCCTGTCCGCCGGCAGTTTTACGCGAATCGTCGAGCCCGTATTGACCTCAAGACTGCGTATCGCGTTGATCGACATGTCTGCCATCATGACTGCAGCCCCGAGAGCACTATTCTTTAATGAAACGCGCCAGAAAGATCCAAGAAACTCCATATCCTCGATCTCCATTTCGAGGCTGTTTTCCGCCTCCGAGTCGCTACTGGAATAATCCCCCATTCCCTGGGGCACGATGTCTTCCGGACGGATAGCCGCGACCACTGGGGTTTCGCGGCTAAGCCCGTGATTTCTCGATGTGAAGCTTAACTCGCCGATGGCAACACTGTTATCACCATCGATGCGTCCCTCGACCTGGTTCATCGCACCGATGAAGTCGGCGACGAACAGGGTATCGGGCTCGCGGTATATATTGGTCGGTGTACCGACCTGTTCGATGACGCCTTGATTCATGACGACAATTCGATCCGCCATGGTCAGCGCCTCTTCCTGGTCGTGCGTCACCATCACCGTGGTTACGCCGAGACGCCGCTGCAGGGCTTTTATTTCGTGGCGCAGATGCGCGCGCACCTTGGCGTCGAGCGCCGACAGCGGTTCATCGAGCAACAGCAGTCCCGGAGAGGTTGCCAGCGCACGCGCGAGCGCGATGCGTTGCTGCTGCCCACCCGATAACTGTGCCGGATATTTGGGACCCTGGTCGGGCAGTCCCACCAGGTCCAGCAACTCGGTAACGCGTTTGTCGATGGCTGTTTTCTCGAGCTTCTGGTTCTCGAGCCCGAAAGCGATGTTGCGCTCGGCAGTCAGGTTCGGGAACAGTGCGTAGGATTGAAACACGATACCGAAATCGCGTTCCGATGGCGGTAGCGCGGAAATATCGATATCGGCCTGGCGTACGGTACCCGAAGTCTGGATATCGAGACCAGCGATAGCACGCAATAAAGTCGTTTTGCCGCAGCCCGAAGGTCCGAGAAAACAGACGAATTCACCCTCGTAAACCTCGAGCGATACGCTGTCAAGGGCAACGAAGTTGCCGAATTTTTTGGTGAGTCGGTCTATCTGGAGATAGACCTTTGAATCCGAGTTATCCCTGGTCTCGTCTGCCATGATCAATTACCCGCTGAATCGGTTCTAGCATTGTGATGTTCAGTGTCACTATGAGAAACGGCCTGATCTCTTGCAAGATCAGGCCGTATTCTAATACCGATGCTTACTTGGCGTCTGATTTCGAATCGTAACGCTTCAGCCACTCGGCCAGAATAGTCTTGCGGTTATTGGCCGCCCATTCGAAGTCGTTTTTGATCATTTTCTCCAGCAGGGTGGGCGGAAAGTACTGGACCGGCTTGGCCACGCCCGGCATACCGACCACCGCGTAAGCGGTGTTATACATTTCCATGGCCTTGCGCGAAATCGACCAGTCCATCAAGGTTTTGGCAGCCTCGAGATTGTCGGTGCCGGCAATTATCCCCGACGCTTCCATTTCCCAACCGACGCCCTCCGCGGGAACGATAATATCGATCGGCGCACCCTTGGCCTTGGACCTGGCGCCGCGGAATGCGAAGGAAATCCCGATCGGAATTTCACCGGCAGCGGCCAGCTTGCAGGGCTTGGAGCCGGAATGGGTGTAGCGTGCGATATTCTTGTGCAGGCGATCCATATAATCCCAGCCGCCCTGTTTCTTGCCGAACATCTGCAGCCAGCTGGACACGTCGAGGAAGCCGGTGCCCGACGAATTCGGATTTGGCATGATCAGATGCCCCTTGTACATCGGTTTGAGCAAATCGCTCCAGGCTTTCGGCGGCTCCAGGTTATGCTTGGCCGCTTCTACCGTGTTGTAGCACACCGCGGCTACCCACGCGTCCATCCCGGTCCAGCTCGGCACGGAACTCTGGTCGACAAATTTCGGGTCCAGTTTTTTGACGCCCTTCGGTGCGTAAGGTTCGAGCATGCCCTCGCTCTTCATCAGTAATAGCGAGGTCCCGGCCAGGCCCCAGATTACGTCGGCCTGCGGGTTGTTCTTCTCCGCCAGCAGCTTGGCGGTAACGATACCGGTCGAGTCCCGAACCCATTTAATATTGATATCAGGATGATCCTGGTTAAAGGTTTCGGCGTAGCGGGCGAGATCCTCTGCCTCGACTGCAGTGTAGACGGTCAGGTCAACTGCAACCGCGGTGGTCCCGAATGCGCCCATCGATAGCGCTGCTACCGAGGCTATTAGTGTACTTTTCTTAAATATCTTTTTTATCATGTTAATTCCCCTCCCGAGGTTTTGTAGGTGCCGTTTTTCAGGCTGGCTTTAATGCAATTATTATTGTTTATGCAAGAATAAAGCTTGCGACATAATACCGGCTGTACAGGGTTTGGAACAAGCTCAAATGATTCACATTATGATTGATACGATTTAGGACAAGCTTGCCATCGCCCCACAAACCAAACCGGAGCTGCTATTTTGCATCTGTTTTTGTTGGCGATGGTCGACTATGCTACCCGTTCCTGTATTTGTAAAAGCGTATAATTTTATAGCTGGTATAGATTACATCGATGAATAGCCTGCTTAAGCAATTTAATTCGGAAAACATCTAAGGAGCGGCACTTCCAATGGCAATTAAAACGACCTGTATCGGGGCTTACCCCAAGCCCGATTTCGTTAAACTTCCAGACTGGTTCAACCATCCCGATGGCCCGGATACGGCCGACCCGACTGCGCTTTGGGAAAAGGCGATGAATGAGCTTGGGCCCGATGCGCCGGAGGTCATTGCCAGAGGCGTGGCGCAGGCGATCGACGATCAAATCGAATGTGGCATCGATATCCCGACCGATGGCGAGATATCACGTGAAAACTACATCCATTATCACTGCCGGCATTTGCTCGGGTTCGATTTTGTGCACCTGACCCGCAAGGAGGTTCGCGGGGGCACCTACGAGGCGAGCCTGCCGACCATTAATGGTCCGGTCTCGATACGCGATCAGTTCCTGGTGGCGGACTGGCAGCGTGCGCAGGCCAATTGCAAGCGCGCGGTCAAAATCACCATGCCAGGACCGATGACGATTTCGGATACCAATCACGATGCATTTTATAACGACCCCAAAACGCTCGGAGGTGATATCGCAGGGGCCTTGAATGTTGAAGTATTGGCGCTTGCCGATGCCGGCTGCGTGCATATCCAGATCGATGAGCCGCTGTTTGCACGAAAGCCAGGGGCAGCGCTCGATTACGGTTTCGAGAATCTGGAGCGCGCCTTCCATGGCTGTCCGCAAAAGGTGCAGCGCACGGTGCATATGTGTTGCGGTTACCCGGACCAACTCGACCGTGACGACTATCCCAAGGCGGATCCCGGTTCCTATCTGCAGATCGCGGACGCGATCGAGTACTCGAGCATCGATGCGGTGTCTTTCGAGGATGCGCACCGGCATAACGATCTGGCTTTACTCGAACGCTTGCCGACCACAAAAGTGATCTTCGGTGTGGTCGCGATCGCAAAAAGCGAAATTGAAAGCGTTGACTATATCCGTGATCGCCTCAGCCAGGCGCTCAATCACATCGATACCGAACGCCTGCTCGCGGCACCCGACTGTGGACTTGGCCTGCTCGGGCGTGAACTCGCCATGGCCAAACTTAAAAACATGTGCACCGCCGCACAATCCCTCTAACTCCGATTTTATCCCGCTAACTCCGATGTCATCCCACTAACTCCCCTGTCATCCCGCTAACTCCGATGTCATCCCACTAACTCCCCTGTCATCCCGCTAACTCCGATGTCATCCCGCGGCTTGACCGCGGTATCCAGCTGGCTGGCGTCAAGGTTCCCCTGGATCCCGCGGTCAAGCCGCGGGATGACACCTACTAATGGGCTGCGGGATGACAGAAGCGTAGGATTACCAGTGGATTAAACGTAGTCCTTGTACTTGTCGAGGAACCTGACCGGCTTTGACAGCGCGTCGCGACGGAAGGGATCGCCGAGTTCACGCGTACACATGATTTCGAGGACCGTGGTTTTGCCGTCGTTCATTTGCCTGTCGACCGCTTTTTCGAGGGCCGGACCGACATCTTCCAGTTGATCGACGGTAACACCTTCGGCACCCATGGCGCGACCGATACCCGCCCAGGACTCGCTTTCGAGTTCACCGGCGACGAAGCGACGACCATAGAAGTCGACCTGGTTTTTCTTTTCCGCACCCCATTGACGGTTGTGGAATACCACCGCGGTAACCGGGATGTTATGGCGCACGCAGGTCATGGTTTCCATCATGCTCATGCCCCAGGCGCCGTCACCGGCATAGGCAATCGCCGGACGGTCCGGGCATGCTACCTTGGCACCCATCACGGTGGGCAGTGCGTAGCCGCAGTTGCCGAAGCTCATCGGTGCGAGAAAGCTGCGGGGTTCATCGAAGCGCAGGTAGGAATTGGCCACCGAGTTGATATTGCCGATGTCGGTAGAAACCATCTTGCTCGCGGGCATTGCTTTTTCCAGCTCACGCAGAACCTGGCGCGGGTGCAGCCAGTTACCTTCTTCGCCTTTCTGCTCTTCGATCATGTCGAGACTGAAAGCATCTTTTTCATGAGTCCAGCCATCGAGTTCCTCTTCCCAGTTGGCCTTTTCCGCCATGATATCTTTGGCGCGTGCTTCCTTGTTGCCGTCACAGACCAGTGTCTTGTCGTGGATACGGCCCAGCAGCGCGGTTGCGCTGGCGCCGGCGTCGCCACAGATGCCGACTGAAATCTTCTTCACCAGTCCGAGCATCTTGTTGTCGGCATCGACCTGGATGATCTTTGCATCTTTCGGCCAGTAATCCATGCCGTGTTGCGGCAGGGTGCCGAAAGGTCCGAGGCGGGTACCGAGTGCGAGCACGACGTCGGCCTTGGCGATCAGTTTCATCGCGGCCTTGGAACCCTGGTAGCCCAGCGCTCCACACCACAGCGGATGACTGGACGGGAAGGAATCGTTATGCAGGTAGGAATTAACCACCGGTGCGCCGAGGCGCTCGGCCAGTGCCTGGCATTCTGCGAGCGCATCGGCCATGACCACGCCACCACCGGACACTATAACCGGGAATTTGGCCTGCGCCAGCAATTCTGCGGCTTCACCGAGGCTGCGGTCGCCGCCCGGGCCGCGATCGAGGCGCTGCGGCTGCGGGATATCGACATCGATTTCACCGTAGAAGTAGTCTCGCGGGATGTTTAGTTGGGTGGGTCCCATTTCCGACATCGCGCGGTCAAAACAACGCCCGGTGAATTCAGCCATACGATTCGGATTGTTGACATGGCCCTGGTACTTGGTGAATTCCTCGAACATCGGTAACTGGTTGGCTTCCTGGAAACCACCGAGACCCATACCCATGGTGCCGGTTTCGGGGGTAATCATGACCACCGGTGAATGTGCCCAGTAAGCGGCCGCGATCGCGGTCACACAGTTACTGATGCCGGGTCCGTTCTGCCCGATGACAACACCATGACGACCGCTGACACGTGAGTAGCCGTCGGCCATATGCCCGGCACCCTGTTCGTGTACTACCGGGATCAAACGGATACCGGCGGGTGCAAAAATATCCATTGCATCCATGAACGCCGAACCCATGATGCCAAACATGTCGGTAACATTGTTCGCGACCATGGTTTCGACAAAGGCTTCACTCGGGGT
>Ga0209271_10000561_pt1 | contig 12731 bp, 10 predicted proteins | sample tdAd002_FD_187123 | JGI IMG/M metagenome (GOLD analysis project Ga0209271, IMG submission 187123) | Marine sediment microbial communities from the Atlantic coast under amendment with organic carbon and nitrate - tdAd00.2 (SPAdes)... | ecosystem: Environmental > Aquatic > Marine > Coastal >... | reverse complement strand
GAACACCACCCCGAATAAATAGTCCAGTCCTACCAGAGAACCTAGCCATGCTATTACTATCAGGGCAATAACTGCAAGGATTGCGTGCTTCATTTATCGTTACCTCGCTTCAGATTGATCTGTTGTTTTGATTGTTATCTGCCGACTCAATTTGATCTCTTTTGAGCATCGCCGAAACACACTTGGTGCCATCGGTCAATGCAGACCTGCCGCTTAACACTTCGTTTATTCTGATCTGGTGCAAACGCTCCCGGCAATCCATATAAATATCAAAAGCCATGAGCGCAATCTTATCAATTCTGGGATCAAGTACTGACAATATGCCCAAAACCTCTTCTCTGTTCTTTTCCTTGCTCAGTTCTTCCCGTACAATATTCTTAAGAAGATAGGCAAAGGAAACAGCATTTGACGGGGCAAAATCCTGAACAGCACGGATCTTAATTATATCTTCAAGAGGCTTGACAGCTTCTCCGAGTTCTCTATCTTCAACCAGAATTGCAAAAAGGTTCTGTAACCCGTCTGATATAGTTGATCCGATTGGGTTTGCAAAGCGATCCTTTTGTTTCTTGAAAAAATCAGGCGCCCCGTATGAGTCCAGCACCTGATCAATCCATTTTTGAACAATCGCCTTCTTTTTTGGAGCTAATAAAGTTTCTATACTCATCTCTACCTATGCAGCAGTGCTGGTTTTACAGCAACACATGATTGAATGGTCATTCATAAATATATGAGCCGATGTCCTATCATGTTTAAAATGATTTATCAACAAGAAAAAACATCCTTGCTGTAAATTTTGATTTTTTTCAATGGGACTCCAGCATGAGGAACAGGATGATTCTTTAATGAAGGGGGCAGAGAAATAGCCTGACCACATTGTGGCAGTAGCACCTTTGGCCTAATGAATTGAGTGAGGACCCGCCTGGAGCCTTTCTTTGAGCATGGTGTTGCGCTGCACCACCCTGGCGTTATGAATGGCAATGTTTATTGCCTTTTTACTTCCTACCAAAACGACGAGATTTTTTCCACGCGTCACCGCAGTATAAATAAGATTTCTTTGTAAGAGGGGATAATGGGTGGTGTGCAGGGGTATAATAACGCAGGGAAATTCCGACCCCTGAGATTTATGCACTGTTATTGCATAGGCCAGGACAACCTCCCCAAGGTCTGCGGTTTCGTAAAGCACCCTCCTGCCCTCAAAACTGACCTCCAGACTCTCTTCCTCGCTGTCTCTACTACTCACAATGCCCAAATCGCCGTTAAAAACTTCCTTGTCATAGTTATTGCGGATCTGCATGACCTTATCGCCTATCTCCAAGCGCCGCTGACGGTCGTCGCGTAACGTTTCTTTCGGATTCAGGGTCTCCTGGAGACGGGAATTTAAATTCTCCGTTCCTATGATGCCCTTGCGCATAGGGGTTAAAACCTGGATATCCCGGACCGGATCAAAACCATAACGCTTTTTCAATCTACTGCTGCAAAGGCTTATTATCTCCTTTTCAATATCCTCCGCTTGGTCCCGGAATATGCAATAGAAGTCTTTCTCTCCCTCATAATCAGGCAGAAGTTCCAAAAATTTACCCTTGTTTATGCGGGATGCATTGAGGCTGATCAGACTCCCCTGTTCCTGCCGAAAAACTGTTTGCAGGCGGGTTACAGGAATCCGGCCTGAAGCAATAATATCTTTAAGTACATTCCCCGGCCCGACCGACGGCAGTTGATCAATATCTCCAACCAGCAAAAGGGCGGCATTGTCAGCAATTGCCTTAAGCATGGAGTTAGTCAGGGTGATATCCATCATTGAAGATTCGTCGATGATCACCATATCCGCTTTCAGCGGATTGTCCCTGTTCCTTTTAAAATTTCGTATTGTGCCATCATACTCCAAAAGCCTGTGGATGGTCTTTGCCTCTCTGCCGCTGGCCTCGGAAAGCCTTTTGGCAGCACGTCCTGTTGGTGCTGCCAATTTCGCCACAACACCACTCTGTCCTAAAATAAGGAGCAGAGCTTTCAGGATAGTACTTTTCCCTGTGCCTGGGCCTCCGGTAATAACTGATACCTTCTGGCGCAACCCCATTTTTATAGCCTCTGCCTGTTCAGGCGCCAAGTCCAGTTGCAGTTTGTTACTGGCCCAGTCAACAGCCTGATCAACATTTTGGATATCATGGCGCGGTCTACCTGTCGAGAGCTCCAACAGTTTTGCAGCTGCCCCCTTTTCTGCAAAAAATATTGGGGGCAGGGCGATATTTTCATCTTCAACAGTTATTTTATCAGCGGCCTCCAGACTTTTTATCTGCTCTTCGATCAGGTCATGATCAGAGTAAAGATTCTCATGTTCCGGCAATTGTTCGGATTTACCTGAAAGCTTAAGCAGGTAAGTCGCCTGCTCAACCAATTTTTCTTTGGGCATGAAGCAGTGGCCTTTGCCGGCAGACTCGTCCAGGGCAAAAAGCAGTCCAGCCCTGGCGCGGCGGGGGTCACTTGCGGGGACCCCCAGCGAGAGCGCAATAGAGTCAGCTATTCTGAAACCAACTCCCCAGATATCCTCTGTCAGTTGGTAGGGATTGTTTTTCACAACTACCAGTGACTTTCGACCATAAGTTTTAAAAATCTTAACTGCATAGGTTGCTGAAATGCCATGCCCCTGGAGAAAAACCATGATCCGATGGATTTCCTTCTGTTCCTGCCAGGCCTTTTTTATTCGATCTACCCTTGTTCGTCCCAGGCCTGCAACTTCGCTTAGTCTGCCTGGGTCTCTTTCCAGTATATCAAGGGTTTTCAAACCAAAACGACTGACAATCCTTGCGGCAAAAGCTGGGCCAATACCCTTAATCAGACCAGAACCCAGGTACCGCTCAATGCCGTTAATGGTATTCGGCTTTACTATTTCATAACTTTGCAGTTTGAATTGTTTTCCGTAACGGGAATCCCTGATCCAGGTACCGGTAAGGGAAAGGGTGGAGCCAACCGGCACACTGGAAAGAAACCCGACAACTGTTATCAGTTCTTTTTCCTTTGACTGGCTGAGCAGACGGGCAACAGTATAACCATTGTCCTCGTTCTGAAAGGTAATCCGGTCGAGAATACCTTGTATTTGCGTGGTGGGTTCTCTAGAACTATCTGGGGATAAGCGCTCTGCCATAGGCTGGTTATTATACTGCGCTCCTCATGAGTTGAACATACTAAAAAAATACTAGCAAACTTCCTGCTGCTGATTAAAGGCAACCGCATCGGTATATTTCATGCCGCTGCCACCAAAAATATCAAGGCTGCTGCCAACAGTAACATCAAGCCTGCCTTCACCAAGCTCTTTAATCTGTAATAAATCATTAAGATCCCGAACACCCCCGGCATAGGTTGTTGGAACCGGTGACCATTCTGCCAGATTCTCAATCAGGTCAGCTGCAATGCCTTGGCACTTACCTTCAACGTCAGCTGCATGGATTAAGAATTCGAAGCAGAATTGTGAGAAGTATTCAAGGGTTTCCGGGGAGATTGTTGTAGAGGTAAATTTCTGCCAGCGATCGGTTACAATATAATATGCATCACCTCTTTTTCTACAGCTCAAATCAAGGACAAGCTTATCGCGGCCAACCAGGGAGAGCATTTCCTTGAGTCGTTCTTCATAGATCGCCCCTTCTTTAAAAACATACGAGGTAACGATGACGGCCGCAGCACCCTGGTCCAGCCAATAACAGGCATTTTCAGGTGTTATACCGCCGCCGGCATGCAAACCCTGCGGAAATGCCTGAAATGCCTCTCTGGCGGCATCCTCATTGCCAGGTCCGAGCATGATAACATGCCCCCCGTACAGGCTGTCACGCCTATACATTTGAGCATAATGAGAAGAAGAAAAATCAGAGGTGAAATTCGTCTTGAGCGAACCGGGACTGTCGGTCAAGGTAGAACCCACAATTTGCTTTACCTTTCCATTGTGCAAATCTATGCAGGGCCTGAATTTCATAATGCTTACAATACACGAAATGAGAAAGTGATCAAGCCTCCTTCTTAAATCCGTGAGCCGTCGGATATATCCCAAGTTCAAAGAAGAGTCGGTTCGGATATGGTTTCACATTCCGGACGGGCGATGACGCCGAAAATGGGATGCAGCTGGCGGCCCCGAAGGGTGGCTCTTTTTAATGCAGTAAGGTGAGTACTAAATTTGACGCTGTTTCTAAAATATCATTTGAAAACATGGAGCTTAAACAGTTTCAAGCAATTTTCCATCAGGGATTCAAGCCTCCTTGACCATCATAGTGGAAGGATCAAGATTGAGAACCTTTCCAGCGGCAGAATCGTACTCATCCTTTATGATATCAAGCAAAATAGCATCCTGCTCGGGCTGCAGAAGGATAACCGTATCGAACAACCCGTCAACCTCATGACAGGGGGCAGGAACACCGGCGGCGCTCATCCGGTCATCATCCCTGTGACGCAGGGCAGAAAACCATACCTGTACGTTCATGGCGGCCATCATCTCCTTCAGGTCCATTATGGATTCATAGTCAGCCTCGCCAAAATCATAGCCATCAACAACTACAATATCAGGCCTGAAGATATTCTGGTATACAAGATCATTGAGACGCTCTTCCAGCTTAGGCCTACTGAAAGCTGCTTCCTTAAAAGTCATAATCATACGGTTACGCATGAGTTCATTTTCAATTTCAGCAGCATTTTCCAGCTGGAAACCCTCGGCAATATATTTGAAAATATCATCATACCAGGCCTTAGCCTTTCCCAAGTCTTCCCCTACACTGACATGCAGCACCTTCTGGCCCCGCAACATGCTGTCCATGGCAATCTGCACCAGAATGGCTGTCTTTCCCAATCCAGCCCTGGCCATGACCAATCCCATGCGGTGGTCTGGCAACGACTCTGGTGATAATGGATTAAGAACACGTAACGGGTTTTTTTTGATCAAATCCTCTTTCAACATAATAAAACTCCTGAAACCTATTTATTAAAGGTCATTATTTTGACTTTTGCTTTTCTGCTTCAAACTTTTTTATTATTTCCTCGGCAACTGATTTGGGCACCTGCTTATAGGTGGCAAACTCCATGGTAAATTCGGCTTTGCCCTGGGTAAGAGATCTCAAAACAGTTGAGTAGCCAAACATTTCCGATAACGGGACCTCGGACTCAACCGAAGTGTAATTCGCTTCCTCGACGGTACCTACAATCATGCCGCGCCTCTGATTCAAGCTGCCCATGATCGCTCCCTGAAACTCTGAGGGGCCCTCAACCGCAACTTTCATTATGGGCTCAAGAATTACAGGTTTTGCCTTCTGGTACGCCTCCCTGAAAGCACCTCTGGCAGCCAGCTGAAAAGCTACATCGGATGAATCAACATTGTGGGAGGAACCATCATTTATGGTAACCCTTACTCCGGTAATGTGGGCTCCTGCCAGGGAACCCTTCTCAAGGCTTTTCTTAAATCCTTTGTCGCAGGATGAGATAAACTCGCGGGGAATAGAACCTCCTACGATCTTATCCACAAATTCATACTCTTCTTCCATGGGCTCCATAAAACCGCCCACACGGCCAAACTGGCCAGAGCCACCGGTCTGCTTCTTGTGGGTGTAATTAAACTCCGCCATCTGGGTAATTGTTTCACGGTAGGCGACCTGGGGCTGCCCCACTTCTACTGCGGCATCATACTCACGCTTCATGCGCTCGATATACACCTCGAGATGAAGTTCACCCATGCCTGAAATAATTGTCTCGTTAGTCTCATGGTCCACAAAAGTCTTGAATGTAGGGTCTTCCTTGGTGAACCGATTCAGCGCCTTTGACATATTGATCTGGGCCTTATTGTCTTCAGGTATGATTGCCAGTGAAATAACAGGTTCCGGCACAAACATGGAACTCATTGACACAGAGACATCCTGGGAGGTAAAGGTATCACCCGAAGCACAGTCAATACCAAAAAGGGCAACAATATCACCGGAAGCAGCCTCTTGGATTTCCTCCATCTCATCAGAATGCATCCTGACCAGACGGCCTATTTTGACCTTTTTGCCATCGCGGCTGTTGATAATAGTATCACCTTTTTTTATGGTACCCTGGTAGATTCGGATATAGGTCAACTGTCCGTAGCGCCCGTCTTCAAGCTTGAAAGCAAGGGATACTAGAGGATCAGCAGCATTGGTAGTGAGAACGATTTCCTTCTCGTCATTTGCAAGGTCAAGAGCTGTATTATGAATATCTTTGGGAGTCGGAAGATAGGCGGTAACCGCATCGAGCATGGACTGAACACCTTTATTCTTGTATGCCGATCCCACGAATACCGGGACCAACTCCAGACTGAGGGTGCCGATCCGGACTGCATCCTGAATCATCTCTTCGGTGGGGGTTCCTTCCAGAATTGCTTCCATCAGCTCTTCTGAATACATTGATGCTGCATCAAGGAGTTCCTCGCGCTTTGCATCAGCCTCTTCCTGAAGCTCTGCAGGAATATCCGTTTCCCTGATCACCTCGCCATTATCGCCTTCAAAGTAAATGGCCTTCATGGTCACCAGATCAACAACCCCCTTCAGGTCTGCTTCAAGGCCGATGGGCATTTGCAGCATCACGGCATTAAGGTCCAGTTTCTCCCTGACCTGCTGGGCCACCCTGTAAGGGTTGGCGCCGGTGCGATCACATTTGTTGATAAATACTATGCGTGGTACCTTATAGCGGGTCATCTGACGATTGACTGTGATGCTCTGGGATTGAACCCCACCCACAGAACACAAGATGAGAACAGCGCCGTCCAGAACCCTCAGGGCTCTTTCCACTTCAATGGTAAAATCAACATGGCCCGGAGTATCAATTATGTTGATGGCATGACCTTTCCAATTGCAGTAAGTCGCTGCCGACTGGATGGTAATACCTCTTTCCTTTTCCAGTTCCATGGAGTCCATCTTGGCTCCGACACCATCCTTGCCGCGCACTTCATGTATAGCGTGTATTCTTTGCGTATAAAAGAGAATACGTTCTGTCAGAGTGGTTTTCCCAGAGTCAATATGGGCACTGATTCCAATATTTCTTAACTTGTCCAAATTCGCTTTCATTATTACTTCCTCAAACTTTCCTCTATTATTATCTGGGTATCATATTTATACCCAAAAAACATCTCTTAAATTGTTACATATCTGCTTCATCAATTAGCAGAAGCATAATGCCCCAAAAAAACAACCTGCTCTCCACTTTATATTAGGTGGCAGCAGGCGCTAACCGAATTCTGAATCTGCAAAAATGAGCCAAATGAAAAAGGCTGCCTTCACAGCTTAGGTTAATCCAAGCATTAGCCTGTTAGGCAACCAATTGATTTTGAATATGTATGCCTCTGCCCAAAGAAATGATCTTCAATGTGCGGCGTGCGGTATACACGTTTGCTGCCACCATGTCAAGCAAAAACAATAAAAAAACAGCTGTATCGCTCCCGGATAATCGCAGCTCCTTCTTCATCCAGAAATGAAAAAAGGAGCTGCAAACGAAGTGCAGCTCCTATGATATTTATATGGTGCCGAGACCAGGATTTGAACCAGGGACACGCGGATTTTCAGTCCGCTGCTCTACCGACTGAGCTATCTCGGCGCCATTCAAAATGAAGTGGCAAATATATGGAAGGATAAATTCCTTGTCAAGTCATTTCTGCTGAAACCACTCTGGTTTGGGCCAGCCTGTCGTGCCAGGCACACTGATCCTTATCAACTGCCGCCCATAGAAAACCGGTCGCCAAAGGAGCAAATGATAAAATGTACCCGCTCCAGCGCAGGAAAGATGCGGCTGGGGAGATGAGTTCATTGTCATTCGTCTCCACCCTTATGCCCATTAGCATCTTACCTATTGTCTGGCCTAACCAGGCATGAAAAAGGGTGAAATATGCCATGTGCAATAAAAAAAAACTTAGCAAAAAAACAGGGGGAAACAAAGCAAGAAAGGTGAGTATGGCCAGTGGTTCAATGTATATAGCCTGTATGAGTTTATCCGCCAACAGGGCAAATAGAAAAAAATGAATTATCCCCAAAAAAACAAAATCAATGGCAAAAGCCATTACCCTGGACCCAAAACTTGCAGTATTAATTAAATTCGGCACAGACATCCACAGGGCCTATAATACTAATTGGTTACGGGCGCGGTACCTGTCGGCGGAGCGCTTGCGAGGCTGACAAAACTTGCACTATTTGTAAAAATCGACACAGGCATTAACAGGGCCCAATAATATCATCTCTTTACGGGCGCATGTGTCGGCGGAAAGGCTTGTACATGGCCGACAAAAATTGGATGGGAATGATGGGGTATTATTACGCTCGGTTCAATTAAAAGCTGTTACTTAATTCTCCTTATCACCAAGGTCAAGGTCTATATCAACTGCATCTCCAGTGGCAGATGCTTCTGGTTTGTCGTCATCGATATCTTCCATAAAATCTTCCAGGTCAAACTCCAGGCCGCCCTCTTCTTCATCATCAACAACACCCATGAAATCGAGTTCCTCAAAAGAATCCTCAGCCTTTTCAAGTTCAGGTTCTTCTTTAGCCTCTGCCTTAATCTCAAAATCAGCAGCCTCTTCAGTCTCTCCCCCAATACCAGCGGCCTCTTCTGCTTCAGGCTCTGCAAGACCAATATCAGCCTTCTCAGCGACTTCAAATTCTTCTGCTTCTTTCTCAAAAGAGAAATCAACATCCTCTTCAGCAGCGGTTATTTCTCCCGCTTCTTCCTCGTCGGCCTCCATCTCCATGTCGAAGTCTATACCTTCATCAGCGTCAGCCTCCATGGCATGATCTTCGAAGGATTCTTCCGACTCGGAAAGTGCTGCTAAAGCCCCGCTGAGAAACATTGGAGTTTCAACTTTAATGGAAGTGCCTTGTAACTCGGAAGCAACTTCTGATATATCCCGCCCGCACTTGGCACAGGAAGCCAGATGATCAAAAGAAATAAAGCCGCATTTAGGACAACGCATCGCCAGATTCCTCTTTTAGATTTTTAAGATCGGATATTATCCAGTTATCATTTATTCCTTTAATGATAAATGAAAACTAGGCACCAAAGCAAACATTAATATACACATTCTCATTTTGCATGCAATAACTATGACAAACTAACGACTATATTTATACAAAAACCAATAAATAGTAGTTAAAGGTCAAAAATTTCCTTTATTTATAAATATCAATTGCTATACAGGTGAATCCATTAAAAATAAATTTCCTTTATTTTCATCAAGATAAAAGTTTTTTATTATAAAAGCAAAGGAGTGGTCCTCTTATTTCTCCTCATTCATATACTAAATTTATATGTTATTTCTGACCTGTTTCTGCACAATCACTTCACGGTTCATGGCAAGTCTATTGAGAGATTTTTTCCCATGGAAAAAAATTAGTGTAAAAAAAGTTTACTCTATTGGGTAATAAAAACCTCATCTGAAGATGCTCTGCCAATTACATCATAATTCCTGAAGGTAATAACATGAACCCGTCACTAGAATTCATTTTTAGCAGAAGAAATGTGCGCAAATATGAGACCGGAACCACGTACCTGCTATAATCCTGAACGGATTCATCTTGAGAAATGGTAGTAGAAAAAAAGGACTGGTTCAGGCCTGTTGTACCTTGCGCCAACCAGCTGATTTAAGCCGCTCTATGCGCTCAATATTCCAGTTCTGCATGGCGTGCAGGTACACATTGCGGTCCTGCTGCAGCAGTTCAATGATCTTTTCCCGGTCCGCTTTGATATCTTTTTGCTCACCAGGATACATTTCCTGCCAGCAGGCATAGCCCTTGTCGAAAATAAACTCTGGAACAACATCCTCCGGGTCAATTTGCAGTTTTTTCTCCAGCATACCCCGTGCCAAGTCCATATCATACTCAATAACCCAATCATTATCGCAGAGCATGGTTTCTTTATTAAAAGCACTGTTGCCGGGGCATGCGGGGCAAAACAGGCGGGAAAGGACTTGCGGAACCATAATATTATCGCCTAAATGGAATTGAACCGTATGGGTGCCGCACTCACATGTTTTTCTGACATCAATACACATTATTATACTCCCTGTTATTATTTTAATGGGAACAATTCCCAACAAAAGAGTACCATATTCCCCCAATCTGTCTATGAAATAGTAATGTCCCTCCCTGTTCCTAACAATTATTTTCTTGCTTATTCTATTGGAATACTTTAAAGATGGGCTCTTTTTTTAACCTTTCCAGTGGAATTATTTTATATGAATCAAAAACAAATCAGAAATATTGCAATAATCGCCCATGTCGACCATGGAAAAACCACTCTGGTTGACCAGTTTTTCCAGCAGAGCGGCATGTATCGTGACAACCAAGCCATGGCTGAACGAGTCATGGATTCAATGGATCTGGAAAAAGAACGCGGTATAACCATCTCAGCCAAAAACGGTTCATTCCATTATAAAGATCATCGGATCAATATCATAGATACTCCCGGCCACGCTGATTTTGGCGGCCAGGTTGAAAGAGTACTGCGCATGGCAGATGGGTGCCTGCTTCTCGTTGATGCCCAGGAAGGCCCCATGCCCCAGACCTATTTTGTCTTGAAAAAGGCATTGGCCTTATCTCTACCCGTTTTAGTGGTCATCAATAAAATCGACAAGCCTGCAGCACGTTCGGACTGGGCAGTCGACCAGGTATTCGATCTTTTTGTCAAGCTTGAAGCCCCGGATGAATTACTTGATTTTCCTGTGATTTATGCTTCGGCAAAAGGGGGTTATGCCATAAATGAAGCAGATGACCCCATTGAGGGTGCATCCATGATCCCTCTGCTCGAAAAGATTATCGAGTTTATTCCCCCGCCGGCAGGCGATCCTAACGAAGTTTTACAGCTACAGGTAAATACCATCGATTATTCTCCCTACCTGGGTAAACTTGGTATCGGCAAGGTTGTAAACGGCACCATTAATATCAACCAGAACATCGTGGTTGCAAAAAGAGATGGCAGCCTCGCCCCGGTCCGCATTTCCAAAATTTTTAAATTTGAACGGGACGAAAAAAAACCGGTGGAAAAAGCTGAAGCCGGTGATATTATTGCCGTGGCAGGACTGGAGGATATCACCGTTGGTGTAACCTTCACTGATCCTGACACTCCCAAACCACTCCCGCTTATTGATATCGATCCTCCTACTATTGCCATGCATTTCATTCCGAATGATTCACCCTTTGCCGGGCAGGATGGCCAGTTTGTAACTTCGCGCCAGATTGAGGATCGACTCTTCCGGGAAACTTTGGGTGACGTTGCCCTGCAGGTAGAGCCTCTTGGACGCAGCATAGGCTTCAAGGTTTCAGGCCGGGGGGAGCTCCACCTCTCAATCCTGATTGAAAAAATGCGGCGCGAAGGATATGAATTCCAGGTAACCCGTCCCGTGGTCATCATGAGAGAGGAGGGGGGCCAGACATTGGAGCCCTACGAAGAGCTTACCATTGATGTGGAGGAAAACTACCAGGGGACTGTCATTGAAAAACTGGGTGGGCTCAAGGGGCAGATGCTGGAAATGAACCGGCGCAACGAAATGATCCGCTTGTCCTACAAAATTCCCACCCGAAGCCTCATCGGTTTTCGCAGCGAATTCCTCACTCTCACCAAAGGCATGGGAATTATGAACTATGTTTTTGCCGGGTATGGGCCTTATGCCGGCGAAATTACAAACCGTACCAGTGGCGTTCTGGTTGTAAAAGAGAGTTGCGCAACCGTGGCCTATGCGCTGTTTAATCTGCAGGACCGCGGCACCCTTTTCCTGGGACCTGGAGTCAAAGTCTACCAGGGCCAGATCCTTGGAGAAAATTGCCGGACCGGGGACCTCGTTGTTAATCCTGCCAAAGGTAAAAAGCTGACTAATATGAGGGCCTCAGGTTCAGATGAAAACGTTATTCTCACCCCACCCAAGCAATTAAGTCTTGAAGACTGCATTGCCTTTATCAATGATGATGAATTGGTAGAAATCACCCCGGCAGCAATTCGACTGCGCAAACAAAAATAACTAGGTATAAATGCCTATGTGTTGTATGGTATTGCCCCAGATTATTTCATTCCCATCTGAAATTATCTTTTTGCGATTTTCAGATGGTTAAAAATTATCAATATTTTTTTTAAGGAGATTGGAAAAATGAAATCAAAACTGATCGTTATACTTCTCGTCTTGATGCTTGCTATTGCCGGGTGTTCTTCCGGCAGTAAATCAAACACCCCGGATGACAAAATTGCCACCATCAACTCGATGATGTCCAAAGGCTATGAAATGTCAGACAACCAGCGCAATAATGTTAACAAGGCAGTTGAAGAAGCGAAAAAATTAATCTCCCAAAAGAAAATAGATGAAGCAAATGCGCTTCTTAAAAAGACTATTAATACATTGGAACTTATTGCTGAGACAGACCGTTTCAACAAAAGCGAATAACAGCCAGCTTTAGTTCGCCGGGGCACCTTTACCGGGTGTCCCGGTAAACTGTCCCCATGGTTTCCATACCAATAGAAACAGAAACCATCCGTCTCTCTCAGTTACTGAAACTCGCAAATGTTGTGCAGGACGGGGGTGAGGCAAAGTTCCGTATTGCCAACGACGAGGTCAGGGTGAACGGTGCCGTGGAAAACCGGCGCGGCCGGAAACTTCGCAGCGGTGACCGGGTGGAATTTGATGGTGAGATCTTTGAGGTCGTGGCCAACAATTCCACCAATTAAACATGCCGTAAATCAGGCTATCCTGGGCCCTGCCCCAATGACATGTTCAGGAA
>Ga0209271_10000558_pt1 | contig 12753 bp, 10 predicted proteins | sample tdAd002_FD_187123 | JGI IMG/M metagenome (GOLD analysis project Ga0209271, IMG submission 187123) | Marine sediment microbial communities from the Atlantic coast under amendment with organic carbon and nitrate - tdAd00.2 (SPAdes)... | ecosystem: Environmental > Aquatic > Marine > Coastal >... | reverse complement strand
TCTTTCGCAAGTGCGACGCGTGCGGCGATGCGGTGAAGAAGGAGGACTTCGAGCGAAACCTCGAAGTTTGTCCCGCATGCGGCTTTCACTTCCATTTCAGCGCCGAGCAGTGGATCGACCTTCTTGCCGACGAAAGGACGTGGACCGCGCTCGACACCGAGTTGAGCGCGGGCGATCCCCTACAGTTCATCGATTCCAAGGCGTATCCCGAGCGCGTGGTGGCTGCCCGCGAATCGACCGGCGTCAACGACGCCATTCTTGCGGGGACAGCACGGATCGACGGCCGTTCCGTGCAGCTTGGGGTGTTCGTCTTTCGTTTCATGGGTGGGTCCATGGGCTCGGTGGTGGGTGAGGTCATCACGCGGATGATGGAGCGCGGTGCCGAGCACAAGCAGCCCGTCGTGCTGTTGTCCTGCTCTGGCGGCGCCCGCATGCAAGAGGGCTCGCTCTCGCTGATGCAGATGGCTAAAACGGTTGCTGCGCGCGGCAAGCTGCGTGCGGCGGGCGCACCGTTCATCAGCGTGTTGCTCCACCCGACGACGGGCGGAGTGGCGGCGAGCTTCGCACTCCAAGGCGACGTCAACATCGCCGAGCCAGGCGCGTTGATTGGCTTTGCGGGACCGCGCGTCATCGAGGACACGATTCGACAGAAGCTGCCTGAAGGATTCCAGCGCGCCGAGTTCCTCCTCGAGCACGGCATGGTCGACATGATCTCTACGCGTCAAGACATGCGTGCCAATGTCGCTCGCATGGTCGAGTACCTGTCAGGGTGACTCGGTACCGCGAGGCGCTCCGCTGGCTCTACGGTTTGGAGTCGCGCGGAATCAAGCTCGGACTCGAACGGATCCAGCAGGCCGCCGAGCTGCGGGGACATCCGGAAAGCGAGCTGCGCTGCGTGCATGTTGCTGGGACGAACGGCAAGGGCAGCGTTGCGACGCTGGTCGAGTCGGTGCTGAGGACCGCGGGCTACCGGACGGGGCAGTTCGCCTCGCCGCACCTGCAGCGATACGTCGAGCGCGTGCGCATCGGTGGCCGGCCCATTTCTGAGAAAGAAGCCGCCACGCGCATCGAGCAGCTGCGTGCCGACACTCGTTTGCCGCCGCTTTCGTTCTTCGAGTACACGACCCTGTTAGCGTTTGAAGCTTTTCGAGATGCGCAGTGCGAGATTGTCGTCTTGGAGGTGGGCCTTGGAGGCCGGCTCGATTCGACCAACATCGTGACGCCTGACGCTTCCGTGATTACGAACATCAGCTTCGAGCACGAGCGTATTCTCGGTGACACGCTTGCCAAGATCGCGCGCGAGAAAGCCGGTGTGCTCAAGCCCGGCGCGCCTTGCATCGTGGGCGCGCGGGGAAAGAGCGTGCGGCGCGTGATCAGCGCGCGTGCGAGCGCCGTTGGATCGCCGCTTCGTTGGATCGATCGGGACTTCGAAAGTGCGTGGCGCGACCGATCGCTCTCGGTGCGCGTGGGTGACCGAGAATGGAACGGCCTTCACCTGGGGCTCCACGGACACTATCAAGGCGACAACGCAGCCTGCGCGCTCGCGACCTTGGTTGAGCTCGGACACCGCGGGTTCGGGGTGTCCGATGCGAACATCCGCACAGGCCTGAAACGCGCGAAGTGGCCCGGCCGGCTCGAATGGCACCGCGGGCACCCGTCGTTTCTTTTCGATGCCGCGCACAACGTCAGCGGTTGTGAAACGCTCGCGCGCTACCTCGACGACCTCGAGTTTCCCGGCCGTGTGGTGCTCTTGTTCGGCGCGATGAGAGACAAAGACCACCGCCGCATGCTGGCCGCATTCGATGGGCGGGTGGACCGGTGCGTCTACACCGCACCCGAGATCGACCGAGCGGAGGCGCCGGCCCGCCTTGCCAAGCTCCGCGAAGGAACCGTCGCCCGAAGCGCCCGCGACGCCATCGCCCGTGCCAAACGAGCCGCCGGCCCAAACGGCCTAGTAGTCGCAGCCGGCTCGATCTTCCTAATCTCCGAAGTCCGAGCCCTCGTAAAAAACATCCGCACCGACCCCCCCATCGCCATGTGAAAAAGGGGTCAGACCCCTTTTTCGAAGGGTTAACCCTTTTGAAAAGGGGTCAGACCCCTTTTTGTTGAATTTGCGCTATGCCTTCGCGGATGAGTGTGTTTTTGGAGGCTTGTCGGCGGGAGCCGACTTCTTACACCCCGGTTTGGATCATGCGTCAGGCGGGGCGGTATCAGCCCGAGTATCGGGCGCTGCGTGAGCGGGTGAGTTTCATCGAGCTTTGTAAGACGCCGGAGCTTGCGTGTGAGGTGACGGTTCGGGCGGTTGATCAGCTTGGGGTGGATGCGGGGATTATCTTTGCCGACATTCTGTTGATCCTCGAGCCGCTTCAGATCGGGTTTGAGTTTACCGACGATCATGGGCCGAAGATCTTGAATCCGATTCGCACTGCCGCGCAGGTCGACGGGATTCCCGAGCGCATCGATGCGGCGGGCTCGCTCTCCTATGTGATGGATGCGATCCGCACCACGTGTCCGGAGCTGAAGGTGCCGCTCATCGGTTTTGCCGGCGCGCCGTTCACACTAGCGTCGTACGCCATCGAAGGCGGTGGGTCGAAGAACTACTACGAGGCCAAGAAGCTCATGTATGGAGATGAGGGTCTGTGGAATGCGTTCATGGCACGGCTTTCGAGCGCGATCGCCGACTATCTCATCGCGCAGATCGATGCCGGCGCGCAGGCCGTCCAGCTTTTCGACAGCTGGGTCGGCTGCTTGTCGCCCTCGGACTACCGCCGCTACGTCATGCCGCACACCAAGGCAATCTTCGACAAGCTTCCCAAGGACACGCCGGCGATCCACTTCGGCACCGGTAACCCCCAGCTCTATCCCGCGATGAAAGAAGCCGGTGGCGACGTGATCGGCATCGACTGGCGCATCTCACTCGACGAGGCCTGGTCCGTGCTCGGCAACGACGTGGCTTTGCAGGGCAACATGGATCCTGCGGCGCTTCTGGCCTCGACCGACGTCATGCGCGCTCGCGCTTCCGAGGTGCTCGAGAGCGTCGCAGGCCGTCCGGGGCACATCTTCAACCTAGGTCACGGAATCATGCCGCAGGCAACCCCGGCTCAGGCCCGGGCCCTAGTCGACCACGTTCACGAAGCGAGCCAGCGTTAGTCTTTCCGCACGCCGATGAAGTGGAAGGTGAGCGCGAAGGTTCCCGCCAGCTGTTGACCACTGACCCACGAATTGACACGGCCACTTGATGGAGTGTCGCCCCTCACCGACAGGCCGATATAAGACCAATCGAAGTTCGCGGCGAAAGACATCCAACGAACGATCGGGATGCGAAGCCCCACACCAAACGTGGTGTCGACCCCGCCAGTGTCCACGTTGGTGAGCCCCCAGTTCTGCGGGCTGCCCTGGAACATCTGGGCGAAACCGATATCCACGCGGAACATGATGTGCACGTACGGGATGCGGATGGTGGGCTGGAACTCGAGGCCCGTCTTCATCAGCTTGTACTCGCTGTAGCTGGCCTGCCGGTAGTACCAACCCAAGAAGAACCCTCCACCAAAGCCAGTGCCAAGTGAGAAGCCCCACTGCGGTCCTTTCTCCTTGGGCGCGCCTCCGGGTGTTGTTCCCAAGCTGAGCGCTCCAAACTGATCGGGATCGTACGACGAAATACCTGCGACGCCTTCGATCCAGAGCCAGCCTTTCACCTTCTTGTAGTAGGGGCTTCTCTTCTCCTCTTCTGGAGGATTGGCTGGCGCAGGGTCAGCCGGCGCGGTCTCGGCGGGTACCGGCTCCGATGCAGCTGCGGGCTCGGTCGCTGCGCCTGCCTCTTCCTGCGCCGAGGCGTTTGCGCTGAATAGCAACAGCGCGCTCATCATGACCACTAGGTACTTCATCAGTTCTCTCCCCATCTCGAGTCGCCTTGGCCCGCCTCAACACGGTAGGCGCCCTCGAACCAGTTGCCCGCGTCGACCAGCTTGCAGCGCGCCGAGCAGAACGGGAAGTTCTTGGCGCGATTGGAAAGCTCCTTCTTGCAAATCCGACAGAGTGCGGCTTTCATCGGGGCGACGATAGCACAGGAGAAGCAAGTGTCGTGAAGCCAGATCCGCCACGGGAAGCATTCGGGCAGCTGCGCAAAATTTTCGGCTCGACCTCGGGGTTTGAGGCCATGGTGTCGGGCAACCGCGTGACCTTGCTCCACGACGGAGAGCAGGCGTTCCCTGCGATGCTTGAAGCCATCGCCAAGGCGGAGCGGGACATCCTCCTCGAGATGTACTGGTTTGCTTCCGACCGGGTAGGTCGCCAGTTCACCGATGCCCTGGTTTCCAAGGCAGAAGCCGGCGTGCAAGTGCGCCTGATTTACGACGCGGTCGGAAGTATTCAGAGCGATGGCCGGATGTTTGCCCGTTTGCGTGACGCAGGCTGCGAGGTCCTGGAGTACAATCCCATTGCCCCGTGGCGTGCGCGCTTTCGCATTGGCGTCGTGAACAATCGCGACCATCGCAAGTTGCTGATCGTCGATCGGAAAGTGGGCTTCACCGGTGGCGTGAATCTAGGCGACGAGTGGGCTCCCGAGGGCGCTGGTGGGGCAGGTTGGCGAGACGACACCGTGCGGATCGAGGGGCCAGCCGTCGAGCAGATGTGTGACATCTTCGACTATGGTTGGCTGCGCATCGTCGAGCCGCAGACCGTGGTTCGACCTCGGCTTCGGCCCCCCGTCGATAGCGGCGATGGTCAAGGCAGCCGGGTTCGCGTCTTGGCCAACCACTATTTCCGCGAGCGTCGCGCGATCCGGCAGGCCTATCTCCGCCGAATAGAGAACGCCCAACGGTCGGTCTGTATCACCAACAGCTATTTCGTCCCGGATGGGCAGATCCGCCGCGTGCTTGGGCGGGCCGTCAACCGCGGCGCCGAGGTTCGCGTGATTGTCCCCGGCAAGAGCGACGTCCCCGTCGTGCGGCACGCTGCCCGCAAGCTCTACGGTCGACTGCTTGAAGCGGGGATCCAGCTCTACGAGTGGCAGGGCTCGATCCTCCACTCCAAGACCGCTGTCATCGACGGACGCTGGTGCACGGTAGGTACGTACAACCTCGACGCCCGGTCCCTGCGATTCAATCTCGAGGTCGTTGCGGCGGTCGAAGATGCAGCAGTCGCGGGTGCCATGGAAGACCGCTTCAACGAAGACCTCGAGCACACGACGCCCGTCTCTTACGAGGATTGGAGGCGTCGCCCTCTGCACGTGCGGATGCTAGACGACTTCTTCTACCGCTTTCACCGGCTGCTGTGACGTGGATCGAAAGCCTCAACACACGTACCTAGACCCGCTCGATGCGATTTGGCTGACTGTCGCCAACCGCATCGGCTTCCGAGTCGAACGCTCCCCGGAGGTGTTCGCATCCACGGACGGGAAGGGCGTCATGACCATCGGCGCCCCGAGCACCCTCGACCCCGACGACTGTCTGGCGCAGATGATCCTTCACGAGCTGTGCCACTCGTTGATCGAAGGGGAGGGGAGTCTCGGCGTGCCGGATTTCGGTCTCGATAACGACAGCGAGCGCGATGTGGTGCGAGAGCATGCCTGTCTTCGGCTGCAGGCCTGGCTCACCGGCAAGTGCGGGCTTCGTGGAGCCCTGGCTCCTACGACCGATTTCCGGACTTACTACGACGAGCTGCCAGAGGACCCCTTTGCAGATGAGGGGGATCCGGCCACTGAAGCGGCGAAGCTAGGGGCGGCTCGGTCGGAGAAAGCGCCATGGGCGCCACACCTCAGGGAGGGGTTGAAGGCGACGGCGAAGATCCTCGACGTTGTCAGCCAGTTCGAAGCCGCCGACCCCAACGCGCCAAACCCGCCTATCTGGTCGAAATTGAAGCAATAAGTCACTGACGCTGCCACTGCCACTGCCACTGGCACTGACGCTGCCACTGCCACTGGCACTGACGCTGCCACTGGCACTGACGCTGGCACTGACCCTGCCACTGACGCTGGCACTGACACGGCCCCGGACTCCGAACCGGCCCCGGCCCCGGAACCCACCCCGGCTCCCCCCGCGCCTGGCACCGCCCGGCCCCCATGGTATAGCTCCGCCGCTTCAACTGAGGCCGGAGGCCCCCGAGGGCCCCCGAAACTATTCACATCCCCCGGCTCGATCAGACGTTCCGGTGCTCCTTTGGGAGTTGTTCGTCTGGGGGGATGGCAGTTCAACCGAAAGGAGAAATGAGCGATGAACGAAACTACCCACGAGACCCAGGAAGCGCCCGACTTGGCAGCTCTGGGAAGCCCCGATGTTGCATCGGGTGATCTACCGATTGGCCTCCGAGCCCTCATCGACGCCGGTGTGCACTTTGGTCATCAGACCAAGCGTTGGAACCCGCGGATGCGCCCCTACATCTACGGCGCCCGCAACGGGATCCACATCATCGACCTCGACCAGACCGCGGAGCTCTTCAAGCGTGCCTACTCGTTCATCGCCGATACGGTCGGGCGCGGCGGGCACGTGCTCTTCGTCGGCACCAAGCGCCAGGCCGCGGAGGTCATCCGTGAGGAAGCAGAGCGCGCCGGTCAGTTCTACGCCACGGGCCGTTGGCTCGGCGGCACACTGACCAACTTCCGTACCATGAAGGGCGGGATCGATCGGCTCCGAGATATCGAGCAGCAGATCGAAGACGGCACCATCGACGCTCTGCGCAAGAAGGAAGGGCTGTCGATTCGCCGCGAGGGCGAGAAGCTCGAGAAGTACCTCGGCGGCATCAAGATGATGAACGGACTCCCGTCGGCGCTCTTCGTCATCGACCCGCACAACGAGCACATTGCCGTCAACGAGGCGCGCAAGCTCCACATCCCGATCGTCGCGCTCACCGACACCAACTGTGACCCCGACCTCATCGACTTCGTGATTCCCGGCAACGACGACGCGATTCGCTCGATCAAGCTGATCGCCTCGCGCGTCGCCGACGCGTGCATCGAGGGTAGCCAGCAGCGTCGCGAGTTCCTCCAGCACGAAGGCGCTCAGGCGCCCGGTGCGGCCTCCGGTGACGGTGTCCAGGTCGAGTTTGCTCGCAAGCGTGGCTCCGCGCCTGCAGCTCCCGAAGGAAAAGAATGATGTCTGACGTTAGCGCATCCATGGTCAAATCACTTCGCGATCGCACCGGTGCCGGCATGATGGCGTGTCGCGACGCGCTTCGCGAAACCGCGGGCGACGAAGAGAAGGCGATCGAGATCATTCAGAAAAAGGGTCTCAGCAAGGTCGCTAAGAAAGCGGGCGCCATTGCTGGTGACGGCCTCGTCCATTCGTACATCCACGGCGCGGGCCGGGTGGGCGTCCTCCTCGAGGTCAACTGCCAGACCGATTTCGTGGCTCGAGGCGAGGACTTCCAGCAGTTCGTGCAGGAGACCGCCATGCAGGTGGCCGCCGAGAGCCCGCTCTTCGTGAGTGAAGACGACATCCCCGAGAACGAAATCCTCGCCCGCACCGCGATCTTCCGAGGCCAGCTCGACGAGGAGGCCAAGGCCACCGGCAAGGAAAAGCCGGCAGCCGCCGTCGAGAAGATCATCGAGGGCAAGCTCGCCAAGTGGAAGAGGGAGTCCTGCCTCCTCGACCAAGTGTCCATCATGCACGACGACAAGACGATTCGTCAGCTCCTCGAAGCGCTCACCGCGAAACTCGGCGAAAAAATCAACATTCGCCGCTTCTCCCGCTACGAGCTCGGCGAGGGGATCGAAAAAAAGAAAACGGATCTGGCGGCAGAGGTGACTGAGGCGCTAAAAGGCTCTTGAGTCATGACGAACGGGGCCAAGCTCACGCGGGTACTACTCAAGCTCTCGGGTGAGGTGCTTTCCGGTGGACCCACTGGAATGAGCATCGAGCCCGAGACCGTGAAAGCGATCAGCGAGGAGCTGGCCGAAGTCCAGGCAAGTGGATGTCAGATCGGCATCGTCATCGGCGGCGGCAACATCTTCCGTGGCCTCAAGGGCAGCGCAACGGGCATGGACCGCACCGCGGCCGACCACATGGGCATGTTGGCCACCGTCGTGAACGGGATCGCGCTCCAGGACGGCCTCGAGAAGGCTGGGGTCGACACGCGCGTCATGAGTGCCCTCGAAATCAAGGCGGTCTGCGAGCCCTACATTCGGCGCAAGGCGGTGCGTCACTTGGAGAAGGGCCGGGTGGTGATCTTCGTCGCCGGCACCGGGAACCCATATTTCTCCACCGATACGGCCGCCGCGCTTCGTGCGATGGAGATCCACGCGGATGCGCTCTGCAAGGCCACCAAGGTCAAAGGCATCTATGACAAGGACCCGGTCCGTCACGACGATGCCAAGATGGTCCGGCGAATCAGCTACGATCGGTTCCTGATGGAGCGGGTCGGAGTCATGGACGCCACGGCAGTGGCGCTCTGTCGCGACAACGATTTGCCCATCCGGGTCTTCAAGCTGACCGAGCCGGGCAACATTAAAAGGGTTGTCATGGGCGAAGACGTCGGTAGCCTAGTGACGGCGGAGGGTTGATCTCCGCCCGATTCGAGGGAACCAATGCTTGCTGAAACACTGGAAGAGCTGGGCACGTCGATCGACAAGGCACACGAGTCGCTCAAGCGTGACCTCGCCAAGATTCGCGCCGGCCGCGCCAACCCCGGCATTCTCGACGGCCTCCGGATCGACTACTACGGCACGCCGACTCCGCTGAATCAGCTCGCGTCGGTCTCTGTGCCGGAGGCGCGCATGATCGTCCTCAAGCCCTTCGATCGGAGTCAGATGCAGCCCATCGAGAAGGCGATCATGGAGGCGCAGCTCGGCCTCAACCCGTCCAACGACGGTGAGATCATTCGGATCCCGATGCCGCCCCTCACGGAGGAGCGCCGCAAAGATTTGGTCAAGGTTGCTCGCAAGTCGGGCGAGGATTGCAAGGTCGCGATTCGCAAGGCGCGGCACGACGCAAAAGACATGATCGACAGCCTTCAAAAAGAAGGCGAGGTCGGCGAAGACGACGCGGACCGCGCTCGCAAGGAGCTCGAAGAGAAGGTCAAAGTCGGCACCCAAAGAGCCGACGAGATCGTCAACAAGAAAGAAGCCGACATCCTGGAGGTTTAGAAAGGCCTCCCAAAGTTCACGTAGAACTGCGTCCCGCCGCCCTGATCGAAGCCATACGCGAAGCCGAGGCGAAGCGAGTACGGCTGAGAGTATCCCAGCGTGAAGTCCATGAGAATCTCGGCGCCTGTTCCTTTGCGGAAGTCGTTGAAGTCGAGCGGGCCGAAGTACGCGTCTCCGTAGTCAAAGAAGACGAGCCCGTACATGCGGTCGAAGAACACCGGCACGGTGCTCGGGCCACGCAGCACGCGCGTCAGCGGGAAGCGGTACTCGGTTTGCAGTAGGTGAAAGCGGTCTCCGATGATCGAGAACGCCGGGTAACCCCTGAGCGCCACGCCGCCGAGCTGTTCGAAGTTGAGGAGTTGCTCGATCAGCGAGGTGTCCGGGAAGCCACCCAAGGCGAACATCCCCCGCTCGCCCCTGCTGTCTTCGCCCACGCCGCCGCCGTACCGAACCGCGATGACGTGGTGCTGCGCCCAGGGCATCTCGATGAACCGGCGAATGAACCACGATGTTCGAATGCTCTTGAACTGGCTGCCGATCCCCGGGTGCGCGAAGAGCACCGCGGCGCCGAGGCTGCGGCCCTCAGACGGCGTATAGTCGTAGATGTGGCGCCGAGCGTCGTTGTAGCTCCATGAAAAGCCGAGGTCGGCGTTGAGACCCGTCGCGGGAATGATCGGGGGCGGATAGTTGGGGTTGATCGTGCCGTTGAAGCTCGAGAGCGAGCGTGTCCAGGTGAGCCCGTAGCTGGCCCTGATGCGGTTTGAGTGAAAAGAGCGCGGTATGACCTGGTCTACGGTCAGGCGGCCGCCGTATGCGTCCTCGACATAGGGTCGCCGCTGCCCGTTGACGACGAACCCGTTGCGAGGGGTGACGCGCCGGAAGAACGAAGCCGACAGGTCTGGAGGCATGCGCCGTAGCGTGTAGCGGAGGTCCGCGTTGACGTAGCCTTCGGTCAGACTGATCCCGAGTCGCGCATAGAAGCTGTGGAACTGCGCGGCATCCTCACCGCGTGTGAAGATCCCGAGTTGACGCCCGAACGCATCTTCCTCGAGGTCGATGCCCCAGAACCGCGGGTAGAGCGTCCGCGCGCCCGCGTAACGTGACGAGAGATCCGGGATCAACCCCTCGGCGTCGCTCGGTGGTGGCCGGTCGTCGACGTATGGAGAAGCCGGTCGGCCGGTGTTCGGGTCGAGCTCGAGCATGTAGATGTCGTACCCGCGGCTCGTGTAGCCGATGTACGCGAGTCGCGTGCCGTCGGGGGAGGGCGCCGGGGTGTACGCGCCCGACACGACGTTGGTGACTTGCGACACCTCGCCGGTCGCGGGCTCCCAGGCGTAAATGTTGGCGATACTTGTCCGGTCGCTCGAGAAGTAGAGCAAGCTGCCGTCCGGGGACCAGGCGGGCCCGGTGTCCAACGCGCGATCGTGGGTCACGTGGGTGATCTCCCGGGTTGCGAGGTCGATTACTTGGATGTCCCGGTAGCCTCCTTTTCGCCATGCGCTGTACGCGACCTTCGTGCCGTCCGGCGAAAAGCGAGGCGTATACACCTGCTCGAAGCGCTTGCTCTGGACCAAAATCTCTTGCGATCCCTCGATGTCGTCGAGGCTCGCGATCCACAGGCTCTGGGTGCTCGCGTCATTTCGGACATACGCGATCGCGCGGCCATCCGAAGAGATATCGGGATAACGCGCGCGAAGGCCTCGCGTCAGCCGCTTGCGGTTCCACTGGCCGCTCCGGTCGAACCTGAACAGGTCGTAGTAGCTGTAAACATTGGTCTTGTACGCATCGAAGGACTCGAAATAGAGCTCGCCGTTCGGGTGCACCGTCGGATAGCTTTCGCCGGCGCTCCGTACGACGCGCTGGACCTCGTTGCCGTTCGCTAGGTTGAGCGTCCGGATCTGCGGGTCGCTTCGTCCGTCTCGTGCGTAGTAAAGCAGTCGATCGTCGCCGGCGAAGCGCAAGCCGCGAACGGTTTCACCGTGAAACGTGATGCGGCGGGCGTTCGTCATGCCTTGCGCGCGCACTCCGGCTTCCACCTCGCCGTACTGGCGCCGCATATCCGCGATCCAAAGCGCGTAGAGTTCGTCGAAAGTCTTTCCGGTGACGCGTTTGGCCATCCGGTTGACGCTGAACGGAATGGCGCGACGACCGTACCACTCCGCCATCTCGGTGATGACCTCTTCGCCGTACTGCTGGACGAGCCAGTTGATGAAGCGCGAGCCGTACAAGTACCAGATGTCACCGTGCGGCCAGTAGTCGGTCCGGTTGTTGAGCGTATCGAAGTGAAGGATGTTGTCCTCGAGCACCGCCATGCGCATGTACATCTCGAACTGCGTCGACCGAAGCCGCCCGCCCGCCGTCTCTCGCGACTCCAGGTACGTTGCGATGCCCTCGATGATCCATCGCGGTTGAAGCAGGTTGGGGGCCCACACCTTGCCGAGGATCTTGTTGATCACCGATGGCAGGCCGCCGATGTTGTCGAGGTGGAGGATGTGTGCGTGCTCGTGGGTGACGAGAACCGTGAGCCAGTCGTCGAAGTCACCGAGCACCGAGAGGTCGGCTGGTGCGCTCACGTAGAGCCGAATCGTGTTGTAGTGGAGTGGTGTGGCGCTGCCGTTGGCGGTGTCGACTTCGTCGGTCAGCACGATCTGGACGCGTTTCTTGGGTTGGTGTCCGAGGATCGGCGCCATCCTCGTGGTGGCCCGTTCGGCGATCGCCAGGACCCTTCGGGCCACCAGCGCCAGGGGCTCCGGGTAGTTGACCTCAAAATGCTCGCTTTGAACGGTCCGCCAGCGTTTGCTGAGGTCCTTGGTCTGGGCCCCGGCCGGAATCGCCCCCAAAAGCCCCACCAGACAAGCGATCGCAGCCGCCGCACGGGCCATCCCTGACCTTCTAGCATGTGCCCCCCCGCAACCCATAACCGTCTGTTCACCCCTCTTTCCTGGCCAAAGGCTTGACCGCTTGCATAGCCAGCTCCTAGCCTTAACTCTGATTGAAGGTGGGGTTTCGCTACAATGGGGTCTGAGCGAGGGGAATTGGTGATCGAAGGTCTAGCGTTGCCGTTGGCGCTGCGTTTCATCTCGGGAAAGTACCAGGGAGGGGAGTTCCCTCTTCCTGAAGATGGGGAGATTGTGATCGGGCGCTCGAGCGAGCTCGAGATGGTCCTCGTGGAGGACATGGTCTCACGGCGTCACGCAAAGATTTCCGTCGAGGGCGGGGACATCTTCTTGGAAGACCTCGGCTCGACGAACGGGAGCTTCGTCAATGGCGAGAAGATCACCCGGACCAAGCTGGCCGAGGGCGACCGCATCCTGATCGGCACGAGCATCATCAAAGTCGTCGCTTCCGATGGGTCCGCCTCGGTACAGGACGCCAAAGCCAAGATGGACGCCGCGGCCTCGAGCGCCCGGCCGTCCGCCGTCAGCACCATGACCGGCTCCATTGCCGAGGTGCCGTTGCCGGATCTCCTTCAGCTGTTCTCAGCGTCCAAGAAGACCGGCGTCTTGCAGATCACGACCGAGTCCGACGTCGGCTCGATCTACCTCGAAGAGGGCCTGGTACAGTTCGCCGTCGTCAATGGCGACGAGTCGGTGCCGCCCGAGAAGGCTTTCTATCGCGTGCTCGTCTGGGACAAGGGCACCTTCGACCTGCTCCCAAAGGTAGAGCGCACGTTCCCG